>Ga0209191_1001945_pt1 | contig 13227 bp, 11 predicted proteins | sample S_130626_EF_Meta_FD_187320 | JGI IMG/M metagenome (GOLD analysis project Ga0209191, IMG submission 187320) | Freshwater microbial communities from Lake Simoncouche, Canada to study carbon cycling - S_130626_EF_MetaG (SPAdes) (version 2) | ecosystem: Environmental > Aquatic > Freshwater > Lake ... | reverse complement strand
TAACTTGCATCCTGCAAACTATTATTGAGTGCGCAGGATTAAACACCAGAGGAACTTAATGACACAACGCCGACATTTCCTAGGCTCAGCAGTGGCACTGACTGCCTCTGCTGGCCTTCCTCTTCTTCATTCGCAATCGGCGTACGCGCAAAACTTTCCTTCGCGCACCATTCGCTATATCTGCCCGTGGACTGCTGGCGGGACCACGGATATCGTGATGCGTGTGTTTGCTGAAAGCGCTTCAAAGGTTCTCAATCAAACGGTGATTGTGGACAACAAGCCTGGTGCTGGCGGCACATTGGGTGCTGTAGAACTTGTGAACGCCAAGCCAGATGGCTACACCTTGGCCCAGTTGCCTATCAGCGTGCTTCGCATTCCGCATATGCAAAAGGTGCAGTTTGATGCTTTGAAAGACTTTACCTGGATCGCATGCCTGACGGGCTATACATTTGGCTTGGTAGTGCGGGCAGACTCGCCCATCAAAACAATCAAAGACTTGGTGGAATATGCGAAATCAAATCCTGGCCAATTTAGTTTTGGAACGCCAGGAACAGGAACGAGCCCGCATCTGGTGATGGAAGAGTTTGGCTTTAAGGCCGGTATCAAAATGCAACACATCCCATTTAAAGGTGTTGCTGAAGGCATGCAATCTTTGTTAGGTGGGCACATCATGGGCCACAGCGACTCAACCGGTTGGGCGCCCCATGTGGAAGCGGGAAGGTTAAGACTGCTGGCGACTTACGGAAGTAAGCGCACCAAGCGTTGGTCGCATGTACCAACCTTGGAAGAATTAGGCTACCAAACGGTGTCTGATTCTCCTTTTGGCGTGTGCGGACCGAAGGGCATGGATCCAGCGGTCGTCAGGCAGATACAAAATGCTTTTAAAGCTACGCTAGATGACCCAGCGGTCATAGCGTCACTTGAAAAATTCGACCAGCCTGTGATTTATTTAGATACTGCCGCTTACACACAATATGCGCGCGACACCTTCCAAGCGGAGAAGGCAACTATTGAACGCCTTGGAATGACGAATAAAAGTTAATTTCGTTGGCGTGACAAAAACCATCGCTCTTTTTTTACACCACCCTACGTGCTCTACTGACTCGGTCAATGGGGTAATAGCCGCCTTGTCTCCCATGGCGAACATTAAATTGTTCACGCGGCATAAGGTGAGCGAGGGATTTTTTGACGATGTAGACCTTGTGGTGTTTCCCGGAGGCGATGGCGAGGCCACGACGTTTAGAAGTATCTTGAAACCCAACCTGCCGGATGTGCAAAGTTTTATGCAACGTGGTGGCAAGTACTTGGGTATTTGTATGGGGGCTTATTGGGCCGATGCCTATTACTTCAATCTGCTCAAAGGCACGCGCTGTGTGCAATACATCAAACGCACGGGTGCCGACATACGTTCTTCCTATGGCACTACCGCACCGGTGACATGGCGTGGTCAAGAGCATCGCATGTATTTTTACGATGGACCTACATTTTTAGGTGGCCAGTTTGATGCGGTGGCTACGTATGCCAACGGCGACCCGATGGCGATTATTCAAGGTTCGGTTGGGTTGGTGGGTTGCCATTTAGAAAGCCAAGCGAATTGGTATACAAAAAAATACATGCAACCGCAATGGCATGAACGAAAACACCACCACATGTTGTCGCAATTTGTAGCAGACTATTTATTGCACTCGCGTCAAATGCACTTGTTTTAAATGCCATCGTTGAGCAGGCATTTGCGATAGAAATAGCTTTTTAGATGCGATGGCTAAATTGACTGGCTATCAAGCTGTCGATGGCAGCAGCCAAGTCAAAATCTTTTTGGGTAAGTCCCGAAGCATCGTGGGTTGACAGCCTGACCCGCATTTTTCTGTAAACCGATAAAAACTCGGGGTGGTGGTTTTGATGCTCTGCAATATCTGCCACTTTGGAAATAAATTCCATCGCCGTTTTAAAGCTATCGAACTGCCATTGTTTGTGCATAAAAGCTTCGTCGGGCTCTAAGTTCCAGCCGCTGATGGTTTTCAAGGCTTGGGTAATTTCGTTGGTGCTGAGTTTTTGCATGTGCATCTTGGATTTTTCGAAAGGAAATGGAGAGTATCTCGGAAAAGACCCAATGGTTTTTTAAATGGGATGTGATAGGGTTAACCCAAAGTTTCACCGAATTTTGATGGAGATAGTTATTTCACACAATATCAACCCCATTGACCCTGCAAGACCCACTTTTATCGGAGAGGTTTCAGGTATTGACCTGACGCGCCACCTTAGCGATGCCGAAGTCGCCGCTGTCCATGCGGGCATGGACCGTTTTGGGGTGCTGGTATTTCACGACCAGCACTTAGACGATGAACAGCAGATTGCGTTTAGCCGTCAACTTGGCCCACTCGAAGAAGCCACGGGGGACATCATGTCTGAGAAAGACCGGCGTCTGAGCATGGAGTTGAACGACATCTCCAATTTAGACAAACACGGTGAATTGCTGCCGCGTGATGACCGTCGTCGCCTCTTTGGTTTAGGTAATTTGTTGTGGCACTCTGACAGTTCTTTCAAGGATGTGCCAGCCAAGTATTCGCTGTTGTCGGCGCGCAAAATTCCTAGTACAGGGGGAAATACGGAATTTGCAGATATGCGTGCCGCTTATGACGCGTTGGACGATGCAACCAAGGCCGAGGTACACGATCTCATTTGCTCGCACAGCCAGATCTTTTCGCGCGGTATTTTGGGCTTTGATGATTTCACCGATGCAGAGCGGGCCAAGTGGGCGCCTGTGCGCCAACGACTGGTACGTCGCCACCCGAACACCGGCCGCTTGTCGCTGTATCTGGCTAGCCATGCTGGTGGCATTGAGGGCTGGCCAATGCCAGAAGCGCGTTCATTTTTACGCGATCTGAACGAACATGCTACCCAGCGACAGTTTGTGTATGCGCATGTCTGGCGTCCATGGGACCTGGTGATGTGGGACAACCGCGTCACGATGCATCGCGCACGTCGCTATGACCCGAAAGAGGTGAGAGATATGCGCCGGACAACTTTGAGTAACGAGGTATCGAGTTTGGAGCAATGGGCGAACTGATGGTGGATTACACAGTACCTGTTTGGTTGCTTGACTTAGTTATCTTCATCTTCCTATTGGAGTGGGCGTACCTTAATTTTCGTTTTAAGCGGACTCAACAGGGACCCAATTTTTTAGCACTGAATTTTGCGATGGCACCAGGATTTTTTTTGATCTTGGCTTTTCGATTCACTGCTGACGAATCTATATCCATTTTTTCAATCGCTTGTCTTTTTATTTCGGGTTTACTGCATCTCGTGGATTTCTATTTGAGGCACCTTACAGCCAAAACAAAAGACTAGTTAAATCAATTAAAAATTACAACGTGAAATGAGTCAGTTATGTTAATGGGTGCAGTTAGAGTCGCTTTAAAGCGGCCTTACACGTTTGTGGTGATGGCAATACTGCTTGTCATCATGGGCCCATTGGCCACATTACGAACGCCCACTGACATTTTTCCTGATATCAAAATTCCTGTGATCGCTGTTGCTTGGCAATACACGGGGTTGCCACCAGATCAGATGGCTGGACGAATCAGCACGCTCTTTCAGCGTGCTTTAACTACAACCGTTAATGACATCGAGCATATCGAAGCGACATCGTATGCAGGTATTGGAATTGTCAAAATTTTCTTCCAGCCCGGCGTGAATGTTGCAATCGCCAATGCCCAGGTCACGGCTATTTCTCAAGTGGTCATCAAACAGATGCCAGCTGGGATTACGCCACCTTTAATTCTCAACTACAACGCGTCGACCGTCCCCATTTTGCAATTGGCATTGTCTGGAAAAGGAATGTCAGAGCAGAACCTGTTTGACGTGGGTGTGAATATGGTTCGCCCTCCGTTGGTAACGGTTCCTGGCGCCGCGATTCCTTGGCCTTATGGCGGCAAGCAACGATTAATTCAGATTGATTTAGATGTTGCACAACTCCAAGCGCGCGGACTATCTGCACAAGATGTTTCCAATGCATTGGCTACACAAAATTTAATTCTTCCGGTTGGTACGCAAAAAATCGACCAATTTGAATACACCGTCAGATTAAACAATGCACCTATCGCAATAGCTGAGTTAGGTAACTTACCGGTTAAGGTTGTCAATGGCAACACTATTTTTATCAGAGACGTTGCCAACGTACACGACGGAAATTCGCCACAAACCAATATCGTTCACGTGGATGGAGGTCGCTCAGTTTTAATGTCTGTCTTGAAAAATGGCGGCAATTCGACTTTAGCCATTGTGGATGGCGTGAAGGCAAAGCTTGAATCTATAAAACCCAACTTGCCAGATAACTTGACGGTCAGCGCGATCAATGACCAATCTATTTTTGTCAGAGCTGCTATCAGTGGAGTGGCTGTGGAGGGGCTTATTGCGGCAGCCTTGACCAGCTTGATGATTTTGCTTTTCTTGGGCAGTTGGCGGTCGACACTCATCATTGCTGTGTCCATTCCTTTATCGATCATGGGCGCCATTGTGGGTTTATCTGCGCTTGGCGAAACCTTGAACATCATGACGCTTGGTGGACTCGCCTTGGCCGTAGGTATTTTGGTAGACGACGCAACTGTGACGATTGAAAACATCAACTGGCATTTAGAGCAAGGCAAAGAGGTGGAGGAGGCCATATTGGATGGCGCCCGTCAAATTGTCACGCCTGCTTTTGTTTCTTTGCTTTGCATATGTATTGTTTTTGTTCCCATGTTTTTCTTGGAAGGCGTGTCTAGGTTTTTGTTTGTACCCATGGCTATCGCTGTGATGCTCTCGATGACGTTTTCATTCATCCTGTCGCGTACCTTGGTACCAACGATGGCTAATTTTTTACTCAAGAAACATTTACCGCATACCGATATGCATGGACTTGCCAGTGCATTACCTTCCACCAACAACCCTTTTAAGTTGTTTCAACGCAGTTTTGAAGCGAAATTTGAACGATTCAGAGACATGTATTTGGAAGCACTCAAGACCGCCATGGCGACTAGAAAGAAATTTGTAGTGGTATTCATGGCGATCATTCTTTTGTCGTTTGGGCTAATTCCTTTTATTGGTAGTAATTTTTTTCCATCTGTAGATGGAGGGCAAATTCTGATTCACGCACGTTTGCCTGTAGGCACCAGAGTTGAAGAATCAGCCAAAAGATTTTCAGCCATCGAAGACGGCATTAGAAAAGTTATACCTACCTATGAAATAGCTACGCTGGTTGACAATATTGGCTTACCCCCGAGCAGTATCAATTTGACATACAACAATACGGGCGTAGTAGGCACCCAAGATGGCGATATACAAATCGCTTTGCGGCAAGGACATAAGCCGACAGCAGACTATGTAAGGGAATTGCGACTCAAGTTGCCGATTGAATTTCCCGATGTGGTTTTTTCGTTCCCGCCTGCAGACATTGTGAGTCAGATATTAAATTTTGGAGCGCCGGCACCTATTGATATCCAAATCAGAGGGAACGACTTACCCGCAAATTTTGTATATGCCAATGGGCTCTTGAAAAAACTGAAACGAATTCCAGGATTGGCTGATATTCGCATCCAGCAATCGCAAAAAAGTCCTGTTTTTGAAGTCAATATGGATCGCTCCCAAGCACAAGAACTTGGACTAACAGCAAAAGATGTAACAAACAGCATGGTTGTGAACTTGGCGGGTAGCAGCCAAGTTTCACCTACTTATTGGTTAAATCCTGCTAACGGAGTGTCTTATCCAATTGTTATGCAAACCCCGCAGTACAACCTCAATTCTTTGTCTTCTTTGTCTAATATTTCTGTGACCGGAAGTGGAAATAATAGTGCGCAACTTCTGGGTGGATTGGCGCAATTCAATAGAACCAATGCAAATGCAAGCATTAGCCAATATGACATTCAAACCATGGTGCAAATAAATGCCACGCCGCAAGACAGAGACCTAGGTTCTATTACGGCAGACATACGAAAAGTTATAGAAGAATCTTCTGTTGATCTGCCTAAAGGGACCAAAGTAGTCTTGTTAGGCCAAGTCAAGACCATGGAAAAAGCCTTCACTGGACTGCTCTATGGTTTGTTAGGCGCTATTGTTCTCATTTATTTCTTGATCGTGGTCAATTTCCAGTCTTGGCGAGATCCCTTGGTGATCATTTCGGCACTACCTGCAGCCTTGGCAGGTATCGTGTGGATGTTATTTGCAACCAGAACGACCTTATCCGTACCCGCATTAACGGGTGCCATCATGTGTATGGGTGTGGCAACGGCAAACAGTGTTTTGGTTATCAGCTTTGCTAGAGAGAAATTGGATGAACTCAATGATTCGGTAGCTGCTGCGCTGGAAGCTGGATTTGTTCGGTTCAGGCCTGTACTGATGACCGCACTGGCAATGGTGATTGGCATGCTACCCATGGCCCTTGGTCTGGGCGAAGGCGGCGAACAAAATGCGCCTCTGGGTAGGGCCGTGATCGGTGGTTTGATTTTTGCAACAGTCGCAACCTTAATGTTTGTTCCTGTCGTGTTCAGTATGGTGCATCCAAAATTAAGCTCCGATAAATAACTTAAGAAGAAGAGACAGGTATATACGCATGAGTAAAGTAACGGGACTGGCTAATGGATCTTCAAAGCTTGGCATGGGAATAATATTTTCTTTAGCTTTGCTGGTTGTCGTCTATGGTGTTTGGACTAGAAATAAAGATGCCAACGATCTTCAGGAAAAAGCAAATAATGCGGCGGTTCCAACGGTCATCGTCATCACAGCTAAATCGCTTCAAGACGAAAATACATTATTGGATTTACCAGCGAAGTTAGAGGCTTTCTCTAAAGCCCCCATCTATGCCAGAGTGAGCGGGTATTTGAAGTCATGGCACGCAGATATTGGCGCGCGTGTGAAGGCTGGCCAATTACTTGCAGAAATTGAAACCCCTGATCTAGACCAACAACTTTTACAAGCGCAAGCGGAATTGGTGAGCGTGAAAGCTAACGCTGCCATGTCGACTGCCACTGCAAAACGTTGGCAGTCCCTGCTGGATAAAAACTTTGTTTCAGAACAAGCGCTAGAAGAAAAAAATGGTGATGCTTCAGTCAAACAGGCTTTGGTGAATGCCTCTCAAGCGAATGTGGAACGTTTGAAGTCGATGAAAAATTTCAGCAAAATCACAGCACCCTTTGACGGGGTTGTGACAGCGCGTTCTACGGATATAGGAGCGCTTATCAATGTAGGCGGGGCTCCAGGCGCAGAATTATTTACGGTGTCAGACATCAGTAAATTAAGAGTCTTGGTGAATGTGCCGCAAAGCATGGTGGCCTTGTTGCAGCCTGGAACCAAAGCCAAGATAACGGTGCCAGAACAGCCAGGAAAAGTTTATACGGCTGAGGTGAAGTCGATGGCGCAAGCTATCAGTATGGGATCAGGCACTATGCTGATACAAATGATGGCTGACAACTCTAAACGCGAATTAACTGCAGGGGGGTATGCGAAGGTGAGTTTTGAATTGCCCAACCTATCTGGTAATTTAACTATTCCACCAAGCGCACTACTAATGGGTAAAGAAGGCCCGCGTGTGGCGACCGTTGACGGTGAGAATAAAGTCGTTATCAAGAAAGTTCAAATAGCACGTGACAGTGGTTATGTGATCGAGTTGGCTTCTGGCATATCACCAACTGATCGGATTATTCAAAGCCCACCAGATGGGGTGTTGGATGGAGATCTTGTGAAGGTTTCAATGCCGGCTATTGCTACTGGAAAATAGTATGTTCTTCTGATCACGACAACATGAAATGAGATAACTCTAGCGCTACTTGTACGCTGATAAAACTAGAGTTTGATTTTGATAAATAGGGTTTGTACTCGGTAGTTGGCTTATCAAGATGAGATAAAAATATGAATATAAGTTATATAGATTAGCCTGATTGAGTAAATCTCTATTGAGAGTCAATCACATTCGGGCGATCAGAACCTCACAGTAGGAGTGGTTCATGAAATCTTTAGAGGATATCGGCTGTTATTCTTCAAGGCCTTTGATGCAACTAAAGGGTGTTGAGATCGTTAGCCATGATTCCAATCTGGAAAAAATGGAATCTAAGGTCAACACGTTTTTGGAGAAATTTGGGGTCAAAGAATTTGCCGATACATCCCATCAGATTTACAACAGCAAATTAAAAGTTACTATCAAACTGAAGAGTGAGTTTGCTAACTTATGGTGTCCATACTTTGGCACATTGAATATTAGAAAAATAATTCCTAATAAATCTAGTTTGTCGCCAGATGAATTAGACGAACTTGAAATATTGATTGCTATATTGGTCTCGCCGTTCGCTTTTACTTTTCAGTCAATAGAAAGCTTAGAGTCGCATATTAGGGTGAGAAAATATCTGGTTCATCACGCAAGAAAAACCGCAGTAGCATTTAACACCGAAGCAGGTGAAAGACCTTTTGACTTTTGGAAATATGAAGAGGAAACAGGTTATACCTTGCAATCGAATGCGGACTTAATAACAGCGCTTCTTGCCGCGACACAACCAGACACTACAGGTTCCATTTATGATTTTTCTTGTTACCGCGCCTCAGAATACGTCATACTTTTAGCGCTTGCTCAAGAAGCACAGTACATAAATTCTGTCTTACATCGTGAGATTGAAGCCATCAACAGAAAATTCGCTATCAAATCGGAGCAATTTCATTCAGTTTATTTGCATGAATATGGCTCAATGACTTCGCCACTCCCTATTGAATTCTATGTTCCAGGGGATCGCTTATGGTTTAAGAATCCAGATGAAAAATCTTCCGATGTGAAAGGCTACGAGGGGTCGTGGGTTTTCTATTTAGGGGAGGGCTTGTTTAGCAACTTTTGGAATCGCGAAAAACCTTATAGCTTGGAGCATAAATGCTTAGAAATTTACTACTGGCGAGATGGGGTTGTAAGTGATGAACAAGGTGTCTTGAAGATGGATGAAGAGATTGTTAATAGAAAAGTAAAAGCAACCTTGTCCAACCCAGTTAAGACTTCTGAAATACTCGCCCTGATGACAAAATTCAGAGACCCATCTGGCGTTTATAAAAATGGTGGATGCATAGATACCACCCGAGAATATCCTAGGAGTATTCATATGGATTGGTGCGAGGTGGTTTTGCCTAAATGATTTTTCAACGATCGTTATTGATAGATTTACTAAAAATTATTGGCTCGCATTTGATCGTTTTGCATCACTTGGTGTTGTACTCGCCTATGGCAAAAATTGTGGAAAGCAAACTGCCGCGATTAATTGATTTCTTCTTCTACTATGCTCGTTTACCTGTTTGGAGTTTTTTGGTGGTGGCCGGGTTCTTGTGCGCTCACATAGTTGACAAGCGCACATCATTTAACCTGTTACATGCCATCGGTAAACGCTGTTTAAGACTTTTACCCCTGTACTTTATTTCAATTTTTACTGTGGTTTTAGTAACCATTCTGTTCGGTCCTTTTATAAAAGATGAACTTTGGATTTCGCCAATTCCTTCACTAATTGAATTTTTATCACACTTGCTTTTAATTCAAGATGTGATCGGGCAACCTGCACTTTCTGCTGGAGCCTGGTATGTATCTATTGATCTTCAATTGTTTGCATTAACTTTAGCCCTCTTTTACTTATCCCGATATTTTTATACTAATTTCGAAATTGAAATGATTGGTTCTTGTATTTTTTTGGCTTCATTAGTTTCTTTGTTCATTTGGAGTAAAGAAGAACTTTTCGAAAACTATCCGATTTATTTTATGAATGCATATGGGCTTGGGTTAATCGCCTATTTGGCAAGAAAAAATAAACTGTGTTTCCTTTTTTTCCTCTTGCTATTGATGGCTCATGTTATGGACATGGTATTTGATCTTTCTGCAAATTCAGCTGTTATTTTGCTGACTGCCGTAACTCTTTATTTTGTAGATAAAGGTTATGTGATCACTAACCGAACTTCAAAAATAATTGAATCTGCAAGTAATTCTTCATATGCTTTATTTGTGTCACATTTTTTTGTCATTATCATTTTCACTAGCATATGGAATATGCTGGAATTAAAAGGGTTCTTTGTTGCGTTCACGATGCTCATCGTTACCTGGCTTGTTACAACATTAATTGGAACTGCTCTGAATTTTTTATATGCAAGACTTGCATATCTGTTGCCTAAGTTTTAAGGAATCATTCTATGAACTGGTGGGGTTTATTCGCATTTTCTGTTTTCATACCTCACGCCCAAGCCAATGAACGCGTAAGGCTAGATGATCTGGGTGGAATGTATATCGATAAAACTGAAGTAACGATTGCTCAATTTGCTAAATTTACAAAAGCGACTGGCTTGGTAACCAAAGCAGAGTTAGAGGGCGGTGGTATTGAGTTTTTAGCGGGTTGGCAGCGCCGGGCAGGGTGGACATGGCAAAGACCAGAAGGTGTGGAGCCATCTAATCCTGAACTTCCAGCAGTCCACCTCACGCACGCAGAAGCTAAAAATTATTGCAGCTGGGTGAATGGCCGTCTTCCAACCGCTGCTGAATGGCGTAGTGCTGGCTTTACTGAGTTACGTAAAAATCCTCCCAAACCATGGATACGAGGAAAAACATACGATTGGACAACAGGCAACTCTCCTGATGGCGCAAATACTAGCCTTCCAGATCCATGGCCACGTGCTGCACCCGCTATGCAAACCCAGTCGGGGGTTAATGGCCTCTATGACATGGGTGGCAATGTTTGGGAATGGTCCTCAGATACAAAAGGAGATTTGCGACGAACTCTGGGTGGTTCTTGGTGGTACCCGCCAGAGCAAATGAAAGCGGATGTGGAAGCTTGGAAATCGGCAGACTTTTATGCTGTTTATATAGGGTTTAGATGTGTGTACGGAAGCGCACTCTCAAACTAAATCAGACTGGCTGCATGACAGTTTTAATTTCAAGCGTTATCTAAACCGTTTTCAAGTAAAAGTTATTCCAGCCGATTTAACGACTCGATTAATTTGTTCTGAAGTCTTTTTGATGAGTTCCGTGAACTCTTGTTCAGAGCTCGACTGCACAGTGATCCCGCCAGCTTCCAATTGACTTCGTAGCTCAGGGCTACTCGCGATTTTTTGAACTTCCTTGCCGATTCGTCCTACCGCAACGGAAGGGCTTTTTGTTGGCATCAGAAAGCCCCAAAAGTTTGTAAAGTAAAAACCAGTCACACCAGACTCTGCCACTGTGGGTACGTCTGGCAAAGCTGCCACTCTTCCTCCCGTGACTGCCAGAGCTTTTACAAGTCCAGACTTGACGCTGTTGAAGGCGGCGCCATCTATCAACATATCAATGTGACCGCCTAATAAATCGTTCAGTGCAGGGGCGCCACCTTTGTAGGGCACGTGCAATATGTCCACACCTGTCATGCTTTTTATCATTTCAAGTGAAAGGTGTCCGATACTTCCTGGCCCTGCAGTGCCGCAACGAAACTTGCCAGGGTTAGATTTAGCTTGGTTGAGCAGTTCTCGTAGATTGTTAGCTGGTAAATCTTTGCGACCAGTGATGACGATGGAGACAGAGGCGATTGTTGAAATAGGCGTGAAATCGCGCAAAGTGGAATATGCCAATGACGGATTTGCTATGGGGTTGATGCACAACGACCCCAAGTCACCAATCACCATGTTGTATCCATCTGGGGCAGCTTTAGCCGCTTGGCCCACACCAATAGCACCTGCAGCACCACCTTTGTTTTCAACTACAACTGGCTGTCCGATGGCTTTAGACAAAGGCGTCGCATAGGCGCGCGCCACGATGTCGTTGTTTCCACCAGGAGGGTAGGGCACGATAAGAGTGACAGGTTTGTTGGGATAGTTATCTTGTGCATGCAGCCCCGTAGCGCTGAGACCTGTGAATGCGGTGGCAGCAACAGTCCCCAGCCATTCGCGACGGGTCCACTGGTGCAAAGATTTTGCAGTTGGGTAATTTTTCATGGCTATATCTCCTAAATTTATGCGGGCCGAATGGCGGTGCGTTCTGGATGGTCAATCGGAGGTTGTGGGTAGTGCACGCCTCTTTGTCCACTTAGTTGTCTATCAGGTTGGATGCGTGATCCATCACTTGCATAGCCTTTCAATCGGCCTTCATGGACCCAATCTAGGTCTGTGCCGTAAAGATTCTCAATCAACGCAGCCTCTAAGCGCAGTCTGACTTCATTGGCTGACGGATCCAGTGATAGGTCATGGCATTCTTTGGGGTCTGTTTGTAAATCAAACAGTTGAACGATTTGCCCGCCTGGGTACCAGATCAATTTATGCCGACCATCGTGAATCATCCGAGATGCATTTCGATCTTCGCCGCATTCACCAAAAAACACATCTCTACGTTTATCACCCAACATAGACAGGCCCTCAACGGATGAAGGTATGGGCAAGCCTGCAATATCCAGCAACGTGGGCATGACATCTTGTAAACCTACTAGTCGATCATCTACCTTGCCCATAGGAATTGCGCTATGGTTCTTAGCGCCTACTAAAACCATAGGGACGCGTGCAGAGCCTTCATAAAAAAGTCGTTTTGCCCACATGCCATGGTCTCCGAGCATGTCGCCGTGATCCGCTGTTAACAAAATGACGGTATCGTTCAGTAGATCTTCTTCGCGCAATGTACCGATCAAGATACGAATTTGGTGATCGATATGGGTACACAGGGCGTAATAAGCACGGCGCAGATTACGCATCTCGCCGTCGCTCCATTTGGCTGGCCAATAGTCGCGAACCACTTGCAAAGCCATAGGCAATTTTTCGACTACTTGGTTCGACCATTCAGCCATGATCGGCAGATCAATAGGTATGTCTTGGTAGAGAGCCTCGTAGCTAGCCAGGGGTACAAGCGGAGGATGTGGGTGTGTATAGGACACATGCCAAAACGCAGGTCGGTTGGGATCGCGTCGTTTGATCTCGCGGGCTGCAGTGCGCGTGATCCAGTTGGTCACATGCAACGATTCATCTAAATGCCAATGGCGGTGTTCGTAACCGTTGTTGCTCATGCCGTGCATGAACTGCAAGCCAGCTTGGCCTTGGTCGGCTAAAAATAGGTCGTAATCGTCCACGGCGCCTAAGCCGGGACGCCCCTCTTCTGCCAGAAGCGTGTTTTCAAAACCGATGCGATCGCGTTGGGGGAATACATGCAGTTTTCCAATGGCTGTGGCTTGGTAGCCGCCATCAACCATGCATTGGGCTAATAAATTGTCGCTCGGCATGGTGAGAGCCGGCAAA
>Ga0209191_1001942_pt1 | contig 13242 bp, 10 predicted proteins | sample S_130626_EF_Meta_FD_187320 | JGI IMG/M metagenome (GOLD analysis project Ga0209191, IMG submission 187320) | Freshwater microbial communities from Lake Simoncouche, Canada to study carbon cycling - S_130626_EF_MetaG (SPAdes) (version 2) | ecosystem: Environmental > Aquatic > Freshwater > Lake ... | reverse complement strand
TGCGTAGTTATTTTCTACACATCAACTATGAAGGGCGAAGCATTCAAACGATACTACCTTGCGAATAAGGAAGCGATACTACAAGCCAACCGTGAAAGGGCTCAGAAGATGCGTGAATTACGGCAGACCAACGCAGAGGAAATGGATAAGCACTTGACTAAGATGCGAGAGAAAGAGTCAAAGTGGCGAAACACTCATTACAAGGCAACCTTTGAAGAGTTGTCGCTCCACTCTCCCGAGAAGTGGAAACCCTTTTTCAAACTGTTAAGTGAAGCCACTACACTCCATCAAATCACTCCCACTATGTTCCAGTTTCTTGCGAGTATTCACCGAGATGATGCGTTAGAAGCCCACCAACAAATGCGTATGGATAATTAGAATGCCCAAAGAGAAAGCAATAGAAGAGGATAAAACCCCAGTTCTATTGCCTAATGAAAAGAAGAAGCCCGGACGGAAGAAGAAGGTGAAAACCCCCATCAAGTTCCACATTACACACGAGCCCGTTGTGTTAGTATTTAATTAAAGGTCAGTGTCATCGCCGTCTGTGCGAACATAATCTTTTTGCTGGGCTACGGAGTGTCCCATCGCTTCACTATCCTTTTTCATTTCTTCCAGAGTGTCTTTATACTTATCCGTGAGGTAAATGTGTCTAATCATTGAACTACCTACCTTCATACCAAACACTTTGTTAAGAAGGCGAGTAATCGCATTGACTGCCGTGAGCGGAGTGCCATCAGCCCCTACCAATAGTTTAATGGGTTCTGCCTTACGCTTTGCCATACCCTTCCACAACGGGTGGAACTTGAAAAAGAGTTGCGTGGCATTCCATAGTGAATCGGGAATCGCTTGTTTCTGCGTGGCATACTTCTTGGCAGTCTTGTATTTCTCATACACCAACTGCTTCCCCGCAATATCCAAATAGTTCTTATCCTTTGGCATATTCTCGTTCCACTTCTTCACAATATACATATCCAAATAGTCTTGATTGCGACGTGGCGGAACATCAGTGTAGAGAGCAAGAACAAAAAATTGAAGGAGAGTGTCGTATTGAGCGGAGTCAATAGACTTCTTGTTTGCGAATGCTCGGACTGCTTCTAAGAGTGCTTCCTTACGCTTCTCAATGTCTTGCCACGAAATCCAGTTCTCCTTCTGCTTAACGGTCTTCTCGCTGGTTTCGTTCTCACGTGCCTCCTTGCTCTTCTCCATCATCGCATCGTAGTAGTGTTGAAAGACTTTCTTGAATCCCGCCTTCTCCTTGTGGAGTCCCAGCACACTCACTACCGTAGCCAGTAATGCCCGTTGAGTGGATTCAGCATACTCACCAATCACCTTGTCCATCTGCTCGGTGTTTTTCAGAAAGGTAAGATTCTTGAATGCTTTTTTACCGTTAAGTGCGTATAGACTTTTAATGTAAGCATTTGCGGTTGATTCTGCGACCTTGCGTGTGTCCATTAATTCCTTTGCCAATTGAAGCATAAACTCGGTTGTCTCCATCTTCTATACTTCGGAAAGATATTTTTATGCCGGAGGGAACGCACTTTTTTACTTCGGCAAAAGAATCTTATCCCACTCTTTTTCGTCTATTGGTTTAAACTTCATTCCGATTTTATTATCTACTACTGGTTCTCTCTTTCGTTGTTCATATTGTTCAATCGGATTAACTGGTGTTCCGTCTTCTTCGTATATACGGTATGTTGAACCATCGGCAATTGGGTAGTTTTTGCGTGGGTCGGGCGACCATATAAACATCAAACCACGTTCAAACTCCATTCTCGGAGTGGGTGGCACAAGTTCTCCTCGTTGCGTAAGATGACCAAGATACTCTCGTTTTAATGGCGACCAATGTTTTGGACGGGCATACATATCACCACTCTTAAAGATAAATACGGGAGTTCCCTTGTAAAAAGCCGGAGTGCCAATGCCCCACCCACTTCCAAATGGCTTACCCGAAGCCATCATAAACTGCCGTCCCTTTTTAACGGAGTCTATATTACCAAATGAAGGATAAGTGGCTTGTTCGCCATCTAATTTCAAACCACGAACATCATCAAACGAAATATATTGTTTTTTATTGTGAAGTGCGGATTCCTTTGGCTTATTCGCTTCTGCTTCTGCTTTGAGTCGCTCCGCTTCGGCTTGTTTGCGTTCTTCTTGTTCTCGTTGTAGTCGTCTTTCTTCTCTGCGACGTTCTGCTGGTGAAGGTGGAGCGGGTTCTCGTTCTCTTTCTTTCTCGTCAGCATCAACATCTCTGACTGGAGCAGAATGCTCTACGACTTCTTCCGCTACATCTTGCTCGGGTTGGGCTTCAGCCTCCGCTTGTTGTTGTTCAACGAACGACCTTCTTGCCTTCTTCTGCTCTTCCGACTCTTGCGATACATTCTTGGGTTTCCGTTTTGATTTGAATGGTTCAAGTGGATACGGTTCGCCACGCTTCCGCTCAAAGGGAACGGCACGTGCGTGTCCAAAGTGCTTTTGGATAAATGGACTTGCCCCGTAATCTACTTCATTTGACCCCCGTTGGTCGGGATTTGCCAGTTTCTTATACTCAAACTTGGCTTTAGCAGACATTGTAGAATCCGGGTGGAGTTCCCACGTTGGATTCTTATATTGTCCTTGGTGCTTCAACACATTCTCTGCCATTAATCGCCGAATGAAACCCGAGTTCTTTGACATCTTACCACCCCTTATTTCACCCTTTCCGATAAGTGGAATGATATGCTCTGCTACTTGTCCCAGTGCTGGAATTAAACCTTCCGTGATGGGCTTTACGGCATTTGAAAGAATTGCCTTTGTGCCACTGGGCATACCACGAAACGCATTTAGATTAAAGAAACCACCCTTATTCCGACGCAAATCATTATCGTGCTTGGGATTTCCATCAATGAATGAATAGACTCGTGCCATTGCCCATTGTTCTTTAGAGAGTTTCTTTGACATTGGAGCGACTACATTCTTGACATATGACCCTTTCAGACGCACACTGGACGGTTGAGTGTTATATGCCCCAATGCCTCTATTATACACTTCTTGTAATATACTAATGGGAATGGAAGTAATATCTGATAATTGCTGAAGATTATACGGCTTATCTTCTAACTTCCATTGACGCAATACATTCTCCCGATGAGTTCCACCCGTTAATGAATGTAGTTCTTCCGATTGGTCTTTCGCTTCTTTCTTTAAAGCGGGGTCATCTGAATCGCTCAGAAGTTTAACTAAGTGTTGATGCTCTCTGATAAACTTGGAACGTGGAATGACTATATCACCCAAACCAGCCCCGTGGAGCAACTCCGCTAATGCTGGATTCATATTCTATATATCCGGGCGATAATATTCTTGGCACTCAATATAGATGTCCGCAACTATGGTAAGACAGACGGGTAAGGTGCGAATGGCTCACAAACAATTGGCAGACGCTCGGGCATTGGAAGAACAAGCCGAACGTATGAATCCTATGGACGGAAGTGGAGCGACTCCATCAATGGGTCTATCTCAGATTCGTGGCGGTCGCAAACAGAAGTGTGCTTCTTGCGGTTGTATGAAGTGTAAATGCTCTGACTCTTCCTCTGATGATGAAGATGCTATGGCTCAAGGCTCAGCATTGTCAGAGCATCTACATAAACTTCACGGTAGGGGCTATGCTCGGTCATTCCACAAGGGTATGGGCGGTGGTCTTGGCACGGGTCGTTATGAAGGCGAAGGTATGGAGGCTGGTGCTTCTGCTGGTGCTTCTGCTGGTGCTTCTGCTGGTGCTTCCGCTGGTGCGAAGATGAAAGGTGGCTTTTGGGGTTTGGCAGCACTTGCTCTTCCGCTCATTAGCAAATTGATGGGTAATGGTCATATGACACAAGAGGGACACGACCGTGTAATGGATATGCTCCATCATCACGAGAAGATGCGTGGTGGTTTTGATTGGGCGGGTCTGATACAACACGCCGTTCCATTGGTGGGTCATCTGTTGGGTCAAGGTCATATGAATGAAGAGGCTCATAAGAAGTTTATGGCATTTCTGAAGACAAAGGGTAAGAAGATGGAGGGTGCTGGTCGTGCCGTTGGTGGTTCTATGCTGAATATGACTATGAAACCGATTAGGGATATGGTTTTCCCCGCCCCCGCATACACAATGGAGGATATTCACCCCACTCGCCCTCGCCACCCACCGAAGGAGGAACTTCAAATGGAAGGTAAGGGCTTTCTTTCTAACTTGGGCATTCCGGTAGTGAGCGATATTGCGGGTATGTTCGGACTCGGCAAGAAGAAGCGTATGGTCAGTGAATCAGATGGTCGTCGCAAACGTGCTGAGGTTGTAAAACGTGTGATGAAGGAGAAAGGTATGAAGATGATTGAGGCTTCCAAATATGTCAAGGAACACAACCTCTATTGAATTATGTAGGGTATGTCGGGTTTGATACAAAAAAAAAAGTTTTAGAAAAAATCAGAAATGAAAATAATATTTTGTGATGACGATTCCCAAAATATTATTTGATGTCCAAACCCGTCATACCCGTCATACTAAAAAGTTATGTTAAAAAGTCATTAGGGTATTCCGGTCGGATTTATAATATTATGACAGTATATAATGAGTGCGTTTGGGACACAAAAACCGTTCGGTCAAGAAGCCGTTCAATTGACATTCCCTACAGTATTTGAGAACGCAGTGGAAGGGCGTATTCCATTTGCGTATTACCCCGAGATGCCGTGCCACGGAGTAGATTTGCCCGAAGCACAAGACCTTCAAGGAGCGTATCATCGTCAGAAGACAATGGACGCACACCGAATGGCAATGGCAAAAGTTCAATCCACCGTTAATTCAGACCGCTATGCTCAGCGTCATCATCAGAATTATGCCACTCCCGCTCCAGTATTATCACAACGTGTCTATGCGAACCCGAGCAATGGGAACATCGCAGATATTTATAACAACCGTAATGTTTCATTTTCGGCTGAACCCGGTATATGGAGCGACTATCGTGGCGGTTTGAGCGGTGGTGTGCTTTACACAAAGGAGGCACAGAAGTGGGGTCGTCAGCAACTACGTAATCGTGTTGGTCAGTTAGATGCGATTGATGCGGAGAAGCAAGGGCTACAACTACAACAAGCACCATCACAAGAAGCAATCAGCAGTGAATCAGAGAACACCAAAGTGAAACTGGAAATCTCTCAGACACTACAAGCCATTAACGCATCAGTCAATGCGGGTCAAGCCAATAACTTTGCGTTCGGCGATTCCGTTAAGTTTTTGCGTCTGTTATTTCGTTGGGCATCTACCGCAACACTGGACGAATTAATGGAAGTGAAAGAATACTGTAATAACATTGAAATATCACTACGTGAATTAATCAGCAGTGGTGAAGATGGTAATGATGCGAATGAGAACTGGGTGAAGAAACAGAATCCACAAGTGGAAGTGATGTTGGATACATTCAATAAAGTGGGTGATTACTTGGACGGTATGATGAAAGGTGCTACTACAAAAGACCAAGTGGTATATAACCCAGATGGAACATCAGAAATTGTAAGAATGAGTGGTTTTGAGAATATGACCGATAAGACCATCAATGAGCGTAAGAAACTATCGGCTTCTCTTGTGAAGAGTCTTGGATTCACTAAACTACCATTACCGGGGGGTTTTAACTTAAGTGTGGAAGAAACGGCGAACCGTGCGAAAGAATTGTCAAAGCGTCAGAGATTAATAGATGCTCAGAATGCTGGTCTGCCTCCCGATGCGTTTGATGATGATGATGATGATGTCTTTCCCGACCAGTGGTCAAATTATGGCAGTCGTGCTTCTCGTGGAAACAGTATGATTCGTGGGCAATTACAACAACATATGGACGAACAAGACCGCTTATTCCGTGAAGCACGTTTTGACAATCAGCCTCGTGAGGATATGGTTGCCCGTCGTCCATACTTTGGAGCAGAACCCGATTTAGCAAATGATGTAGAAGAAGCAAGACTTCATAATGACTTTCGTAATCAAGATGCGGGTGAAGCACAAGCACAAGGTTTGGAAGAGGGTGTTCAAGAAGAGAACCCCTTTGCCCGATTACCAGTAGATTTCGTAAGACCAAGAACCGCTCCCGTTTCAAGACGGGGAACTGCCCCACCTTCTGGGGCAATCACTCCACCAGCACCAGCACCGAGAAGACCAATAGTAATGCGACGACCAATAGTAGGGACTCCACCTTCGGGAACAACCACACCACGTTCGGGTCGTTCGGGTCGTTCGGGTCGTTCGGGTCGTCCAGCCGAACCAGCAGTCGCATCATCATCATCATCAGAAGCAGAAGCACCACCAGCACCAATTAGAACGATTAGAGTTATACGAGAGGGTCGTCAAGTGTTAATACCAATTGCTCAATGGCAAGCAGAAAACGCAGAAAGAGAACGACAAGCAGAAGAAAGAGAACGACAACGTATCGCATCGCTTCCACCATTTCCTTACACGATGAACGACTTATACCACACCACATCAGCACGTATTATAGCACTTGCTCGTGATTTGAAGGATAGGGGTTATGGCACATACGCCCCACGAGACAAGTCAGAAGTAAAGAATGTCCGTAAGCAGTTGTTTGACTACTACCCCCAATTTAAAAACCCACAGTAGAGCCACTACACTCTCGCACGGTAATAATGTAGCGATTATACTATATTTACTGATATGTAATCATATTACACTCCGCACATTATTACATATAGCCACTTTACACATATTTTAATCAGAAAAAATCCGGATTTTTTAAGCGTAATATATCACTTTGTAATCAAATCATAATATAACTTGATTACAACGCAGTAATTATAGTGATTTCACTACATTTTTACCGATTTAATCTCTTCAATATGGCGAGTTAAGCGGTCAGTCTGATGTTCTATCTCTTCTTGACATAGTGTAAGCACTTTGCCTATGCTACGTAGTGTATTGATGTAGCGTGTTCGGAACTCACAATGATTATCCACTGTGTTGGGATTGAGCGGAGTGTCTTTAATCATACGTGATAGAGTGTGTAGTGAATCCATCTTTGTTTCAACTAATGCCAAGTAGTCTTCCATTCTATTAATGGAATGGATTTTGACTGGACATTCTTTCACGATACTCTGCGTCTTGTCGCACCAGTTCGGGATTGTGCGGAGGCGGTGGGCTAATCACCACATTCATAATCTTCTCCTCTACCACGGCAACCTCTTCCTTCTTCTCCTCTACCTCCTCATCTTCTACCACCAACTCCGTGAGGTCTTCAATCGGAATCAATACTACCTTCTGTGGTTTATTAGTAGTATCATTTCTTGCTCCACGAATGTAGTCATTTCGCACTTCATACTTATCAAACTGAGCCTTATCATACTTAATCACAAAGACACCGTCCGTATAGCAGAAGGCAAACCAAAACTGCGTTCCATCATCAAAGTGATTAGCAAAGGCAATCTTATTAAATCCAATCAGTGCCGTATCATATGTCTTAGAGCCGATGCGTCGGGACTTCAATTCCACAAAGATAGTCTTCGTCGGATTCTCAAAGTCAAATACTGCGTATCCACCTTTGCGATGTAGTTGTGTATCCAAGAAGGTCTGTAGAATATCCAAGTTGGCTTCCTCGGATTTCAAACCAAAAGCGATGTCATTTTTCTGCGACGGGGCGGTCATTCTTTCTACCGGAGGCAAACATTATTCCCACGCCGGAATGAACGCATCTAATCAAACGACAAAATGAAATTGCCTTTTTCTACTTTTGTCGGATAGACATATTCGGGAACAACAAAATCATAGTTGGGTTTTTCTTTTGGCTTTACTACCTTCGGCAACTTCGGAGGGCGTTTTTCCTTTTTAGGTTTAGGCTCTTTCACTTTCTTTGGCTTTGGCTCGGGCTTATGTTTCAGATAGTATTGCTTGTTATATTCTTTCATATAGGCTAAGTATTTCTCACGGTGTTCCCTATGGTATGCGAGTTGCCTTTCAATAATCACGGCTCTATTGCGTTGGTAGTATGACATTGGAATGAATAATGAATTGACCCTTAAACTCAAAATTGAATATGTAGGGTATGTAGGGTATGACGGGTTTTGGTATGTGAAAATAATTTGGAAATGGTCGCCCTAAAAATATATTTTCGTTTCTGATTTTTGCCAAAACTTTTTTTTTTGACCCAAACCCTACATACCCTACATATCTCATAAATAATATCTTTCTCATATAGAAGAATGTCCGATGTGGTCAGAACCAAAGATTATCCCGAGGATTACCCATCAGATGCCATTGCGATTCTTGATGCGATGTCTATGGGTGATAATATTACCCTTGTGGGTTCTATGTCATTACGTAGTCAGCAGTATGCGGGAGACTATGATGGATACGAAGTGGTTAAGCACAAAGGTAAAACAAGTGCGTTTCTTATTGAACTGCGAAAGCGATTCCAATCCAATATCAAAAAACTCTGCGGAATGAAGTATGTGTATGTAGGCGACATTAAAGCGGGTGTGGTAGAAGAGTGGCGTATCATTCCCAAGACGGCATATGTGGAAGGCAAGAAGATAGTGGGGTATAATTCTGTGGAATGTCGTAATAAGGTGCGACGTTTAGAGGAAGCAAAAGTCATTACTGAAGGCGAAGCAAGGGAAGCCACTACACTCCTTAAAGATGGAATGACTCCCGCTCAGTTCCTTGTGGCTAAGGATAAGTTGAAGTTTCACGTCTTACGTTGGACAGTGGGTAATGTGCTGGACAACTGTCTGAATTACCGAGGACGCTCTTTCACATTGGAAGAAGCATTCCCTACACCCGGTATTACCAAACTTGATGTGATAGGACTGGTTCAGAACAATCGCTTTACTGATTTCAGCGTCATTTACGAGTTCCGTTGTAATGGCGAAGTGCTGAACCCCGAACCCATTAACATTAAAGTCAGCCTTATGGAATCCATTATTGCCTACACCGAAGAAGGCAATTACTTCAAAGTCCTTAAACGACTCTTTGCCCTTGCTAAGTTCAAGCACAACACCAAGATGTTAGAAGAACTCAATCCCATTCTCAATTCTGATTTAGGGCGACTCTATCAGATTGTGAGTGATATGGATACACTCTTAACTCTGTTTGAAGAGCAAAAGAAAGTGCCTATGAGCATTGTGCGGTTTGAAATTGACCAGTTCATTCATAGGCTCTCTACCATCTATACATTAAACTCTTATTTGAAGAAGGACGATGCGATTGTGGCAAGTGTTCGCAACATTGCCCGACTACCCGATTCCAAGATTGAACCCGCTCTACAGTCCGTGCGTGATGAACTTTACGACATTCTACAACTTAATTCCAAGCCTTATACGGTAAAGTTGATGGATTAGCCAAAGGTTGATGGCGGTCATTTTAGTAGCGATAAACCGCTCTTTTGGGATATATATTAATCTTTCTGTAAATAATTTCCATATAAGAGTAGAATGCCATTCCTATCGTTTGACAAGGAAGCGAAAGCAAGACCCATTGCTCGTGTAAAAGGCGGTGAAAGGGACGGCGAAATCCTCTACCTCCACGAAGACGCTCCGTCCGGTGCGAAAGCAACGCCCAAGAAACGCACCTTTAACCGTTCCCGCTATGACCTATCTCATTTGAAACCAGCGGAGCGAACCAAAGCATTTGTCCGATTGGAAGAGGACTATGCGAAAGGCATTACGCCCGAAGAGTGTAAGGAATCCGATGCCATCAAGGCAGTGTATGAGAAGATGTGTAAGGACGCTTCCAGCGACAAGACCATTGAACTGGACGATGACGGCATCTTTGAACTGCTCCCCAGTTGCGACCCCAAGAAGCGTGAGGTATGGTATATTGCGGGTCAGTCGGGTTCGGGTAAGTCGTGGGTTGCCAAGCAGTTGGCTCACTACTATCACAAGATTAATCCCGAGCGTGGAATATATCTTGTTTCTAAATTGAAGGAAGACGCTACGCTGGACGCACTGAAGTTTTTGAAGCGTGTCAATATCCAATCGTTCGTTGATGATTACCCCGACTTAGATGAGTTCAAAGATTGTATGGTCATCTTTGATGATTATGATACACTCACGGGTCAAGATGAGAAAGTGATTAGCAAGATTGTAGATGACCTCGCCATTATGGGTCGCCACACCAACACCACTATGTTGTGTTTGAGTCATTATTTGACTAACTACAAGAAGACCCGATTGCTACTCAATGAAGCGACTCACGTCGTAGTGTATCCACTTTCCACTTCGTATCACGCCCTTCGCTATTTGCTGAAGAATTACATTGGTGTTGATGAAGAGGATTTGAAACGTCAGAGGAAATTAGGCAGTCGTTGGCTGATGTATTCAAAGGGTTTCCCACAGTATATGGTGTCGCAGAAGAATGCGGAACTATTACATCAGCAATAAAAATGTCTTTACTATGTAGATATGTCCGGTTATGCTCAATGGAGTCCTTTCACGACTTACGCAGTGAATGATATTGTATTCTTTGACGGTCTAATATACATTAGCATTCAGATAAACAATACGAACCATCAGCCCAATAGTTCTCCCACGTGGTGGGCATCTAACGGTGGTGGGAGCACTATCACTTCCGTTTCGGCTGGTGCTGGAATCGCCGTGTCGGGTTCAACTGCGATTACCATTACGAATACGGGCGTTCGCACTCTTGCGAGTGGTGGAACGGGTATTACGATTGGTGGAACAACTACTGACCGCACGGTTTCCAACACGGGAGTGCTTTCCATCACGGCTGGAACGAACTGTAGCATTGGCGGAACGGCTCAAGACCCCATTATTAATGCGACGACACAGACCAGTGTAGGAAATGGTAAAGTATCTTACACAGAGTTTGTATTTGATGCGATTGGAACGCCTATTACGATTCCAGCCAATCAACTCGGCAATGCGTTCGTGTATTGTAATACACCCAACGCACAAGCACAGACGCTCTATCTACCGAATATAACGGCACTAACGGCTCAGTTTGGAGCGAATGCGGTTGTTAATTTCTTTATCGGTCAATTAAATGTTGTAGCATTCAATCCGTTGTATGCTGATGGTGCTCTTCTTGGTTATATAACAAGTCCAACGGGAAATGAATACTGGTGTAATAATTATATCACACAACCACCTACTTCACCTCTTAAGGTTAATACTTGGAGTGCTTTTACTGGTTCAGTCCCGTCCGTTCATTACCCCGCTTTGTATAAGGTTCAACTAACGATACAAGGTGGTAAAGCATTCTACTACTTTGATTATGCTGGGTTCTCGTTTCCATAATGTTGGGTATGACGGGTTTAGACATCAAATTATTTTTAGAGAATTGTCTTCGCAAAAAATAATTTTCGTTTCTCTTTTTTTGCCAATCTTTTTTTTCCGTTCAAAACCCTACATACCCGTCATATTCCGGTCTTAATTAATTTCATATGGATAGATAGAGAATGCCATATAAATTGCGGAAGGCTCGTGGGAAAGACCTATATTGGGTCATAACAAAGGCTACGGGTGAAAAGCATAGCAAAGACCCATTACCAATGGAACGTGCGAAGGCACAGATGAGAGCATTGTATGCGAATGAGTCCAAAGAAGGTGGCTTCATTATGAAGGGTCGCCCACAAGATGACCCCCATTACAGAGAGCCAGTCAAATATGGTCGCCCACAAGACCAACCCTATTACAAAGAGATGATGAAGCGTGATATGGTGAATCGTGAAGGTATGGACGGTGCGGGTGTATTAGATGATGCGTGGGACTGGGGAAAAAACAAAGTAAATGAAATACGTGATGAGTTCAAAGATAAAGGGGCAGCGGTTCTTACACGCACCAATTATGTAGGACCTTGGAATCGGTTAGATGAGGAATACATTAGAACCCACCCACCCACCGATATTATTGATGAAGGAGCAATGAAGCACGATTTGGATTACTCTGCCATTGCGAAGATGCGTGAAGAAGGAGCATCACCCGAAGCCATTGATAAACTCATTAGAGAGAGTGATGAACGCTTCTTAAAGAATATTCGTGATAATTGGAAAGCGAATCCGTGGGCTTCCGCATTAGGCTATGCTGGGATTCGTGGAAAAAACATAGCAGAAGACACCGTTGGCTTAGACAAGAACTTATTTGTAGGCAAGGGCATTCCAAAGGGAATGAAGTTGTCCGTGCTACACGGCTCGGGCAAAGCCCAATCCAACCCAAAGCACTTGAATATGTTTGAGTTCTTTAAAGGCACTGGGTCAATCGGTAAAGTAGCGAAGCGACTCGGCTTTAACGTAGTGTCATTAGACTTAGAGTCAAAATACACTCCCGACATTGAAGCGAATATACTTGATTGGGATTATAAGAAGTGGGCAGAGGAAAATGACTTTGTTCCCGATTACATATGGGCTTCGCCTCCGTGTAATACATTTAGCACATTAGCGTATCGCCTCAAAGAACGCAACACCAAAACTGCCGTCCCTACCTCAGCCCGTGCCAAAGAAGGCACTGCGATTCTACACAAAACCCTTGAAATCATTAGGTATTTTCAGAAGAAGAACCCCAAACTGCTCTACACGGTGGAGAACCCCCGTGGTATGATGCGACACGATGCGGAGATTAAGAAACTCCCCAACCGTGAAACAACCCTCTACGCATTATATGGCGACTTCAAACGCAAACCCACAGACTTCTGGAGCAATTTCCCTATGAATCTAAAACCACACACGGAAAAGTATGACAAGAAGAATGTCATAGGAAACTTAGCAGACCTCCCCACCATAGAGAAACGCTACTCTATCCCGTCTAAGTTAGTGAAAGCAATCTTAACTCGGGCAAAAGAGTCATATGGCTCTGAACCCGCAATGAAAGGTGCTGGGTTCTTTGGGGACTTATGGGATTCGGCGAAGCGTGGTGTCAATGCGGTTAAAACGGGCATTTCAAATGCGGTGTCCGCAGTAGGAAATGTATTGGCTGGTAGAGCACCTCGTGAAGGCTTATCTCCTTCAGTTCGTGGTTTGTTGGCTTATGCGGGTGATAAGCCCATTGTGGAACTATATGTTCGGCGAGACCCAATCCAATCCGCACTCAATACCGCACTTAACGTTATTAGTTTCGGGGCGTGGAATAGCGTCCGACAGAAGTATCAATACGATAAGTTTTTCCATCTCCAGTTAGAATGTATCGTTCAAGTGAGCGACCAAGACAATCTGAAGAAACGCTTTACAATGGAAAAGAATGCCGTCATTGAAGTCCATACCGCATCACAACCCACACAAGACACGGAGA
>Ga0209191_1001939_pt1 | contig 13253 bp, 19 predicted proteins | sample S_130626_EF_Meta_FD_187320 | JGI IMG/M metagenome (GOLD analysis project Ga0209191, IMG submission 187320) | Freshwater microbial communities from Lake Simoncouche, Canada to study carbon cycling - S_130626_EF_MetaG (SPAdes) (version 2) | ecosystem: Environmental > Aquatic > Freshwater > Lake ... | reverse complement strand
GAGGAATGCTATGAGAGACCTTTTATCTAAGTTAGACGCTATTGTAAGCGAAACAGAATTAAGAAATCCTGAAGACCTTCAGGCCAAACGCAAAGCCCTGGCGGATCTTGAAAAAGATCCTGTGGCCAGCGACGACCCAGAAATCAGCAGTGCAATTACACAAAGAAAATTAGATCTTGAAAAAGAGGCCAAAGCCAAAGGATTTTCAGAATCATTTGAAGTAGGCGACGAGTTTGGTATTAGTTTTTCTGAAGATCACGAAATTGCCACTACTATTGTAGATATCCTAGAAGACGGTATTGTAATTGAACTAGATGACACTGCATTAGATATGCTAACCAATGAAGGACTAGAATTCTTTGAAGGTGAACTAGTAGAAGACAAACAAAAAGGTGTCGATGGCAAAGCCTGTTGGAAGGGCTACAAGCGTATGGGCACTAAACAGAAAGGTGGTAAGACTGTAGACAACTGCGTTAAGATGGAAGACCATGGCCCTGAGAATCCAGAAGCACCTGTAAACTACGGCGAATATGATCGCGAAGGCGACATGGCCAAAGACGATTTACGCACCATCGACGACGCTGCTGAAGAACTGTACAGTATCCTACGAGCAGACGACAATCTTCCAGAATGGGTGCAAAGCAAGATTACCAAAGCTGTGGACTACATCGACACAGCTCGTGATTACATGAAAGCACAGAAGTACGAAGAAGATACGCAGACCGACGAAGCCAAATATCAAGGTCGTGAAGTGCCATTGGGTAAAAAGATGGCTGGCGATGTAAAGAAATCTAAAGTATATGTACGCAAGCCTAATGGTAACATTGTCAAAGTAAACTTTGGTGACAAGAAAATGCGTATCAAAAAATCCAATCCAGCACGTAGAAAATCATTCCGTGCTAGACATAATTGTGCTAATCCAGGTCCTCGCCACAAAGCTAGATACTGGTCTTGCCGGAGCTGGTAATGTTATTAAAAGAAATGTTCAGTGCCATTGGAGCACCCAAAGACGATCAACAAGAAATTGATTGGCTGGATGATTTAAAATTTTTCATCGACAACGATTCAAAAATGCTGGACCAGTATTTTTTCCCTGCGGTGAAACGTCATCGTGAGCACCGAGGCAATCCCAATGTATTCAAAGTCTACATCCGACCATTAGAACAGTGCATGGGTCATTATTGCGACAAATACGACATTGATGACTCAGAACAAAAGTTTCCAAAAGACAAGCTCATAGACTTGGCTAAACGAATTGCTGAAGAACAAGAAAAACACATAGAAAAAGGCGACTACGATTAATGTTGTTAAATGAATTATTCGAAGACGGAACCAAACATGTGACATTTTGCTTTGGCAGAATGAATCCGCCTACCATTGGACACAAGCAAGTGCTTGAGACTATGGAAAAACAAGGCGGAGATATGAAAGTTTTTGTCAGTCAAAGTCAAGATAAAAAGAAAAATCCACTAGACTACAGCACTAAGATAAAGTTTATCAAGGAAATGTTTCCTCAATATGCTAAGGATGTTGTAGAGAATGCAGCACTAAACACTATCGGTAAAGTAGCCAGCTATCTACATGAACAAGGATACAACGCAGTAACATTCGTAGCAGGTTCAGATCGACTAGAAGATATGAAAAATCTTCTCACACAGTACAATGGCGTAGAAGGCAAGGCGCACGGGTTCTATAAATTTGATGTTATTGATTTTGCCAGCAGCGGAGACCGTGAAGATGGTGCTGAAGGTGTAGCAGGAGTCAGTGCCAGCGGCGCTCGATCAGCTGCTGCCAACAATGACTTTGAAGGTTTCCAAGAAGCCACAGGAGCAGGCGAACTTTCTAAACCTTTGTTTGCTGCGGTGCGTAAAGGCATGGGTATCAACGAAAGCATAGAAGAAGCAGGATTTTTAAGTTTCCTTAAAAGCGAGCCACCAAAGAAAAAATGGAATCAAAGCAAAGATTCGAGAGTCATTAGCAATAAAAGAGGCGATGACGATGCATGGATTAAATTGCTGTTAGATAAACATCGCAGAGGGATTGAACTTACTGATCGAGAATGGAATTCTATACAGCAATGGAAACTTAAAAAATCAATGTCAGGTGAAGGTGTAACCGAAGCTCCTATCGAGATGGATCCAGCAGATCCCATGGATCCAATGATTCACAGTCACGACAAAGCTAACCCTGCTAAATTAAAATATCGCATGCTACGTGCTGCTGGTCAATTAAAAGATCTTGCTGCTCGTGCTGAAAATGCCAGCCCAGGCGAGTGGCAACTAATGGCTCGCCAGTTTGAAGAGTTAAAAATGAATATGGAACAGATTCGCCATGCTCTTGAAGAACTAGGTAAACTAAGAAGCAAAGGCGGAATTAAATCAAGAGGTATAGATAAAAACTTATCATGAAAGCCAAAGAATTTATACCAGCCAGCAAGCCTAGAAACTTTGTAGTCAAGAATCAAAAGACCGCAGGTGCTGGCGCACACAAAGATAAAAAGCGAGCTGCCAAGCAAGGCGATGTCAAGCATAAAAAACAAGATGTAGATGAAGATATAAGTCGTAGAGGATTCTTGAGAGGAATCGGAGCAGCAGCAGCTGGCATTGGAGCAGCTAGTACGGCACAGGCCCAAATTTCAGGCGAAGACACTCTTCCAGATATTGTTGCTCATGTAACTTTTAAAATTGATGGTAAAACTATTACAAAAGATATTAATCTAGGAACAGCATATAAATCTCCAGGTCAGGCCGGAGACGCTCTTGCAAAATTCTTAAAGTCCAAAGGCATTAAATATTACGATTACAGTCTTGAGCGTGTAAAACCCAAAGACAAAGACTATCTAGATAAAGCTCCGTATACCGACAGTGGCAAAGCTCACGGCCAAATAGATACTGGACCTGCTGTTGATACAAAATCTAAAAACGATTACATGTCTAAAGACTAATATAAGGAATATATGATAGAAATTACAGAATCGGCAAAAAACAAAGTAGTAGATCTACTCATGGAAGAAAACAACCCCAACCTCATGCTGAGAACATTTGTGCAAGGTGGAGGCTGTAGTGGATTCAGCTATGGCTTTACATTTGACGAAATCAAAAATGAAGATGATTTTGAATTTCCGCTAGGAACAGAATACAAAGTGGTCATTGATGCTATGAGCATGCAGTATCTCACTGGGGCAGCAATAGACTACAAAGAAGATATCACAGGCAGTCAGTTTGTGATTACCAATCCCAATGCTCAATCAACCTGCGGTTGTGGAAGTTCATTTTCAGTATGAAACAATATAAAATTACCAGCGATAACATTTTACAAAATAGTGATGACGATTGCTATATCTCTCCAGATGATCCCATACACGAATTAAAAATTGCACACAACATGGGCGGGCTAGGTTCTGCAGAAAAATTAGCAAATTACAATGCCATGAAAGCCTATAACAAATACACAGTTTATCCAGAAGATGACGGCACCGATCGTCCTAGGAATCCTTATTCACAATCATGAGAGCAAGTGAATTTGTTGTTGAAAAGAAAAGAAGAAAACGCAGACCGCGTTGGGCTGCTTACGGTCCAGGTCCTTACGGAGGCTACGGATACGACACAGGATATAGTGGAGACGGCGGCGGCGAAGGTGGTGGTGAAAGCATTGAGCATGAAAACTTTGCCGATGGTAAGAATCCTCAGGACAAAGGTGATTCAAAACGCCATGGTATTAACACCAAAGCATCAGTAAGCAGTCTACGTAAAACTGCTAAACAAGGCGGGCGCAAAGGGCAACTAGCACATTGGCTAGCTAACATGAAAGCAGGCCGTGCTAAGAAGAATAAATAACAGTATGAAAATATGTGAAATTTTAGAATCAGCAACAGCAGGCGCTACCAGTGCTGGTAACGTAGCTATAGGTGCTGTATACAAAAATAAACCCGGAAAAACAGCAAAAAACAAGGACGGAACCGCAAAAAACGCATTAGACCTCAAAGGAACTAATCTGTTAACTGGTGGGTCTTTAGTAAAAAGATAAATACATAATACACTTTTAGGAATGTGAACATGGACTTCAAATCGTTAATCAGCAAAATAGAAAGTATTGATGGTAAAATCAATACTCCAAAAGCACCAGAGCTGCCAAAATCTGTGCAATTAAATGAAGATGCACAACTGCGTGTTCTAAGTGGGCGTACCACTTACGTTGCTGAAGCTAAAAAGAAAGCTGAAGAAGACGTCAAAGAAGCGGACGACATGAAAGTAGGCGATAAGAAAAATATCGCTACTGGCACCGTTGAAAAAACAAAAACAGGCATTGTTCACAAGAGCAGCAAGGCCTATGGTGGCAGTGAAGAAAAAGAAGCTGATGACGAAGATGACAAGCCAAAGAAGAAAGCCAAGAAAGAAAGTGTAGAACCCGAATTCAAAAGCAAGTTCATGAAGATGGTTGAAGCCAAGAAAGAAGAAGCTGCTGATAAGAAAAAGAAAATGGCTAAGAAAGAAAAGATGGCAGAAGGATCTAAGCCAGACTTCCTAGACGTTGACAAAGACGGCGACAAGAAAGAGCCAATGAAAAAAGCTGCTGCTGACAAGGGCGATGACAAGCCAGCTGGCAAGAAAGGCATGAGCGACAAGCAGGCCAAATTCTTTGGCAAGAAAACTGAAAGCGCAATGATGCCTAAAGGGAAAAAGCGTCCAGTTAAAGAAAGCGTAGAAACAAAATTAAGTTTCAAACAAATGGTACAACTGGTACAAGAAAGTGGCGGTCAACAACAGATTGATCCTGTAGACAAAGCTCTGTTTACCTGGGCAGAACGTGTAGCTCGTAACAAACTAGGCGAAGGCATGAAAGCTGACTTATATGCAGGTTTAGTATACGAGCGCAACGGCGGTGTGTTTGAAATGTACGACGTACTCAGCGAGTCAAAAAAAAAAATAGTTGAAGGAAGAGTGCAATTAGACGAAGGCATGATGGACAAAGTTAAAAGTCTGTTGATGTCTAAACTAGCGCCAAAACTTTCAGATCAAGAAAAAGATAAAATGGCAGATGCTGCTAGACAAGTTTTAGGTAAAGACCGTGCAGATAAAAGCGATTTTACATTAGCAAATATCAAAGCAGTGGCCAAGGCACTAGGTGCTAAACCAGAAGCTGCTGCAGAATCCATTGAAGAAGGTCCAGTTGGTGACTTCTTTGGTCAAAAGAAAGTAGATCCAAAAAGCGGTATGGGAACTATCGGCGGAATCGACGCATACCATCCAGATGCAACCTTAGGTGAAAAACTTGGAAGTCTAACTGGCATATTGGGCGGTGCTGCTGCAACGATCGCAGGAATATTCGGTGGACCAGCTTGGTTAATTATTCCAGGCGTACTAGCAATTATGTTCATGAGTCAAATTGGAATGTCCAAAGACGGATCTAGTTAAATAGATCTATCGTTTGGTAATATGAAGCCAGTCATAGGTTGACTGGCTTTTTTTATGACTATATAATAGTCTTATAGGAGAGAACAAATGTCAAAAATGTATGGGCCGGAAGAAAAAGCCAAACTTGAAAGATTGATCAACGAAGGATCTAATGTGCTTCGTGAAGTTGAGGATCTTAATGAAGGTCTCAAAGAAACTGTTAAAGCTGTGGCAGAAGAATTACAAATCAAACCCAGCTGGATCAACAAAGCCATACGCATCGCACACAAAGACAATTGGAAAGATCACGAGGCGGAGTGGAGTGAGATTGAAATGATTCTTGGTGTTACTAAAAAACTTCCTGAATGAATGAACTATTAAAACCTACGTTTGATTGGATTCAACATGATTATAGAAGCAATCGCTTTCGCTTTGCTGTCGAGCTTATTGCTTGGGCTGTCAGCATCGGCTGTAGCATTACTATGGCGCTCACCGTACCCAACCCTCCGTTGCTCATCCTTTATCCTATTTGGATTAGCGGCTGTGCTATGTATGCTTGGGCTGCTTATACTAGGAAATCATTTGGCATGCTGGCTAACTACATCTTGCTGACCGCGATTGATACGTTCGGCCTAGCAAGAATGCTAATTAATTAAATAAAGTAAGAAGGTAGGCGGGCCATAAACCGCACAACTGGTATTTGCAAGCCTAAAATTGCATAGGAGAACAAATGAGTTTCGTGGACGCATACTACGATCGCGACAATGACATGATACGTGTTGTTGAGCGCGATGACAAAGGGCAGAGGCATTTCAAAGATTATCCTGCCAAGCATATATTCTATTACAACGACCCTAAAGGCAAGTTCCAATCTATCAAGGGCGAACCCTTAAGCAGAGTCAGTTCAAAGAATGTCAAAGAACATCGCAAAGAACTTGCCATACATTCAAACAAACGACTCTATGAGTCAGATATCAATCCCATCTATCGATGTCTAGAAGATCATTATCTCAATCAAGATGCTCCTAAACTAAATGTAGCATTTTTTGACATTGAGGTAGACTTCGATCCAGAACGTGGCTATGCGAGTCCAGATGATCCGTTTATGCCAATTACTGCCATTGCTGTGTATCTTCAATGGATGCAGACTATGGTATGTTTGGCTATTCCTCCTAAGACGTTGAGTATGGAAGAAGCAACTAGAGCAGTCGCAGAATTTCCCAACACAATGCTGTTTGATAACGAAGCAGACATGTTGAATACATTCTTGGATCTAATACAAGAGTCAGATGTATTGAGTGGTTGGAATTCAGAGGGCTTTGATATTCCATATACTGTTAATCGTGTTACCAAAGTTCTCAGCAAAGAAGATACTAGACGGTTTTGTCTGTGGAATTGTTTGCCTAAGAAACGCGAGTATGAAAAGTTTGGTAAAACTGCTACCACTTATGATTTCATAGGCCGTGTTCATATTGATAGTCTAGAATTATATCGCAAGTACACATACGAAGAACGTCATACATATCGATTGGATGCTATTGCTGAATACGAATTAGGTGAGCGTAAAACACAATATGAAGGCACGTTGGATCAATTGTACAACAATGACTTCAAAACATTCATCGAATACAACATCAATGACTGCATGCTTCTTGAAAAACTTGATAGAAAATTAAAATTTATCGACCTAGCCAATACAATTGCACACGAAAACACAGTGCTGTTGGCAACCACAATGGGTGCAGTAGCCGTGACTGAACAAGCTATCATCAACGAAGCGCATCGCAGAGGCATGATAGTTCCTAATCGTAAAAAGATGGAAGAGCACGGAGACACACAGGCTGCGGGTGCATACGTTGCATATCCTAAGAAAGGTATACATGAATGGATTGGCAGTTTAGACATCAACAGTTTGTATCCATCGGCCATTCGTGCGTTGAACATGGGTCCAGAAACCATTGTTGGACAGTTGCGGCAGGATGGAACCAAAGATTACATTGCTGCAGAAATGGCTAAAGGAAAGTCATTTGCGTCAGCTTGGGAAGGCATCTTTGGTAGTCTTGAGTATTCTGCCGTGATGAATCGAGAAATTGGTCGTGAAGTCACTGTTGATTGGGAAGGTGGCGGTTCTGATACACTGAGTGCGGCACAGGCCTATGATCTTATATTTGACAGCAATCAGCCCTGGATGGTTAGTGCCAACGGTACCATATTCACTTACGAAACTGAAGGAGTGATATCAGGACTATTGGCTCGTTGGTACAAAGAACGTAAAGAAATGCAGGCCAAGCTCAAAGAATGTATCCAAGCAGGCAACAAAATCGAAGAAGAATACTGGGACAAGCGACAATTGGTCAAGAAGATTTTGTTAAACAGTCTTTATGGTGCGATTTTAAATCCGGGCTGTAGATTCTTTGATAATAGAATCGGACAGTCAACCACCCTAACTGGTCGACAAATTGCCAAACACATGGCATCTAAGGTTAATGAAATTATCACCGGAGAGTATGACCACGTTGGTCGAGCAGTGATCTACGGTGACACAGACTCTTGTTATTTTTCAGCATATGCTACCCTGAAAAAAGACATTGAGAAAGGATTGATTCCCTGGAATAGAGAATCAGTGATTGAACTTTATGATACCATAGGAGAAACTGTGAATGGCACATTCGTCAAATTCATGCAGGACGCATTTCATGTCCCTAGAACCAGAGCTGAAGTCATCAAAGCAGGTCGCGAGATTGTTGCTTCCAAAGGACTGTTCATCACCAAAAAGCGATATGCAGTGCTCTACTACGACAAAGAAGGCAAGAGATCAGACACTGAAGGCAAACCAGGCAAGATCAAAGCCATGGGCCTTGACCTCAAGCGTTCAGATACCCCGGTTGTTATACAAGACTTCTTGAGTGAAGTACTAACTAAAACATTAACTGGTGTGACCAAAGAAGAGATATTGCAATATATCACTGATTTCCGCACAGAGTTTAAAACTCGACCAGGTTGGGAGAAAGGTTCACCCAAACGTGCCAATAATATCACAGAATACGCTAGTAAAGAAAAGAAAGCAGGTAAGACTAACATGCCAGGACACGTTCGTGCTAGTTTGAACTGGAATACTTTGAAGCGTATGATGGACGACAAGTACTCCATGCAGATTGTAGATGGCATGAAAGTAATTGTGTGCAAGATCAAAGACAATCCTATGGGGCATACTTCTGTAGCCTATCCTGTGGATGAACTGAGATTGCCGCAGTGGTTCAAAGATCTGCCTTTCAATGATGCAGAAATGGAAACCACAGTCATTGATGAGAAGTTAGGAAACCTTATTGGTGTTCTAGAATGGGACATCAGTTCAACAAGGTCGGACAATACATTCGCAAAACTATTCGATTTTGAGTGATTGCTAGGTTGCTTTTTACTCAAGATCTAAATATAATCTTAATATACAGGAGAATTCTTAATGAAAGATATACTACAAGACATCGTTAGCCATACGCAGAATCTAGGCTTCTTGACCACAGTCAAAGTTACTGGTACAGATAAAGGCACAACTATTAACTCAATGGCTGATGACCGTTCAGTTATCATGGAGGCAGAAACTGCTAATCCATATCCAGATATGATTGGTGTGTTTGGTATGCCGCAACTGAACAAGTTGAAATATCTGCTAGAGGGTGCAGAGTACAAAGAAGGTGCAAAGATTAGTATTACCACAGCAGAACGCAACGGTGAAACTTTGCCCGTGGGCCTGCACTTTGAAAACAAAGACAGCGACTTCAAGAACGACTATCGCTTTATGAATCAAGAAATCATTAACGAAAAGATGAAGACCGTGAAGTTCCGTGGCGTCAAGTGGGACGTTGAGATTGAACCTTCTGTGACTTCTGTGATACGTTTCAACTTCCAAGCAGGTGCTAATTCAGAGCATCCTACATTCCTTGCAAAAACTGAAGGCGGTAATCTTAAATTTACATTCGGTGATGCAAGCACACACGGTGGTGAATTTGTATTTGCACAGAATGTTGCAGGCAAACTAGATCGCGGTTGGACTTGGCCGGTGCTGCCAATCTTGAGCATACTTAAGATTGCAGATACCAACACCACAAAGATGAGTTTGTCAAACGAAGGTGCTATTCAAATTACTTTAGATAGCGGACTTGCCATTTACAAATATATTATTCCAGCACAAGCTGCCTAAATATGATTAAAGGTCTACAAGGCGTCACAGGTATTACGGTTAGTGGTGGCAACACCGCTCTACCGTATGTTGGTCCAAACCCAAACAACCCTATGACAGGTATGCTACGTGTACACAACACAGAGCTAGAAGTGTTTAACGGTAGCGTTTGGCAAACGCTATCTACTAGCTATGCTACTGTGGGCCTAGATCAAGATGTACTCGATCTAGTACAATGGGCACGTAAAAAGCGCGATGAAGAATCAAAATGGTATGCTCTTGCATCATCTAATGAAGCAGTCCGCATAGCACTAGATCATCTAGAACAGGCAAAAACAAGATTAGAACTTACAGCAATTTTAGCGAGAGAATATGAAACCACCAGTTAACTTAACACCATTACAAAAGGACTATGCAGTATATCTGCCGGCAATTAGTTCTTTCTATTCCACCTATGTTGCAAAACAGCGACTAGAAGAGTTTGTATCAAAGGATCGCATTCCTGCAGGATTTGATCAAGGAATCGAAGGAATGAACTTTCTTAATCCGGACCAAGGATACTTTACCTACAAGTATGCTCTGTATTCAGCAGGTCATGCTCAACTTGATGTTATCAAAGCACAAGATCAGGAATCAATGATACAGCAGCGTGATCGCGGTCAAACAATGATCTTAGGTGACTCCGGGGGTTACCAGATCGGTAAAGGTGTTCTTAAATTTGATTGGTTGAACTTTGAAGGTGTAGAAGCCACTAAGACACGTCAAAAGATTCTTGAATGGCTAGAAGCAACTGCCGATTGGTCAATGATGTTAGACGTGCCTACGTGGGCCTGTGATCACATTCATTCACCAAAGACTGGTTTAAAAACATTTGAAGACTGTTTAGAAAAGACTCGTTACAATAACAAGTATTTTCTAGATAATCGGTTGGGAGCTACCAAGTGGCTTAATGTACTGCAAGGCGGCGATTGGGATACTGCGGAAAAATGGTATCGTGGTGTTGTAGAGTTCAGCGATCCTAACGGACCTTTTGCAGGAAAAGAAGCAGAAGGATGGGCGTTCGGTGGTGCTAATATGTGTAAGATGGATATTACACTCAAACGTCTAATGACCATGCGTGACGAAGGCATGCTCACAGGTAAGAACTGGATTCACTTCTTGGGTACCGCACAATTAGATTGGAGTTGTTACCTAACACAGATTCAACGTCAGATCCGTAAACATATCAATCCAGAACTCACAATCAGCTTTGACTGTGCAAGCCCGTTCATTGCTACTGCTCACGGACTTGTTTATACAAATGCACAACACACCAACAAGCGTTGGTCAGTGATCATGGACAAGGCTCCGGATAATAAAGCACTTTCAGGACGATTTGATATTCCGTTTCCGTTTGAAAGTGAGTTTGCAAGTCGTTTGACCATGGGCGATATTGCATATTACAATTACGGTGTTCGTAAGACAGATGAAGAACTTGGCGATGTCAAGTTTAATCACTTAAATCCAGAACACTATCACGAAGTTCCGAGACTTAATAAACTAGGTAAGATTCCAAACAAGACCAGTTGGGATAGTTTCAGTTACGCACTAATGATGGGGCATAATGTCGAATGTCATATCAAAGCTGTACAACGTGCTCAACAGTTAATGGACATTGAATGTGCTAGATTTACTCCAGACTGGCGTATGAAGAGTATCGAAGGCAAGAAAGAAATCGAATTCAGTGATTGGGTTCCAAACAAAATTCTTTACTTTGGTACGTTTGTTGAAGAACTATTCAATACTAAAACCAAAGCAGAAGCGTTTGATATGATTGAAACTGGTGCGCAGTTCTTGAAATCACTAGAAGGTTCACGTTTACAAGGTGGTCCTGCTGCTAACACATTTGGTAACTTGTTTGATTTCGATGATGGTAAGAAAGCAGGTGAAATTGATTTTGCAAATCCAGACGATGATGAATTAAACAGTTTGGTTGTAGAATAAGGAGTCAATATGTATCAAAATAGAATCAAGCATCTAGAAGAAGCACACCGTGCTTTGGACAAACAGATAGACAGCATGGAGAAAACTGGCATCTATGATGATCTAAAAATAGACGAAATGAAGAAACAGAGGTTGCGTTTAAAGGACGATATTGTTATACTTAAACACAAGCACGAAGCAGTGATGCGAGAAGCACAGGCAGAACAAGAAGCAAGAAGAAACGGATGGGAACTATGAAATGTGATACATGCGGTCAAGAGGTTTCAATCAACTGTGATTGGCATCAAGGTCGGTGTCCTCATAGAACTCCTTTACTAACTGATTATCATTTTAGATATCTCAATCTATTCAACTCAATCAAAAACTGGTTTAAACGATGAAAAGAAATTACGATTCAGGCGTTCAAGATAGCATCACATTTTTTACAGGTATAGAGATTGAACGTACTCCTGCCTACGGAATGAAAACATTGTTTGTTGTAGGTGTACACGATCCATATACCATCATGGAACTGGCTAGCAAGTACGAATGTGAACATATCTACTTTGGTGCTAATCAAAGTTTTAAAACGCTAGGCATCAATGATGCCGAAACGTGGCGGCCGTGGGAAAATATGATCTACGTATGTCTAGACAGCGAACACGAATTCTGGTGTACACTAGACTTTGATGTCCGTGAAACGGAAGGATTACTTGAAAGCGGACTTACCGAGAAACGTAGATTTATTCCGCAGATCAGTGTAAAATTGCCTTATCTAAATCAACTAGGCTATAATGCTACATTAAAGATAGATGACAAAGATTTTTCAGCAACCAATCCTGGCGTGTGGTGTCATAACCTACAGGACCTTCTGGGAAGAGATCGCTTCACAGATTGGGATCAATATGGCAAAGATGAGATCATCAAATGAGTGGTGGATACGCAGCAGCATCGCAAGCAAAGTCTAGAAGAATTCCAAGAATCACCCACTCTAATCGACTAGGCCGTGCAATACCAATTCAAACAACCAAATCAAGTAAAATGAAAATGTCAATTAAACAACGAATACGCAGCTGGCTAATGAATGACGACGACACCCCCGACCCGTATTCTATTGAAGATGAAAATGGTCCGGACTTGAATTCTCAATCATTCCGCTTAAACATCTATGGTGCTAGCGGTGGTACTATAATTGAAACTACCAAGTATGATCGAAAAAGTGATGAGAATCGACACAGTCTGCATATTGTCACTGAAGATAAAGACCTAGGTCAAGAATTAGCAAAAATTATAACCATGGAACAACTAAGATGATTATTAGACAAGATCAAAGACCTAACAAAATGATTTGGGTTACCTTTCGCAAAGAAGGCATGCATCGTTATCCAGCAGCCGCTACAGATCCCGCACTGGCTACCGGTGATGAATATGACGTTTCATTTCTAGCCAACGAGCATCGTCATATTTTTCACTTCCGTGTTTGGATTGGCGTTACTCATAACGATCGCGACATTGAGTTTATTCAATTTAAACGATGGTTGGAAAATCTATACAAAGATGCTATACTAAGTTTAGATCATAAAAGTTGTGAAATGATGTCAGACGATTTGTATGACATCATTAACAAGAAGTATCCAGGCCGTGAGGTTTGGATTGAGGTCTCCGAAGACGGAGAAAATGGTTCATTCATCAAATACTAAAAGGAATACAGATGAAAAACT
>Ga0209191_1001933_pt1 | contig 13269 bp, 13 predicted proteins | sample S_130626_EF_Meta_FD_187320 | JGI IMG/M metagenome (GOLD analysis project Ga0209191, IMG submission 187320) | Freshwater microbial communities from Lake Simoncouche, Canada to study carbon cycling - S_130626_EF_MetaG (SPAdes) (version 2) | ecosystem: Environmental > Aquatic > Freshwater > Lake ... | reverse complement strand
AATGGTTGAGCGGCCAAATACGTATGGCGCTGGAACTGGTGTTACTTATAACCCAGAGCATTTAAAAGTTGTATGGGAATCATTAATAGTTAAATCTGGTGCAAAAATATTATTACACGCACTTTTGCAGCAAGTAAGTGTTAAAGATGGCCGAGTTAAAGAGTTAACTCTTGCAACTAGGGCTGGCTTGTGTTCAGTTACTGGAGATTTCTTTATTGATGCCACCGGGGATGCAGATTTATCAAATTTTGCTGGCTTTGGGTATGAAAAAGCTGGCGAAATATCACCAGCTCAAACATTAACAACCACTTTTAAAATGGTTAATGTTGATTTAGTAGAGCGAAAGAAAATTAAGAAAGAGCAGCTGCATGAGTTAATGCACGATGCTGCCGATAATGGATATGAGCTGCCACGCAGAGAGGGATCAGACCACATCACACCAGTTCCAAATACAACTGCAACGGTAATGACCAGGCTTGATTCAGTTCGCAAAAGCAGCAAAGGTGAAATTGAATCAGTGTTAGATGATCCATTCTTTTTAACTGACTCAGAAATCGCTGGAAGAAGACAAGCTTCGGAGTATGCAAGATTCTTGGTAGACAAGGTACCTGGGTATAAGGATTCCTCTTTATATGGCTTTTCTACCTTGATTGGCGTGAGAGAAACAAGAAGAGTTTACGGTGATTATCGCGTTACCAAATCAGATGTATTAGAAGCAAAACAATTTGATGATCAGGTTGCATTATGTGGAGCACCTATTGAGGATCACCATAGTGGTGATGGCACAAACTGGATTTATCTGCCAGATGGTTCTGCAGTTGGAATCCCATTGCGATCATTAATAGTTAAAGACAGTGTAAATACGATGGTGATTGGTAGATGTTTTTCAGCTTCACATGATGCTCACGCATCAATTCGCTCAATGGCGCAATGCATGGCAATGGGTGTTGCCGCCGGTGTAGCAGGCTCAATTGCACTTGCAAATAAAAAAGAAATCAGAGAGGTTAATTTTTCAGATATCCGCTCAAGAATCATCGAAACTGGCGCAATATTAGAGGTGCCTAGTAAATGAGTAGCAAGGTAAGAACCGTACTAGGGGATATCTCACCAGAAACCCTAGGCGTTACTTATATGCATGAACACTTAATAATTGATTCAGAGATTGTAAAAAAAGATTATGAACACATTTATCTACCAAGTACTGAAGATGCAGTTAATGAGGTGATGATATGTAAAAAAGCTGGAGTTCAAAGCATGGTCGATTGCATGCCAACTGGTGCTGGCCGAAATCCACAGAAGCTTAAAAAAATTTCTGAACTAACTGGCATAAACATTATTGCAACAACTGGATTACACCATGATCGCTACTATAAAAGTGATGACGAGATTGAAAACTTAAGCTCAACTCAACTTGCCCAGCTATTCATAAACGAAATTCAAAACGGAATGGATGACACCGAGATTAAAGCCGGAATAATTAAAGTTGCTACTTCTGGTTCAGAGATTAAAGATCGAGAGGTTAAACTTTTTGAAGCGGCTGCGATAGCACAGGATAAAACTGGTATGCCAATGATTTCTCATTGCGACCATGGAAAAGGTGCTTTAGATCAAATAAAGCTTTTAACAAAATTGGGAATCAAATTAAATAGAGTCACACTTTCACATACCGATAAAGAAAATGATCACGGGTATCACCGCGAACTATTAAGTTCTGGTATTAATGTTGAATACGATCAATCACTAAGGCAATTTAATGAAGAACGGCCAGAGAGTGCTCTTCTTACGATTGCCATGATTGAAGCAGGCTACCTAAATCAAATTATGCTTGGAACAGATGGAGCGAGAAGATCACTTTGGAGTGCATTAGGTGGAAAACCCGGACTTAGTTGGCTCTATTCTGGTTGGGGTATGAAACTTAAAGAGCTGGGCGCAACCGAAGAACAACTTACGAGGATATTTATATCCAACCCTGCTGAAGTATTATCTTTTAGCAGTTAGTCATATCCACCATTAAGGTTATTTGGTACCTTTCACTTATGGAGCAAAATTTCAAGAAGCAGAGCATGGATTTAATTCAAGATTTAACTTGCCAATTATTTGTAATTACTGGTGCCTACAGAGGAATGCATATCGATCAGCTTTCAAAATTACTGTCTGAATTCGGTTTGTAGTATTAATTTTATGGGAGTATTAATTGTCGGGAGCTTAAACATAGACATAGTTACCTATTTAGAAAAGATGCCCGAACCAGGTGAAACAGTTGTTGGAGATCGGCTTGAAACTTTTCCAGGTGGAAAAGGGTTAAATCAAGCTGTCGCTGCGGCACGAGCTGGTGGCGAGGTAGTAATGGTTGGCGTCCTTGGAAACGATTCACACTCAAATATGCTCAAACAAGTTATGCTCACTGAGAAAATTAATAGCGATTATGTGCGAAAGGTTGTAGGAGCTAGTGGAACAGCAATAATCGAAGTTGATAAATCAGGTAGGAATCGAATAATTGTTATTGCTGGCGCTAATTCTGAGCTAAAAGCTAATGATCTAAAACCAGAAATACTGACAAAAATTACCAAACGACAGGTTTTATTATCTCAACTAGAAAGTCCAATTTCAGAATTATTTAGTATTTTTCAAGCAGCAAAAAATAGTAATTTTTTTACAATACTAAACCCTGCCCCAGCGAGAAAACTAGAAATGAAATTTATTCAACTTATAGATTTACTTGTTCCAAACCAATTTGAGGCAGAGTTTTTAACCGGTATTAAGGTAACAGACACGGATTCGGCGTTTTCTGCTGGTAAAGAATTAATTTCACAAGGAGTAAAAAGCGTCCTAATTACTATGGGTAAAGCGGGTTCAGTGCTAATAACTAAGGATGGCGGTGAATTATTTTCATCTTTCAAAGTTCATGCTATTGACACAACTGCTGCCGGGGATGCCTTCTGTGGTGCAATTGCAGTGGCTTTAAGTGAAGAATTTGACTTGAAGACCGCTATTCGATTCGCTTCTGCTGCTGGCGCACTATCTGTCCAGATTGAGGGAGCAACTACCTCTATGCCCACTAGGCAAGAGATAGAGAAATTAATGGAAACGTAGAGGAGCTAGGTATGCTAAAAAATGGAATCATTAATGGACAGTTATCTTCTGTGCTCGCCAGATTTCGTCATGTTAATACTTTGGCGATTGTTGATGGTCCATTTCCAAGTTACCCAAATGTTGAGTTAGTTGATTTGGCACTTGTGAAAGGTTTTCCAACAATTCCTGATGTACTAGATGCTATTTTGCCATATTTAGACTTGACTGGAATTTTTTTAGCAAATGAATTTTCGGAGAAGGTAGATTCAGGCACGGTAGCTAAATATAAAAAGCATTTTGAAAAAATCCCAACAATACTAATTCCACACGAAGAGTTTAAGATAAAGGTTGGTCAAGCAATTGCAATAATTCATACTGGAGATTCAGTTCCTTATAGCAGCGTTATTTTGAAATCCGGGTGATTTAAATGGTTAAAGTAGGGATAATTGGCACTGGCGTTATGGGTGCCGGGCATGCAAGATTTATCAAGGAACATGTACCTGATGCAACAGTAGTTGGACTTTCTGATGTGGATCCAAAGAAAATTGATCAACTTTCAGCCGAACTTGGGAGTGTTCTTTTTTCAACCTCAAGCCCAGATGAGTTAATGAATGATCCAAGAGTCGATGCCGTGATAATCGCTTCTCCCGACCCACTACATGTCCAGCATTTAAGATTAGCAATCGCATCTGGAAAGCAAATTTTATGTGAGAAACCAATAGCTACAACAATTGAGGATGCCCAAATGATTGCTAGAGATATCCGTAGTTATGAATCTCAGGTAGGAAGAAAGATGATCAACTTTGGGTTTATGCGTCGGTTTGATCCATGCTATCAAGAGGTTCGGCGATTAATTGCAACTGGAGATTTTGGAGCTCCAACTTTTTTCAGAACTGTAACTCGAAATGTTTCTTCCACCGGGGCCACTTCCACTGGTTTATTTACAAACATAGCTATTCATGATTTTGATATTTATAGATGGTTGTTTAATGATGAATGGGAGTCGATAAAAAGTTTTTATCCTAAGCGATCCTCATTGTCCCCAGAGGGATTGGATGATCCACTAATAATTATTGGCAGACTTAAGAGTGGTATTACTATGGTTGGAGACATAGTTGCCTTCAATAATTATGGATTTGATTGCCGGGTGGAAGTTGTTTGCGAAAAAGGAACAATTCAAATCGGAACACATGGAGACGTGATAACTCAACTCAATGGATTTGGTGGTGCGACCAGAGGGGGAAAAATGGCTGAGAATTGGATGACCCGTTTTGAGCCAGCCTATATTGAGGAGTTAAAGGCCTGGATTGAAGAGGTAAAAACTGGAGTGATAAACACAGACCTTGCTACCGCCGAAGATGCCCTAATCGCAAACGAAGTCTGTGCTTTAGGAATAGCCTCGATTTAAGCCTTAATTTTAAGGTTTTCAGTTTTTTGTTATTTGATTGTTATTTAAGGTATTGCCCCTCTTCGCAGAGGCTAATAGGCTGTAGTTACGTGAATTAAGGCTAATCAGAAAATCTGATTTTGCCTGATTTATGAATCCTAGGAGGATATTTTGAAACTAACTAAATCAATCAAGGTTGTGTTAGTAGCGATTTCAGCATCATCACTTGTGCTTGCTGGAACAACTACTGGCAATGCCGCGCCTAAGAAGGCTCTAAAGAGCATTCGAATCGCTGCAGTTGTAAAGGGTCTTGATAACCCATTCTTTATCGGTATCAAAGAAGGTATTGAAGAGACTGCAAAAAATTACGGAGTGTTTGCAAACGTACAAGCTGCTCCTGGCTTAAATGATGATATTGGACAGGCTAACAAGCTTGATTCACTAGCTGGTCAAAACTATGACTGCTACATCGTAATTCCTATCTCATCAAACAACCTGTCTCAAGCAGTTGGTAAAATTACCAAGAAGAAGAAGACAGTTATTAATATTGACTCCCCAATTGATTCTGCGTCACTTGCAGCAGCTGGTGGAAAAGTCACCTCATTTGCTGGAACAGATAACTTCGCAGCCGGTAAAGCTGGCGGAGCAAAGATGGTAGCAGCTATTGGAGCTGGAAAGAAGATTGGCTTAATTGCAGGTCTTGCCGGTAACGTAACTAGCAATGCACGTATTGATGGATTCAAGGCCGGCGCAGCTGGAGCAACATTTGTTGGTCCAGTTAATGCTGACTGGGATACAACAAAGGCTCTGGATGCAGCAAATGCAATGATCACTGCAAACAAAGATCTTGCTGGTTTCTTTGCAGCTAATGATCAAATGGCACAAGGTGTCGGTAAGGCTCTTAAGGCTGCCGGTCTAAAGATTCCTGTTTACGGAGTGGATGGCATCGCAGATGCACTTGCTGAAGTTAAGGCAGGATCCATTACTGCAACAATTTCCCAGTATCCTTACGTAATGGGCAAGATGGGTGTTGAGGCTTGTATTATCGCTGCACAAGGCGGGAAAGTACCTGCTAGCACAATTACTCCTTACTACATAATCGACAGCAGCAATATTTCTGCTGCACTCGAAAATAAGAGCACACGTGGTTATTTCCCTAACCAAACCCCACCAGGTGCTTATAACGATCCTTACACTGCTTTAATTAAGAAGTAATTAAGGCTAAGTAAAGATATAAGTGAAAAAAAGGGGTAATAACTCAGACGCACTCGCTAAGGCGAGTGCGTCTGACTCAAATTTGATTAGTAATCTACAAGTTAAGTTCAAAGACCCATTTTTCTGGTCTGACTGGCTCGTAGTTGTTGCATTTGCTGTAGTTATTGGCTTTTTTGGTCTAATTGCACCGGCTGAATTCTTAACACTTTGGAATTTAAATAATATTTTAGTCGCGGCTTCAATTCCGACAATAATCGTAGTTGGTCAAACTTTCACAGTTTTAACCGCTGGAATTGATTTATCTGTTAGCTCCACCATGACCTTTGGAGCAGTATCTTTTGGCCTGGCATTTACAAATGGTTGGTCCCTTTGGAAATGTTGTTTAATTAGTATTGTTGCTGGTGCGTTTGTCGGACTGCTAAATGGGTTGATAATTGCAAAGCGTAAAATTAACGATTTTATCGTCACGCTTGGTATGTTGAGTGTGGCATCTGGTGCCGCTTTGGTCCTCAGTGATGGTAAACCACGGCAAATTATTAGTGAGTCACTTTCAACCTTAGCAATAAATGATAAATTTAACATCCCATATTTAATGATGGTTGCATTTGTAATTGTGTTAATAGGCCATTTCACCTTATTTCATACTAAATTTGGTACCCATGTACTTGCAACTGGTGGCGATCCAGATGCAGCAAGAGCTATGGGAATTTCAATTGTAAAAGTTAAAATAGCGGTGTATGTAATTTCAGGTGCGCTTGCTGGAGTTGCTGGCATACTTGCAATTTCGAGAATTGGTTCGGCTGAACCCGCTGCAAATACAGCAATACTATTAAATAGCGTTGCCGCAGTTGTACTGGGTGGAGTAAGTTTATTTGGTGGACGAGGCAGTATTTTTGGTCCATTTATCGCTACCTTACTTTTGCAATCACTTCTCAATGGATTAACAGTTATTGGTGTAGCAGCTTATTATCAGTATCTATCAATTGGCCTAGTTGTAATTCTTTCAGCTTCGCTAGTTAGGACAGAAAAATGACGAATGATTCTTTTGCAATCGAGTGTAAAGATATAAAGATGTCATTTGGAAGTGTTGAAGCTCTAAAGGGAGTTTCAATTTATGCAAAACCGGGCGAGGTTACTGCCATTATTGGTGATAACGGTGCGGGAAAATCAACTTTGATTAAATGTATTTCTGGAGTTTATAAATCTGACCAAGGAGCCATTCTTATAAATGGTAAGGAAGTTAACTTTACGAATCCAGAAGAGTCCAGGTCCTTTGGAATTGAGACGGTATATCAAACATTAAGTCTTATTGAGGATTTAAGTATTTGGCAAAATTTATTTTTAAACAGAGAAATTACAAAAGGATTTGGGCCATTTAAAGTATTAAATAAATATAAAATGAAGGATGAAGCATCAAAGATGCTTAAAAATCTTGATGTATACATCCCATCAATTAAGTCCAGAACGCGCAAACTATCTGGTGGTCAACGCCAAGCGGTCGCAATCTGTCGAGCAGCTGGCTGGGGTTCAAGTGTTGTAATTATGGATGAACCAACAGCAGCCTTAGGAGTTCGCGAAACTGCAAAAGTTGAAGAGTTAATTAAGCGGATGAAAACTCAAGGTCTAGCTATTTTGTTAATTAGCCATAATTTTGACCAGGTGTTAAGACTTGCTGATCAAATTTGGGTGATGCGCCAAGGTGAATTAATGGCTGGATTGCGAGCAAATGAAACTTCAGGAGATGAATTAGTAGCTTTAATCACCGGAGCAAAATCAGGAAGAGGATAAAATGACAGCGATACCAAATCTACTAGGCGTACACGCTCTTGTTTGGGTTGGTGGGTGGTCTAAAGAACAGTGCCGTGAAGCAATTAAAAATACTGCCGAAGCTGGTTATGGCTTAATTGAGATTCCAGCCTTAGATCCAGCCTCGATTGATATTGAGCATACGAAAGCAACCTTAAAAGAGTTTGGGATTAAAGGTGCTTGCTCATTAGGGCTTTCATTTGATGCTGATATAAATAATGAAGACCCAGAGATTGTTCGCCGAGGCGAAGAACGTTTGATGGCAGCATTAGGTGTTGTTGAAAACCTTGGTGGAAATTATTTGGGTGGCGTAATTTTTAGTGCGTTAGGAAAATACAAGTTACCACCAACTAAAAAATCACGTGATAATGCTGTGGCAGCACTTAAAAGATTGGCTATTGCGGCTCAATCAAAAGGAATTACTCTAGGTCTTGAACCAGTAAATCGATATGAATCAAATCTATTAAACACTGGCCGTCAGGCACTAGATATGATCAAAGATATTGGTGAGCCAAATGTTGTAGTTCATCTTGATATCTATCATATGAATATCGAAGAGCAGGATCTAGTAACGCCAGTTTTAGAGGCTGGAAAGCAGCTTGGATATGTTCATATTGGAGCAAGCCATCGTGGTCCGCTTGGAACCGGCAATATTGATTTTGATTCATTCTTTGGTGCGCTAGCAAAAATTGGCTATAAAGGCACAATTACTTTTGAATCATTCTCTTCAACAGTTGTCGCTCCGGATCTTTCTAGCACACTTGGTATTTGGCGTAATCTTTGGACTGATAATAAATCAATGGCAAAATCTGCTCGAGAGTATATTGAGAATAAAATAATAACAGCCCAAAAAAGCCAATAGATTATTTAGTTTTATATGGTTCAAATTAAATTAAGCCTTAGTGAAGGACTTGATCGAGTAAAGAAGTTATTAGAATCAAGCCAAAACCGAGTTTTAATTGGAATAGTTGGTAAGCCAGGTGCAGGTAAATCAACCTTAACCTCTTATTTAATTGATAATCTGCCAAAAGATAGTGCGGTATCAATCCCAATGGATGGTTACCATTTAAGTAATAAGCAGTTGTCCAAACTTGGATTTTCCGATCGCAAAGGGGCATTTGATACCTTTGATTCAGATGGCTTTGTAAAACTACTGAGACGAGTTAATCAAGAACCTGATAAGGATATTTACTTTCCAGTTTTCTACCGAGAGATTGAAGAATCCTATGCAGCAGATGGTGTTGTACCTGCTAATACAAAATTAGTTATAACTGAGGGCAATTACTTGCTTCTTGATAAAGGTGGCTGGGAGTCAGTTAAGGCAGAGATTGATGAGGTTTGGTACATAGAAGTTGATGACAAATTAAGGTTGGATCGATTAACAAAAAGACATCAAAGTTATGGTAAAAATTATGATGAAGCATTTGCTTGGGCCAGTGGGACTGATGAGCGAAATGCAGAGTTAGTTGAAATAACACGAGATAAAGCAAATGTAATAATTGAAATTAAGTAGTAAGTAACTATATCAACAAGGTATGTTCAATGATATCTTTCATCCATGGAGCAAAATTTTAATAAGTATACTCTTGAAATTTCCAATAAAGGTTTTCCGCTAAATTCATACGGTAAAACTGTAGATCAGTTTCTTTCTACAAAACCAAATATCTTTACTTCTGGATTTCAATTTCCGATAATGGTTCTTAAAGATAATGCTTTAAAACATAACATTGATCGACTGGCTCGGTTTTGTAAGTCGGTTGGAGCTGAATTAGCTCCGCATGTTAAAACCACAATGTCACCTCAAATCGCTCAAATACAAGTAGATGCTGGGGCATTTGCCTTAACAATTGCTAACTTCTGGCAGGCTGAGATTTTTAGAAGTTTTGGATTTAAAAAACTCATAATTGCAAACGAAGTATTAGATCCATTAGCGATAGCCGCGATCTCTGAATTAAATGGCAAGCAAGCAGCTGAGATAATCTTTTATGTTGACTCGCTTACTGGGTTAGAAATTGTCAAAAAGCATACCTCAAAAGATGGAATTCAAAATCTATTCATTGAGATTGGTACCGATAATGGTCGGGGTGGAGTTAGAGACTTAGATTTAGTCACTCAAATTGCTAAAAATATTTCGGAAGATCCTCGACTTAAATTAAGAGGGGTAACCGGATTTGAAGGCGCAGTCCCAAATGCTGCTCGTACTAGCGCAGGTGAGGATTCTGTAACTAAGTTTTGCCAGAAAATTGTTGCGGCAGCAAATAATGCATTCCCTTACAAATCTGAGAGTGAATTTATTATCAGTGCTGGTGGTAGCGCTTACTTTGAAATTGTTGCAAGTGAGTTAAGTAAATTTGATAAGCCAAAAATCCTACTTTTGCGAAGTGGTGGATATGTAACACATGACAGCAAATATTACGAAGAGGTATACCCATTTCGAGATTCAGACGATCTTTTATTACCTGCGATTGAAGTTTGGGCGCAAGTTATAAGTGCGCCAGAAAAAGAGTTTGGCGTATTAAATTTGGGCAAGCGAGATGTTGGATGCGATTTGCATAACCCAATACCAGTTGCTAGATATAGCGATAAATTATCTAAATTTTCTGGAGAAATTGAAAAGCTTAATGATCAGCATGGATTTATGCGAAGCAAGGATGAATTTGCAGTTTCGGAGTTAATTGGGTTGGGAATATCACATCCATGTACTACTTTTGATAAATGGCGGCTCATTCCGCTAGTAAATGACAACTATGATGTTGTAGATTGCATACATACATTTTTCTAATTCACTACTAAGGGAGATCGAATGAAGGTAGAACATATCCAAGCAAAAGATGCACCAGCGCCAGGTGGGTCATATTCTCACGGTGTAGTTGCAAACAATTTCCTTTATACCTGTGGAATGGGTCCAGTTGATCCAGCTACTGGAAAAATTGTTGAAGGTGGAGTTGCCGAACAAACCAGACAAACTTTGATCAACCTACAAAAAATACTTGATGTTAAAGGCGCAAAATTTGCTGATGTAGTAAAAGTTACCGCTCATCTTCAAGATGTGAATAGAGATTTTGCTGCTTATGATGCCGTTTATCGTGAATTCTTCACTGCACCATTTCCAGTTCGAACCACAGTTGGTTCTGATTTAATTAAAATTCTAGTCGAGATTGATTTTGTAGTAGCCCTCTAAGGCTGATTAATATGGAATCTAACCAAGACTTAGCCGGCAAGGTGGTTGTAGTAACTGGCGCTGGTAGGGGAATAGGCAAGCAAATCGCAATTGGTGCAGGTCAGCGGGGTGCAAGCGTTGCGCTAGTTGAGGTAATCTCTGAAAATCTTGAAGCTGCTTCAAAAGAACTTGCAGCAATGGGAATTAAAGTTAAAGGCTATTTAACTGATCTTTCCATAGAGTCTGAGGTGGTAGATAACTTTAAACAAATTGAAAAAGATTTTGGTCAGATTGATTGCCTTGTAAATAATGCGATGATTCATGATTCTGCAGATTTATTAGGGACCTCATTAGATGTATGGAACAAATCCCTTGCTGTGACTTTAACTGGAAGTTTTTTAACTATCCGTGCTTGTCTTCCTGGAATGATTAAGCGTAAAAAAGGTTGCATCGTAAATATTGGAACAGTAAATGCGAAAACAATGATCGGTAGCGATTCTTATAGTGTGGCTAAGGCTGGTATTCATGCACTTACTAGAACTGTTGCAGTTCGATATGGTCCAGATGGTATTCGCTGCACAACTGTAGTTCCAGGAACTATTGCAACCGACGCCTGGCAAGAACGAGTGGATCGAAACCCGCAAATTTTTGAAAAGCTTAAACCTTGGTATCCACTTGGCCGAGTGGGAACACCAATTGATGTAACTGAAGCAGTTTTATTCATTCTTTCAGATAAAGCCCAATGGATTAGCGGTAGTGAGTTTGTAGTAGATGGTGGACTTCTTGCTGGTCTTGCTCCAATGTATAAAACGGTTGAAGGCTCAGATTAAATTTAATGGCTGAAAACACATTTACTATCCGCGGTGCTGATGTAATTGATGGCAATGATTCACCAGCTAAGCGCCAAGATTTACTTGTTACTAATGGCGTAATTAGCCAGGTTGGTTCAATTTTAAAGGGCGCTGAAGAGGGCAAGGTAATTGATGGCTCTGGATTAACTATCGCACCTGGTTTTATCGATATGCATGCCCACTCAGATCTTGCAGTACTAACCGACAAACAACATTTAGCAAAAGTAACTCAAGGTGTAACTATGGAGGTAGTTGGCCAGGATGGATTGAGTTATGTGCCAAGTAATCCAGAGACCTTGCTTGAATTAAGGGAGCAATTATTTGGTTGGAATGCTGATCCATCAGATTTGAAATGGGACTTTCATTCTGTTTCAGAGTATTTAAGTCGGGTAGATAAAGGTTCTGCAGTAAACATTGCATATTTAATTCCACATGGCAGCGTACGAATGCTGGTTCGAGGTAATGAACCTGGCGTAGCAAATGAAAATGAGTTAAAACAAATGGTTAATCTTGTTGAAACCGGTATGAAAGAGGGCGCCTTTGGTTTATCTGCTGGCCTTACCTACACCCCAGCTATGTATGCAGATGATCAAGAGATAATTGAACTTTGTAAGGTAGTTGCTAAGTATGGTGGTTACTACGCACCTCACCATCGAAATTATGGCGCTAAGTTTTTAGATGCAGTATCTGATTGCCTAGATATTGCTCGTCACTCTAAATCAGCACTTCACTTAACCCATTGCCACATGAGCCATCCAGATAATCATGGGAAAACGGAATTGTTATTTGATCAATTAGATCGGGCTGAAAAAGATGGGGTAGATGTAACTCTAGATACTTATCCCTACCTTGCCGGCTCCACCTACATACACGCGCTACTGCCATCATGGGTCCAAGCAGGTGGAAGGAGTGAAACTATTAAACGGCTAAAAGTAGTAGAGAATAGAAAAAGAGTTATTCATGAGTTAACTGTCACTGGTAGTGATGGAAATCAGGGCGGAGTAGTTAATTGGCCAATTATTACAATCGCTGGGGTTGAAAAACCAGAGAATCTTAGATTTATTGGTGTGGACCTAGTATCAGCTGCTGCGATGGTAAATAAAAAAGTTGAAGATTTTTATATGGATTTCATTTTAGAAGAGGATTTAAAAGCTTCTTGTGTAATTTTTTCAGGCCATGAACCAAATGTTAGAGCGATTATGAAAGATCGCCGTCACATGATTGGCAGCGATGGAATATTAACTGGCAATCGACCACATCCAAGAGGTTATGGAACCTTTGCACGATACCTTGGAGTTTATGCACGGGAAGAAAAAGTTTTAACTATGGAGGGCGCAATTGCGCGAATGACGGGCAGATCTGCAAAGCGATTAGGATTAAAAGATCGTGGTTTTATTAAAGTTGGAATGAAAGCAGATATGGTTTTATTTGATGCTGCGAATGTAATTGATTCTTCAACTTATGAAACTCCAAGAGTTGCAGCAAAGGGTTTTGAAATGGTTTGGATCTCTGGAATTGCTACTTTAAAAGCTGGGAAGAGGACAGAGGCCGTTCCTGGGGTAGGGGTGAGGGCCCGCTAGGAATCAGTGGAGAACCACCCTGCTGATACCTAAAAGTTATATATGCCCGCAAGAATCCACCTTGCGAAGACGCACAATAAGTGGTGAGGTTATCCCTCCCCGTCGTCAGATGGGATCCTAGGAGGAGAAATCTAGATGAATAAATTAACAAAGCGCAGTCTTGCTGCGTTTGCATCACTTGGATTGGTTGCAACCACA
>Ga0209191_1001931_pt1 | contig 13281 bp, 16 predicted proteins | sample S_130626_EF_Meta_FD_187320 | JGI IMG/M metagenome (GOLD analysis project Ga0209191, IMG submission 187320) | Freshwater microbial communities from Lake Simoncouche, Canada to study carbon cycling - S_130626_EF_MetaG (SPAdes) (version 2) | ecosystem: Environmental > Aquatic > Freshwater > Lake ... | reverse complement strand
TCTACAGCATACGAAGAAAACACTTCTGTGACATTAGAAAACATTGAGGAGTTCATGGGCAAGTTTAAAGACCCAAAAAGAGACATTTACTTTTGGGGCGGTGAGCCGTTTGTCAATTGGGAATTTTGTCGCGGCGTAATGGAAAAGTACATTGACAATCCTAACTACAACTTTTTCTTTTATACCAACGGTGTTTACCTAAAGAAGTATATGAAAGAGCTTGTGCGCTTTCACAAGGCCATGCCAGGCAGACTTAAGATACAGGTCAGCTATGACGGTAAGCCAGTTAACGATATTACTCGTATTGACAAGACAGGCAACCCAAGTTCAAGTCTAGTCAAGTCAAACTACCTTGCGGCAAAGGAAGCAGGGCTTGCTGTTAAAATGAAATCAGTATTGACTGCTGAACACTTTCATTTAATCTACGAAGCATTCCTTGATGTGTTACAGTTTGATGAGAACTACTTTCCAACACCGGACATGTACAGTCATCTAACTGAAGAAGAGTTTATGCCTAGGCTAGCAGTACTTAACGAAGGACTTGCTAAAATTGCCAAATACATTTATCAAAACAAACTACCTCCAGAGAAGTTTGGTTGGTTTACTCAAAGTCGCGCCCTATGCGCTAGTGGTATTAACTATGTGTCAGTTGACCTTAACGGCGATATTAGCCCATGCCACGGTTGTATGTACAAAGAAAGTCATGCACACGTTATGGGCAATATTCTTAAGGCACCAGATATCGATGCGCTGATTGCAGAAAAGACAGCAATGTACAAGGACGCACTTAAGAATCAACCGCTTGACTGCATGAGCTGTGATGCACAGTTCTGTATGAAGTGCAACGCGGCTACATATGAAAAGTCAGAGAAAGACACTTATTTAGAAAAGTGGAGTGACCATACTGCCAACTGGCAAGTATGTAAAGTCTTTAAGTCAAATGAGATCGTACACCATGCTCTACGTACAGCCCTAAAGACTTATAAGAAACCCACTATCATTATCAAAGCGGAGCAATGTACAGTCTAATATGTTTACACTAGAGATATCAGTAACTGAAAAATGTAACCTTGGGTGCCCATATTGTTACGTGGCCAACCGTCCTACATGGATGGAACCTGAGACCTTTGATAATGCCATGCCAGAGCTTTATAATCTAATGAAGCGCAGTAATGACAGCGAGTTTCATGTCAGCTTCTTTGGTGGCGAGCCATTGCTTAATTGGGATCTAATTACCTATGCTGTGCCAAAGTTAACAGCTGATCCTAAATGCAAAGGCATTAACATTATTACCAATCTAACAATGATTGATGCTGACAAAGCCAAGTATCTAAAAGAACACGGCGTTGGAGTCAGCTGGTCGTTTGACGGTATGAGTTCTAATACTACTCGTCCGTTGCTACCATTGTTAGAAAATACTAATCCGGAGACTGGGGAGTTGTTTGATGGCATTCTTGACATGTATAATCACAAGAAGGATATCATTACAGATCTAACCAATGGCTGTAAAGTTATGATATGGCCAGGCAATACCAAAGACATGACTGAGAACTTTGAGTTCTTGTTAAGCTGGGGTATTGAACATCCTGACTTTAGTATTGTGCGTGATGATGTGTGGACAGAAGATGATCTACACGATTTTCGTAGAGAACTAATTAGATTAACTGACTGCTACATTGCCAAACTAAAAGCAGGCATACCTTGCTCAGTCGGCTTTCTACGTTTGTCTATTTTAGATATCCTATACGGTCTAGTTAAAGGCAAACGACCATTTGGTTGCTTTGCAGGCACACACGGCGGAGTACTAATGAGTAGTGGTGAGTTTTATCCCTGTGCTCGTTTTGCCAGTAAGAAGATTATGAAGATGGATAGCGAGTATGACTTCAAGTATTATCAAGACATCTTTAATCCACAAAACTTTAACAAGTGTGAGCCTTGCCAATTAAAGCAAGTCTGCAATGCAGGATGTACATACAGTCAAGTTACCAACGGCAACAAGCCTTTAGACAGCATCTGCGAAATCTTTCACATTACTAACGAACAAGCTATGCGAGTCGTAGAAGAATGTAAAGATGTTCCAGTGTTCCAGGATTTAATACTGCACTACTTAGACAATGTTGGTGTAGAGAACGAAGGTGTGGAGTGTAGAAACTAATGAAAAGTATATTAAAGATCCCAGTTAAAGTTGAAATGGCTCCAGTGGAGCATGTTTCAGATCGTGTATTATCTGTAGATGAGCTTGCACTACAAATTGAAGAAGCCCGCAAAGGCAAAGCCAAAGTAGATAGTCAATACGTTGGTTACGATGATCTTAATCGCGGACACCTATACGACTATAAATTCGATTACGGACAATTTTTATCTAGCATGAGCCACATTATCAAAGAAGCTAAAAGTCGTCCACAAGAAAATAGATATAAAAACTCACATGAGATGATTATCCAATGATACCAATTGTTAGTGATTTTTATGTAGGAGACAAGACTGACAAGCCAACGCCTGCTGGATCTGGTGTCAATGTCTTATACTTCACTAACAAGTGTAATCTAGCCTGTACATACTGCTACGAAGACTTACCAGGCAGACCTCCCCAGATACTAACCAAAGAAGATATTGTCAAACACGTTGATGCAATACTTGCCCGCGAAGATCCTAACAGTCAAACACTGATTGTGTTATTTGGAGGCGAACCTACATTAGAGTGGGAAAACGTTTGCTTTGCTATGGACTACGCATTTAGTAAGAAACGTAATGTGCATTTTAACATGACCACTAACGGTATCAAATATCTAAGTCAGAATTTCATAGATGAAACAATGAACAACTTCTTTTATAAAAAAGGTCTGTTATCAATAGATGTCAGCTTTGACGGAGTTGGCAACAAGGATCGAGTATATCATAACGGTATGGACAGTACTAAGAGCATGATTGAAGTGTTCACTAATCTAGTAAAGAACAAGTTTAGATATCGTATGCGTTATACCATACACAAGTTTAATATTAACCATGTCTACAAAGACATGACCAAACTGATTAAAACGTTTAATCCCGAACGCATGATCACCAGCGTGGCTTGGGATACGCTATCTCCAAAGGACATCGAAAAGCTGACCGAGATTAAAAATCAGCTTAGAAATGACTGGATAAATAAAGCAGTATCTGTGCCTGTATGCGAGTTATTTTGCGACATGTGCAATGGTTGCGGTGAACGCAAAGAATTAAAGACCTATTTTACTGACGAGGGCAACGTAACAACCTACGGTAACTACGAAAACTCTCCAAAATTTCATGATTTTAAGGACAAAGAAATAAAATGACTCAGATGACAATAACAGAAAAATTAGAAAAAATCCTAGAGATTATCAAACTTATGGAAGTTGAAGATGATCCAGGTGTTTCTACAATTATGCTAGATGGATTTATTCTATCTATGAACCTAATCAAAGAACTGTCTGAAAGAACCGAGCCAGTTGAAAGTATTGATATCTCTAAACAGATAGAAATGGTCACATCGGTGTTGGGTGTATCATTACATGATCTAGTCATGCAGATCATCAAAGACATGAATGAAAATCAAGAAATGCCCGACAAAGAAGTTGATAAGAACACACTGGATTTTATTACTTCTGCCGCAGATCTTGATGACTATGAAAAATTTCTAGCACAAAACAAAGCTAAAGAAGATTTAGACTTTTTGTCAAAAGCAATTTAAGGAGACGGAGCGATGGCGTTACCAAATATAACATCGGGATTAGTAAAAGACATCTACGGTAGTAACGCCAGCGATGCAGTATCCCATGGACTTACACAAGTCAATAACTCAAATAAGATGTCCGGTGCCATATTCTACAATATTGCACAAAAGGCCATCACAGAAAGAACAAGGCGCGGTGGTTCAGTAGTCGTTATTCCTTCTAACTATTATACTGGTAAATTATTTGCCAGTAAGATTCAAGAAATTAAAACAAATGTAGAAATTGCAGGCCCTGCAACAAGTCAAGCATATAATACCAACTATGGCGGCGGGTCTAATAGTGGTAACCCTCCAGCAATTACTACTTATAGTCAAGCGGCAGTTCCTAGCGGTTCGGGCAACTTTGTAACAGGACAAAGAATAACCAGTGCTATTATCAATGCATTAATTGATGAAATTAATACCGCAGGTAATGCCTGCACCTGTAACTGCAACTACTGCACCTGTAATTGTAACTATTGCACCTGTAACTGCAACTACTCATGTACCTGTAACTGCAACTACAGCGATGAACAACTAAAAAGCCAAGTGGAGTACATGTAAGTGCCAAAACCAACTCTATCGGGATTAACTAAAAGCATATATGGAAGTAATTCTAGTAATGCTGTAAGCCATAATATAGCAGGAGTATCATCTACTGACTTGTTTCGAGAAAACAAATTAGTAGAGATGGCAAATAGAGCTATAACAGAACGAAGTCGTCGTGGTGGTTCGGCAATTCAGTTGCCAGGCGGATACTTCAGTGGCCAAATTGTAGCTTCAAGAATACAAGATATTATTACAGTATTCCAAATTTCTGGTCAAGCCGCAAGCGAAGCATATAACGGAGCAGGCCAGGGTATTAATAGCAGTAATGGTCAAACACAAACCGGATCAACCCCAGAACTTGACAGCTACGGAAATCCAACTGGCAATCAAATACCTACATATGGCCCTGTCCCGCAACCGGAAGTAATAACCTATCCGCAAGAAGGTGCGCCAACTGTTAGTACATCTTTTAGTAAAGGCCAAAGAACAAGTGCCGCAGACATAAATCTACTTATTGGATCAATTAATAATGCCGGTGCTGCCTGTACTTGTAATTGCAATTATTGCACCTGTAACTGCAACTATTGCACTTGTAACTGCAACTACTCATGTACTTGTAACTGCAATTATGGTAGTGATATTAGATTAAAAGAAAATATCAAATTTATTAAAGTTGAAAATAATTTAAACATTTACTCTTGGAATTATATCAAAGATAAATCAACTCGATATCGCGGTGTAATGGCTCAAGAACTTGAAGGCACCAAGTACGCATGTGCTCTAGGTAAAGACTTGGATGGATATTATTTTGTTAACTACTCAAAATTACCAATTAATTTTGAGGTGGAGTACATGTAAATGCCAATAGGTACAGGAGTTTACGGATCTAATACATCAAATGCATTAGGAGCCATTGGTGGCTATGTTGGTGCAGGCGGCTCAATCAGTGCCTCTGCTATGACAGCTTTAGGTAATGCCGCAATCAATGAACGAATTCGTAGAGGACAAACCAATGTTGTCTCAGTCCCTCCTGGATTCTTTTCAGGAGTAATTTCAGCATCTGCTATTGGCGTTATGAAGGATCTTGTAGCAGTTGACGGCCCTGCGGCAAGTCAGGCATATAACGGAGCGAACCAGAATATTAACAGTGGTAACGGGCAAATAATAGTTGGCTATACTCCAGAACTTGATCCTTACGGAAATCCAACTGGTGGTCAAACACCAGTATATGGACCAGTGCCCCAACCAGAAACAGTAACTTATCCACAAGTAGCCGCAGTTGGCAATTCAACATCATTTGCCTCATTAGTTGGTTCAAGAATTAGAGCACCACATATAAATTCTATAATAGATCAAATCAATTCGTCAAGAGCCGCATGTACTTGTAACTGCAACTACTGCACCTGTAACTGCAACTACTGCACCTGTAACTGCAACTACTCATGTACTTGTAACTGCAACTACAGTGATGAGCAAATTAAAACCGAAATTGAGTACATGTAATGAGTCTAGAAAAAATAAAACAACTTCGCCCTGCAGAGCATATATACACTGACAGCACAAAGGGTGATACTGTACGAAAAACTATGAGCTGTATGGCACAGAACATAAATGAGATTTGGCCAATAGAAAAATACACTATTTTAGAAAAAGATCAAGACGGATACTTTATTGTGGCCAATCCACATCAGTTGATTTTTCCATTGATCAAAGCAGTACAAGAACTATCAGAGGAAATTGAAAGGTTAAAAAATGAACGAAATGACTAATTATGAAGAAGTAGAAGGTATTGATGCCAGCACCTATGCAGGTAAAGCCGCGAAAGCTGTTAAAACTAAAGTTCGCGGCATCATGGGAGATAATCTAATTTCGTTTACATTGATTGACTTTATTTCGTTTATGTTGTTAAACAATGAGTTTATTAGTAAAGGTATTATCATTACAGACAGTAATAAGGAAGAATGTTATATTAAAATTATCGAGACAGGTGATGAAAATCTAATTAACAACCTTGAAAAATACCTTACTTTAAAAGATAATATTAAAAAAATTGAGAAGAATAAAGATGAGTATTCTTCTATAATTAACCAACTTCAACTGCTAACCGATTATAATGACAACAATGCAGTTAATTCTATCATACAAGAATATTTAAGGAGATAACTATGTTAGTAATTTTAAACGGTGTAGAAACAATACACAAAAAGTTTTTTGCAAGAAAGATACTTGCTGCCTTGAATACATTTGAAGTTGACGGATATACTGTTGACTTCAGTATCGAACCATTTAAGGTAACTGATTCAACAGGAAAAATTGTTTACTGTATGGCCCATGATAATCAGCCAGCAACTAACGAATTATTAATTGATTTAGATAACGATGGAGTGATTGATCCGGAAGGAAACGCAACGTTTGATAAAATTTTAGAATTAAACGACAAACTGTTTTTAACAGGCGGTCGAAATAATCATTTTAGCAATTTCTTTATTGATTTAGCACACGATTTTGGCATTACAGACACAGTTGACTACGGAAGCAACACGCCAAAAATTCCATTACTACATCCTCACTCATATACTGATGTGTTATCAAACTATGAAAACAGATTAGGCACTACCCATGTTATCACTGGCATTTTTTCTAAAGGTTTTATTGACAGCATTAGAAATGACATTGGTACTGAAAATGTAACAGTATTAAATATTATTCGTAATCCGTCTACATGTATTCTTTTAAATCAAAAGGACGATGCATATTATGCAAATCCTGAAAAAAATAGAACTCCTGAACTAGATGCTAGAAAATTAGTATACTCAATTGCCAACGCTGCCGTACTGGCCCAATTTGATGATGTCACTACTATTAAGTTTGAAGATGCTATTATTGCTGGCAAGTTTATAGTCAACGGTATTGAGGTTAAAGTACCAGCCGGTTACGATAATTTCAACGGATTGCTAACACAGTGGGAGCATGACAATTTAATACCTTTAGAAATTGTATCAGCAGAAACATTAGATACAATCAATTTAGAAATGCAACATTATGCGTCTAGACAAATATCTAGTTTAACTACAGACATTGTGACATACCTTAACTCTTTAAGATCTAATGCAGTGACTCAAGCTGAACTTGAAACTCTTATGTCTGAAAATATGCCAGAAAATTTGTTTACTGCACTAGGGTACGAGCCGTTAACGTATGACGACATTGTTGACTAATAGCCATGTTGATAGTCTTAAGCGGGTCGGAGACCATTAGAAAAGCCACCTTAGCTTGGACTATTACACAGCAATTAAACTCAATCAAACACACTGACAATAATTATCAACAGCTATTAGATAATAATACCAATAATCAATTAAAGATGCAGTTCCGAGCTATCTGGACTGACTTTGGTGTTAAAACAGATTTAATATTCCCCGAAGGCGGCAACTACAAGGCCTTTCTATCTCAGTACCATACTCGACCATATCCAATATTGGTCATTAGCGGAAGTTTTTCTAAAACATTTGTTAACATGATTACTAGAGATATTGACAAGGTTTATGCAATTAATATCACTCGTAACCCGTCAACCATATACACTGTTGACTCTATCACTCAAGACACAGCTCCCTATAATACAACTGCTGGAGTTAAGCTGTTAAAGCAACGTAATGAGTCGTCTCTTATACAATCAGTAATATTAAAACAGATGTCATCTGTACAAACTATCAAATTTGAAAATATTCTAGAAACCGGCATGATTCAATTTGGCAATCATTGCATTGATTTGTCTAGCTATAGAAGTTATAATAATGTACTAACTCAGTACGAATATCATACTTTGATGCCGAGATGCGGTTTAGGTCCACAAGATGTAGACCAATTTAACTATCTAGCAGATAATTTTAAAAAAATACTACCAAATAATCGATTAGATATTCCTCAAGAAATTGCAGAACAGTTACCTTCTAGCTTATTTGACGAATTAGATTATCAACCATTATCCTTACAGGAAATTATATGTCCAACATCGTAAATTTAAAATCCTATGATCTTGTTCTAACAACCTCATTTGAATTTAAATTTGGAGTGTGCGGTCACATGTTTGAAATGATCGACTACTACTACGCAATTAAAAACTATACTAAATTAAAACCCTGTATATTATTATCAGACGGCACAACAAAACACGAATTTATTAATGCTATTAACCAGAAATACGATAATCTAACTGTAGATGATATAATCGAGCATCATGCTCCTAAGGTTATAATTGCTAAGAATCTTTTAGTTGTTGATGGTAGTCCTAGATTAAGAAATGCAGATTTACTTGTTGAAAACGTATTTCTGTTTCGTTGTTCTGAATCTGATTTTTCATATTACACTAAAACAAAATCAAATATATTTTTGTTACAGGACTTTGAAATCTACGGAAATAGTGTACCTGACTTGACGCTAATAAACTATAAAAAGAAAATACTATTTTCTAAATACCAGCCATTACTTGATATTTCAGAGAACACGGCGATGTTTTATCTCACTGACCTTTGTAGAGAAATCCCTCAAATAGAACTAGAATTTTTAATAAAAAAACACAAATTTGAAAAAAACATTATTCTAACAAACAATACTAAATTGTATTCATTAGACAATGTGTATCAAGTGCCAATTGATAATATGTGGAACAAATTTAGTACATACATATATACTAGAACCCCTGGGCATTTTGACTGTTCTAGTCGATTTATATTAGAGTGCGAGTATTACGGCAAAGATGTAATATATGATATAGACTATTATGATCAAGCCCTTGAAGTAAGAAAAAAGGATGGACTAAAAAGCACCCAACTTCTGCCTAACGATGAATTTTTAAAGTTATTAAATGAACGAATTAAGTGTTAATCAACTTGATATAGATTATGATCGTCCTATTAATTCTAGGGCAAAATTAGACACGGGTAAACTTTGTAACTACTCTTGTGACTTTTGTTATTATAAAAACCATCTAACTGAACGAGACACTCTTAAACAAATAACTGACAGAGTTGATTATCTTGTAGCCTACGGCATTGAAGAAATTGACCTGTCTGGCGGAGAAAGCTCAGTAGAACCCAATTGGTTTAAAATACTTGAGTACTGCCAAAATAAATTTAAACGTATCAGTTGTCTAAGTCATGGCGGCAAGTTTAGTAATATAGAGTTTGCTAAAAAGTCATATGACTTGGGCCTAAGAGAAATACTATTCAGCTTGCATGCCACTACCGCAGACACACATGATAAAATTGTAGGCAAGAAAGGTGCATTTGATAACATACTAAGAGCAATTGCCAACGCACATCAATTGGGCATTGAAGTAAGATTAAACACTACTATATGTGAATTAAACTACAATAATATTGACACACGACTAATGCTTGATCTTAAGCCCACACAGATAAATTTTATTGCATTAAATTATTGGCAAGACAATGCCAATGGAAACATAATTGACTATGCTCTAGTATGCGACTATGTCAAACGATACATAGATAAATTACAAAATTTAGTTGAAGTAAATGCTCGATACTTTCCTCTGTGCTACATGGAAGGCTATTCTGATTATGTAAAAGGCCACTACCAGCACATTTATGATTTAAAAGATTGGAATAAAGCTGTCTATAGTGGCAATTTAGATACTAGCAAGATTTATACTCAAAAACAAAAAGTTGATCAGTGCCTGGTAGAAGCAGAACGTATTAGATTACAAAGTTATTTTAAAACTGTCAAATGTACAGGGTGCAAATACTTTTTTGTCTGCGACGGAATTGAAAACGAATTAAAAGGCCACGTTGAACCTAGGCCCATTGATGGGAATAAGATAAAGTGCATTTAAGTATTTTAATTCTTACTCATAATCGACCTAAACTATTTGCTCGTTGTTTAGAAAGCGTTCTTGCACAGATCACTCCAGGAGTCGAAGTATTAGTTAATAATGACAGTTGCGATATTGAAGAAGTTAATCATCCACAGGTAAAATACTTTTACTATTCATCAGGTAGTCTATGTGAAAAGTATAAATTCTTATTAGAAATTGCCCAAGGTACTCATGTTTACTATTTGGAAGATGATGACTATCTACATAAAGACTTTCTAACCATTAAATTAGATGCTGATCTAATAGTGGGAAATTACTACCCCACTTATGACACATCAAATATCTTAACTTTTATGTCACTGTACAAAGATAGCCAACTGAGCTCGGATGAGTTTTTAGATAAAGTAAACACTGAACATCTGCAACTATCACAGCACATATACAAACGTGATTGTATAATTGATTTTGAGTTTCCTATGGACAGTAACATACACAACGATATCAAACTAACCGTTCACGCCGCGCTTCGAGCCAAATCAATCAAAACCCTAAACAAGGTATTCTACTATCAAACAATAGACGGCGGAGACAACATTTCTTTTCCACGTGACGGCACCCTAGTAAATACAACATCATCTTTAGATCATTATTTAAAAGGAAATGCGGTTGATAAATCCAATTCTTAGCTGTGGAAAATCAGTAGAACGCCTGTTTATTGACTGGCCGTTAACCAACTGGTGCAACTTCAAATGCTCGTACTGCCCAGTTCTGAGATCATTATCTAACGACTTTTCAAAACCCGATCATACTGCTAATCATCAAATAACATTAGCTAGATTAAGTCATCTTAAGATGCCATTTAACATATGTATTACTGGGGGCGAACCAACGTTATATCCCCACGTGCAAGAAGTTGTCCAAGGATTAGCTGATATGGAACAATGTCAGGACATATCATTTTTTACCAACTTGGTTAAGCCTGTTGACTTTTATGCTAATCTCAGTAACGTGGGCGCAGGTAAATTGGTTGTTTTTGCTTCCTATCATCCACAGTATGCACACCCTAAGTTTTTTAATAAATGTTTAGAAATAAACAAATTACCTAACATACGATTTTCAGTACATGTCAGCATGAGTGACGATGTTGCATTATGGACAACTACCCTAGAGTTTCTCAACTTCCTAAAGACTAATGATATTGAATTTAAGCCCTGCATACTAGCACCGACTCAAGATTACCAGCCAAACTATACAGATGAATTTTTTAACACTTTTCATACATACCTAGAAGAAGCTGAAAACACAGACGGAGCAATGGGAGGGTGGACTTATTTTGAAGAAGTCAACTGTACATTCGAAGATGGTAGTCAACGAGTGTTAAGAGATTACGAAATAGAATATCAAGGCCTAAATAAGTTTAAAGGGTATACTTGCACTCCTGCAAGTTTAACAGTAAGGATAGATGGCACTATTGATATTACCTGCACAGGTAAAAAATTACCAATCTATCTAGGTGGAGATATTGTTAAAAAAGAAACGTGTCCAAATGAAATCTGTCCATCGAGACGAATGACCAACTACTATAAAGAAAGATCATGGACTACGTAAAACAACATCATATACAGCAAGACCCTGACCATATTAACGTACATTGGGATAGTCTAACCATTTGTCAATTGCATTGTTCCTATTGTTATGCTCGAAACGAGTATGGAAAAGAATGGGGCAAAATATCTAGTAAGCAGACTATTGACGGAGTTATTGAAGCATTGGATAGAAGCAGTCTGCCTTTCAACTTGGGTCTACTAGGTGGCGAGCCTACTATTGGCCCGCACTATTATTACATACTAGATAAGATTTCTAAATTAGAAAAGTTTCAATTTGTATATGTAGTAACTAATGCTGAAAAAGATCTAACAACTCATCCACACTATGATAGACTAGCATTTTTATTCAGCTATCATCCGGCAGACTGCACTGATCCTGTTAGATTTGTTAACAACATGAAACACATGATAGGTCGAGGATATAAATGCAAAGTCAACATCATGCTACACCATGATAAACGTCTATGGCCGCAGATAAAAGAAATGTATGAAATTTGCAAGGGAATAACAGGCCTTAAAATACATCCTCATTTTATCTACGGCAATACTATACAGAAACTATTCAACTATCGCAAAGATTTTTGGGAATACTTTAAATTCTTTGAAGATGAAATAGAAAAAGATCTAGTCTATGATAATGACTTGTTTAACGATTATCAAGTATTTCAACAGGGACTAACTGATTTTAAAGGTTGGTCGTGTTATAACAACAACTATGAAATTGATGTACGTGGAAATGTGGTAAAGTTTTGTCTAGCTAAAGAGGATGATGTGAATCTATTGCGTAATCCAGATTTCTTTAAAAACATTACTAAAACAATACCAATGATTTGTCCGCATAAAGCCTGCAACTGTGACGGGCTATTAAAACAACTTAAGGTAAAGAATGCAAGTTGAATGGGAAGTCACTATGAAATGTAACTACAACTGTTACTATTGTTCCAACTTGGACAAAAGTATACATCATGTTACAGATCACGACACACTACGAACATTTGTTAAGATGCTAGGAGATACATATCCGGGCATTGAGATATTTGTATTTGGCGGTGAACCATTTGTGCATCCTGAAATCGGGCATATCATTAAGTGCTTTAATGAATTTCAGATACCATTTGTTATACAAACTAATCTTAGCAAGCATAGCATTGAAGTAATGAAAACTATTGACGACCCTTATACTCTGCAGGCCAGCATACATCCAACAGAAGTCAGCAAGGAAGATTTAATAGACATACTAAAAGAAAATGTCACGTGCAGAGTAATCGATGTAATGTTTAGCGGTAAAGAAGCTGTTTGGTATTATCTTAAGGTAAAAGAACATACTAAAACCGGCAACGTGTATCTAACTCCTATTACAGACTTTGGTGATGGCAAGAGTGATCGTGCCTTACAAGAGTATCTTGAATTAAAGAATAATCCGGCATATAGTAAAGTTATTAAATTTGAAGAAGTAGAACGATTAGGCAAACCTAGATCTGAAGTTTGGGCAACTGTAACCTTTAGTCCCAAGGGGAAACCCTGCTTGTATAAAGACAAGTACTTTTTATACA
>Ga0209191_1001928_pt1 | contig 13296 bp, 17 predicted proteins | sample S_130626_EF_Meta_FD_187320 | JGI IMG/M metagenome (GOLD analysis project Ga0209191, IMG submission 187320) | Freshwater microbial communities from Lake Simoncouche, Canada to study carbon cycling - S_130626_EF_MetaG (SPAdes) (version 2) | ecosystem: Environmental > Aquatic > Freshwater > Lake ... | reverse complement strand
AAAAAAGGTCCAGAACGCAACTTTTGATATACCCTACAAAAATGAGAGATTACATACATGAACATGGTACGAATGATTCCGGTGATAAAATGGCTCGTATCTTTCGGTCTCGGCTCATTGACTTCAGACGCAGTTCTGAACGGCGTGCACATGTCTTGCAACATGATTGCCAAGACTGGGCTAACCTGACAGGCAGCCTACTTGCAGTGTAGGCTTTCGAAGATGGTAATGGGTTGTTATGGGTATATACGCGACGATCGACATCGATTGTCATTCCTGAATAGAAGGATCCATCGTTGCACTCCAGGATATATACATGATACAGCATTGTTGTTATGAAGCGGTAACATGAAAGAGTCGCATGGAGCGAAGCGACCCTCCTGAACAGACACCTACGAAAAGTGGATCGAAAACGCATCGCATTCCGCAAACTTTTTTACAAGAAGCACTCGTTGAATAATTCGACACAGAGAGTTCCAACATTGAAAAACTGTGAGGTTCTTCTGTTTTATGGGTTTTGTGTTTACTCGGAATCGCTGTCCATCGCGAAGCGGTTGCGGCGGACCTGGGCGGGACGCTGCTTGTTGTGGACCTTGGGGGCAACCTCGGCCCAGACCTGTGCCAGCTGGACCGCGTTGAGGGTCGTCTTGCGGGCGAACTCGTCACGGAGGCTATTGATGTGGCTCCAGGAGCGGATGAGGGGGAGGATGTCGCGGCCGGCTGCCTTGTACTCGGCGATCTCGGCACGGCGGAGGGCGGAGTAGGTGTGCTCATCCATGGTGACCAGGCGGGTAGTCTCAGCCTGCTCGGCCTCCCACATGAGGTCACCCCAGTTGGGGCCGGAGTGGGACCAGCGGGACTCGCGTGTGGGGCGGCGGGCCTGGCGGGACTGGAGAGTCCACTTGGCGACGAAACGGGCGAGGATGTCGATGGTCTGGTCGACCTTGGCAGCCTTCTTGTCGGCGATGGTGGTGCCCTTAGGCACCCACTTGTCGTAGACGTTCATGCTGCGGACGTGCTTGTCAAAGACAAAGCCAGCTGCACGCATGCGGACGGAGAAAGGGATCGGGTTAAACATTCTGATCGGGAATGCCTCAACGGTTGCTATGCGGTTGTTGTAGGACTTACTTCAGGTCTTTTCGTGATTTCGATGAATTCGTTTTCAGAAATGTGGATTCATGATTGGCCAGGTACATAATGTAAAAATTGGGGTTTGACCTGTTGTAGCTGTGTCTAGCTTAGGCCTGGGCGGCCTTCTTTGCGGCGAGGGTCGCCTCACGCTTGGCCTTCATGGCGGCCTTGGCTTCGTCGGACATAGGGCCGCGGGGCTTGCGTTCCTTGACCGGTGCACCGGGGGCCTCGGGCTCGGGCTTGTCCTCGGACTTGGGGGAGGTTGCGGCCTTGGCTTCGTCGGACTTGGGTTCCTCTGCGGCAGGGGCAGGGGCAGGGGCTGCGGCCTTGGCGGCGATGGTGGCCGCACGCTTGGCCTTCATGACGGCCTTGGCTTCGTCGCTCATGGGGGCACGCTTCTTGCGTTGCTTAGAGTCGGTCGAGCCGTCTGACTCGGTGTCGACGGTGGGCACACGGATGACTCCGGTGACCTGGGTGTTCTCCTCCTTCTCTGCGGGGAAGAGGATGTCCAGGAGGGCCTTGGAGAGGTCCTCGGGCTTGGTGTAGCGGTTGTCGGCTGCTGAGCCAGATTCGTCGTAGATGTGGGCGATCGCGTCCTTGATCTGCTGCTTGAGGAGGTTGTTGAGAGAAGACATTGTAGTAGGTTGTTGGTTGTTGGTTGTTGTTAGGCTGGCGGGGGTGTCATCGGTATTTCGTGATGGCAAACAATTCGTTTTCTGGAAAATCTGGGTTTCGTCATATGTAAAAATTGTGGGACTTGGAGAGTTGTGTCCCGGCTCTGTTGGTGGCGTCTAGGCTGAGTCAGAGTCAGAGTCAGCATCATCGTCGATGACAATGGGTGCACCCGCCAGGAAGTCATTTACTTGGCGGAGGACCTGCTCGACCTTTGCGGCCGTGAGGTTCTGGGCACCAGTCGTGCGTAGGGCAGAAGACATCTCTGCCGCGTCATTGTTGGAGCCGCGGAGACGGCCGATGACACCGAGCCACTTGGCATGGACCCATGCCTTATCTGCGGCCTCCATCCACTCCGCGAAGAAGAAGGCGGCCACGCGACCGATCTTCTTGTATTTCCGCTGATCGCTCGCGAGGGCAGGGAATTGGGCATTCGCAGCCTCGAGGAGGTCGCAATAGGCGTCAAGACCAGAGCGGACGGTCTGGTCGTTGACCGCGAGGTCAAGTCCGAGTCCCTCGTCGCCGGTAAGGCGGACATAGGAGGTCGTCATGTTGCCCGCATTCTGAGTCGAGAGGCCGGCGACATAGGCTGACCAGTTCGCCAGGTCGGACCGCGTGGACAGAGAGAGACCGCCAAGGGCAGCCGACAGCCGCGGGTGGTTCTCGATGAGGTTACGGACCGCCCGGACGAAGGCCGAATCACGGTTAGCCCAGAGGAGGTCGTAGTCCTTGAGTGGGACTCCGGCGTTCACGCGGATAAACAGCTCAGCGAGCTGGGGAGTGGTGGCCCCATCCGTGATGATCACGGGGATGGTCCGGTCAAGGAAGACACGCTGGTCGTCCTCGCACAGCTCTGAGAAGAGATGATTGTTCCACTTGAGCTTGTCATTGTAGAAATTCCACAGCGTCTCAAGACGGTGGCGTCCGTCGTAGACCTCGAAGATTCGAAGTGCCCGGCGGCGATTGAGCAAGATGGTGGGGATTGCGTAGCCATAGAAGACGGAATCTATGAGCTTCGCTTGCTTGTCGCGTCCCTTCTTGGTTGTGAGAGACCAACCTGTTGCGAGGAGACGTTGTCCCTCTGGGCGAATGATGACTCCTGTGTTATCTGGGGCGTAGTCGTTTACGAGCATGTTGACGGAGTAGGACGCATTGTCGATGCGGATGCGACGAGAGTGGTTGATGATAGAAGGCATTTTGTAGAATTATAGTAGGCTGGCGGGGGTGCTTCAGGTCCTTTCGTGATGGCAAACAATTCGTTTTCTGATGTAAAAATTGTTTGGGGGTGAGTTACGCTTACTCAAGTGCCTCAAGCCATGGGGCTTGTTCAGAGGCGGGTAGACCTAGCTCAGTCATCAAGGTCCTAGCTTGCGACAGCTTGCCTGTCACGGGTATGTCCATCGCTGCGATGGCGGCGATCTTGGTCTGAAGAACCTCGCCTAGGGAGACGGGTGGATTGAAGTTATCGTCGAATCCGACCATGACATTGATCAGACGCGAGATGTGTCCCTCTGAACACATACCCACGGACTCGGCCATCTCCTGCCAGAGGCGGTTGATCAGCTCGCTCTTGACTGGAGACGGTTGACGCTCAATGAGAGCCCAGAGACCTTCCAGGAGGCGGCCGTAGAGACGATCACCTGGCTCACGGATGGTCGTCCGTGAATACCAGTCATTGACATCGTTCATGACGTACATCACATCTCGCAGTGTGCCCGCCCTGGCAGAGAAGACCCGGAGGATGCGAAGACCGACCTGACGGCCATCTGTTGGCGTTGCGAGAAGACGCTCTTCACCTTCCTTCGTCTGGCGGGTGACCGCAGCCGTATGGACGTTCTGGCGGTCTTCGGCTAAGCGTTGGAGTTCGGGACGGGGCGGGGGCGGGACAGCACGTGCCCGTTGTTCGGCAGCATCGATACCCCGGATCTCTCGCTGGAAGTCCTCTCGGGCAATCCTATCTGCCACAACAGCCTGGTGTAGGACGCCACCAAGTGCCTGTCTCTCGCGAAGGCCTATGTGGTTTCGGCAGAGACGCTCGCCGTCTACTGCATTGTGGGTACACCAGTGGTAAGGGTTGGTCATATAGTGTTCGCACCCACCTGGGCGAACGGGTCCGAGTGCGAGGGCAGGGCGTGTGTGGACGCCACAGTGATCGCGTCCGGGGCAGGGGACTGGGCAGGGGCGGTGGTTGTTAGCTTGGATGAAGTTGCAGATAGGCATTGTGTATAGTGTAGAAGGGGCTCAACCCATTTTCGTGCGTAGGAGCTTTTCGTTTTTAGAGATCTCGGACCTTAGGGCGACAAGATCATCATAACGTCCCCCACCATGCGAACATAGGTAGCCGGGTAGACGGTCAAGGATACGGTCATGGTCAGGACTGTTCTTTGTTACATCCGCAATTCCTGCGAAGAACTGACTTACTGTCATGTAGACAGGGTCATCTCGGGTGATGTAGGCGAAGGCAGGGACGCGAAGGGCGGCAGCGACAGAGTGGGTCATTTCGTAGGGGACGACAGATTCGATGGCAGCAGAGACGGCGGAGATACGCATAGGAGAAGACATCTTGGACACTATGCTTCTACCTTGACTATGAGAAATCCATTTTTGAAAACGAATCCTCCTCCCCTCAGCCAAAAAGAGTTCAGCTAAAATGAGTATCAACATCGACAACGCAGTATCAGATGCACTCGACCGTCTTCACAACCTTATCCGCGGAGCTGCCTCCGCACGGACAGACAACACCCCAGAGAACGAACCTCGTTGGATCGTCAACTTCAAGGGTATATTCAATGAGATTCTTGATTTGGAGATCATCATCCGCGACAACGCGATCGTGATGTCTGTCCTAAACAGCACGTACGATGCTAAGGACACAGGGAAGATCATGGGTGTCTTTATGGAGCTTCTTAACATCGAGTAAGCTTATCGGCTTCAACCTTTATCAAAACAACCTTCGCAGGTTCATAGATCTTACACTCGTGGACTTCGGGCATGCGACACTTAGAACAGAAGACAGCAGGACAGTGGCACGTGAACGTGAGGTGCGTCCTCTTTTTACAATGAGAGCACTTGATGAGAGGCATTGAACTGATTTGGTTTGCTGTCAGACTTTTCGTTTCCTAGAAGCAATGAAGAAGATCCGGTACGTCGCACGTGTGGATCCGGATGTACGGTATCCACAAGAGGAGTTCGCAGAGTTACTTCAAATTTACTTAGCGGATCCAGATGGGTGGGAGGCACATGGGTACACATTCGAACTCGTAAAGAGCCATCCGGATGTCATTATTCGCTTATCGTCTCCCGCTACGATTGCGGACATCTGTGGACTCCCGAACAACCTGTCCTGTGCAGAAGTCGGAGGTCGCCATATGTATCTCAACGCGATGAGGTGGGTCCACGGGTCACAGAAGAGTGGACAGGATCTAGCTGGTTATCGTCAATACGTTGTTTCGCATGAGATGGGGCATATCCTAGGTCACGAACACGTGAAGTGTCCAGGACCGGGACATCCCGCCCCGATTATGATGCAGCAGACTCTGGGAATTGATGAATGCACAGCGAACACCCGGATAACAAAGAGTGACGTACAATAAATGGGCGGTGGACTCTTCGGCACCCCTCTCTACCTGAATGAAAAATGCATCGTCTTTGCGTTGTTCATTCTTTTTGTCTTCTGGATGCCTCATCCGAAGGCGTGGGAACATGAAGCAGTGCTTGCGTTTGTTCTCGCAATGACTGCTTATGTGTTGATGGCGTGGTATGATTACATTTACGACTGTAACGACAAGTTGGGTCCTACGCTGTTAGGTGGACTGATCGGATGGGCGAAGCCATATGGCGGTGTGCCTCCTGGGACCGATGAACTGCCTATCAAGTATAAGAAGATTGTCGGTGTGTTCGATACCGTGGTATTGGTTCTTCTTCTGGGTCTATTGGTGGTTCCTTATGTGCGAAGGACTTAGTTGGAGTACGCCAGACCGCCCATGCCGCTCATCACGCGGAAGATGTTGTAGTTCACGGCATACATGCGGAACAGGTACGGGTAGTTCTTGGACGGGAACGAGCCAGCGGCAAGAGACTTACCGTCGATACCGACAATCGAGTCGAAGACCAGCGTCGTCGTGTCGATGCGGGAGAAGTTACAGCTGCCAGACGGCTGGTGCTCCTCGGGGGCAAGGGCAAACGAGTAGACGTTGATCGGGTTGATCGACTGGGTGTATCCGTAAACTGACGGCACGCCATTCACCAGACCGATCGCTTCAGGGTTCGTCTGCTGGAAACCGGACTGAGCCGTACCGGTGACCGGATCGGTGATCGTCGTAACCGTGTCATACAGTGCGAAGAATGTCACGCCCGTTGTAAGCGTGACGCCAGATGTAACGCTCGTCGAATAGGTTGCAGCGTTCGTATTGGCAGTTCCAGTCACGAGGGCATTGACCGTCGTTCCAATCGGGAATCCTGCAACCTGGAGACCCGTCGCTGTTGCAACGGCGGAGACAATCTTCATGATGTTGCCCGCAAGGATTGACCCACCAATCGTATTGGCAGTCAGAGTGATAACACCTGCAGTCGAAAGGTTACCCGTGAAGGAGGCGTACACCGTTCCAGGTGATGTACCCGTCAGCGGCAGCTGCGTATTGGCGTGTACCTCGAAGGCACCGCCCGAGTGGTGCTGGTAGGGCTGAACCTTCCAGAAGTAATCACCATACCGCTCATCGAAGCGGTCCTGGCCGTTGAGCTGGAGGCGGCAACGGTTAGCGATATCATCGTAGGCGAACGGCTGGGTGTTCGTGGCACCGAGGGCTGTCAACGTCGCAGCAGAGCAGTCGAGCTTGCGGGCATCCTGGTAGACCCACACCAGCTCCTTGACCGGGTGGTTCAGCGTCAGGTCCAGGCGAACCGTCTGCGAGGTCACAGACTGCTGGAGACCATACTGGAGCTGATCGATCAAGTACTCGTGCGTCTGCTGGGCGAAGCGGCGACGCTCATCCGTGTCGAGGTAGATGTAATCCACGTAGACCGCCGCATCCTTGAAACGAGGCAGGGCAGCCGCCGCACCTGAGAGACCACCGTATGAACCCCAGCCAGTGCTCTGAACAAGGTCAGTCGCCTGGCGGAACGTGAAGTTCAGGCGGACCTCGTGGTACTGCAGGGCAATGAGAGGCAGGGCCAGACCCGGGTTGCGGCAGAACCAGAAGGACAGCGGGATGTAGAGAACCGTCGGGCGACCGTTGCAGCCGGCCGGGGTCGAAGTCGAACCCTCGACGTTCGTGCCGAGCATCTGATCCAGACGGACCGACTGGTCGTAGCCGGATGTAAGAGACTCCCAGAGGTACATCCACTCACCGTAGTGACGATCCATCACCTGGCCACCGATCTCGATCTCGACCTGCTGGATGAGGAGGTAACCGAGGCGACGACGTCCGCCCGCAGTCCAGAGAACATCAGCCGGTGCACTCGTAGCAGTGGCACGCGTATCAGGCAGCGTGACCTCGAGGTAGGTACGGAACATGAGGTCAGCATTCCGGTTGACGACCACGACAGACCGCTGACCGTACGTCGGTGCACCCGTGAAGTTCACACGCATGGCCTCCATGGCGAAGTTCGTGTGACGCTTGTACATCACCTTCCAGAATGTGATGTGAGGGTTTCCGGTGATATAAGCATCTTGGGCACCATAGGCGACAAGTTGAAGAAGACCTCCACCCATTGTGTTTATCTTTTGCGAGGATATATTCTTCTGCGATTGAACAATGAGGGAACCGCAGGTCGAGCGGTTTTGTAGGTGTATCAAGAAGGTCAAAAAGACCTTTCGCTCCAAGAATGAGGGCAGGGCGATTGCCATCTGCACCAAGTCGATCTTACAGAAGCGGCGGAGGACCATACGTAAGGTGCGGTGTCGCAAGCACCTCCTTGTGACCCAGCCGATGAAGGGCGGTGAGATGATTGCGATGGGGGCAGATACACCAGTGTTCTACGATACACGGTTCAAAGATTCGTCGTTTCCGGATCAGGATGATGTTGAGAGTTTGCTGCTTGAATATCCCGCCCTAGCAAACCCATCTGACGATACGTGGTTAGTTGATATGCTCAAAAAGTATCGTCCCGTAGTTCGTTTAGTGCCCGATGAGGGCGAGGAACTGCCTATACATACAACCATTAAGGAGTGGCTTGAGCCAAGCACGGGTCCGTATCTCGATAGCTACGTGAAGATGCATACAAATGTATACGTGGAAGATGGACTTTACCTTGTAGACATTCCAACTACGTACAAAAGCGTATCCGCAGGAAAATTGAAGGACAAACTTGGTTTAGCCACGAAGAATGGTCAGGATGAAACATGGCATGGTTTACTCACGCGGCATCAAAAGGCAGATATTTCCAGGTTAGAACCCCAACAGAAAGTCTCCTCAATGAAGGACATCTTGAAAACACTGCTTCATATCGACGGGAGATTCGTTCATTACGACCTCCACATGGGAAATGCGGCGATCATGGATGACGGAACTGTGGTCATTCATGACTTCGGGCGTTCCAAGATACGAGATTTTCTACAGAAACACACTGATTACAGCGTGAGTTATCCCAAGAACTATAACGAACGCATCTTTCGGGCCGATAGCATCCACGACATTGCCGATGACAGTGAGTATAGTATGAAGTATGGACAGTTCTTCTACATTGCTAGGTATTTCGTAAAGGAGAAGGGTGGTATAGAAGCCAAAGGATTCAAGTCCTGGCTCGATGCGAGTAGTTATGACCCAGCCCATCCAGAGAAGAACCTGATTAAGGATAGGAATCCACGTGTGATACCAGAAGACGGCAGAGTTAATCTCTATGAAGTCAAGGAGGATCTTGAGTATGATGAAGTGACGAAGATAGAGACAATTGTGCGTTGGAGTGCTGAACACGGACCCTACTACATGGAACCGAAGTATGAAACACGCTATCATCAAATCGCCAGAATCTTCGACATCCTCTCTGTTCTCAAACCTCTACATGACTACATGGGTACACAGTTCACCGAAGCATCGCGGGCCGCAAGGGATCTACTGGTGGCTATTCATTCTACCCCTCCTACGGCTTCAGCTGAACGGGTCCGTGAAATTCTCGTTACCCACAAGTTGGTAGACAATAGTACAATGGAAGCCGACAATGCAGAAGCTGACGCATATTGGAAGTCAGTCAACCCTGCCCGAAATGGTAAAATGAAAGGACCTGCCCCTACGGAACCTGAACCTACAATGCCAGTTCAAGTTGCAGGGGCTGTCGTGGATGAATGGGACTCGGAGTATGGTGGACCAAAAACACTAGAAGCGGAATCTGCCTTAAAAAGGAGGATGACAGACGAACAGCTGAAGAAGGAGGCAGCTGAACCAGTGCCGGACTTCAAGGGACATCCTGAGATGGCGGATATCGTAGCGGCTACAAAGAAGGAACCTGTAAAGGTGGCCGGACGTCGTTCCTTCAAGAAGAAGCTGCCCCGACTCGTGTAAGGGCTTCCTGACATGCCATCTGCTCTGCCTTCTTCCGCGTAGTCCCTGCACCGACTCCGTAGACCTTTCCAGTTACAAACACAGCTACAACAATCTCGTTCTTTTTCGGGTCATTCGATCGCATCTCGTACTCCGGGGTGCATTTGAACTCGCGTTGACAATACTTCTGAAACAGGTCCTTGAAATTAGTCGTAGATGCGACAATTTCATCGATATCAAGATAGGTCTCCATTACAGTGGTCACGAACGGGTACACGACGTTAAACCGGTTACCGCAGTCTGTCCACAAAGCCCCCAGAAAGGCTTCGAAGATGTCACCTAGCTTCTTGGTGTTTGAACGCCCAGCAATCGCAACCGAATCCTCATTATGGCGAGAGATGACATAGAACTTATTCAACCCTAACTCCTTTGACAGCCCCCCGATACGGTCATTATTGACGAGCTCCTTACGGGCGTCCGTCAAGAATCCCTGCTTCTTCTCGGGGAACTTCTTGCGTAGATACGTCGCGATACAGGCACCGAGGACTGCATCACCTTCAAATTCCAAACATTCGTAGCTTTCGTCTTGGAGTGGCATCGTGCCTGGGGGACAGGGGGCAAGGACGGCGGGTTCACCGTCGGGCGTGGTGTATTCAGAGCGTCGAACATATGTGGTGTGAACCATCGCGGTCTGAAATACCTTCCTGTTAGATACGCGGTAATGAGGGAGTCCATGACGGCGTAGAATGCGGTGGATATCATCTTCGGTAAATGTTCGATTGGAGGCATTGTAGGGCGAGTACATGAGATCTCTTCTCCTTCATCAGGTAAATTCGTTTTTGTCAGCCCATAACAATGAAGACGCGTCGGGCCGGGTTCTTAGGCATCAAGAAGGCAGTGAGGTCTGTGTTCCAGACGAAGAAGCAGAACGCCCGTATGTATAAGTTATCACGCAAGCGTCAGCTCAAGCGGTTGCAGAAGCAGGCTGAGGAAAGTCGCCGTAAGCACACGGCCAGAATCGCAGAACAGAAAGAGGCCATCGAAAACGCGGCGTATGGAGGGCGTTAAGTTTCCGTGAGAGACAACAATGGGACAGGCCCAGTCGTTTGCGTACAATGTCGTTCGAACTCCGCAAACAGCACCGCCAGTTGAGACATGTATTGTAAATGTAGCAGATTGTAGATATGAGAGTCCGAAGCGAAAAGACGTAGCCGTCGGCTTCGTATTCTTCAACCCGTCAAAGTCGAAGCGAATGGTGATGAACTATCTCTACACAATTGAGAAGCTCAAGTTCGCGAAGATTCCCTTCTACACGATTGAACTTGTCTTCGGTGAGCCAGAGATCGAGCATGCGTTTCATGTGCGTGGATCAAGCGTGTTGTTTCACAAGGAGCGGCTCTGTACGCTGCTTGAGAAGCGTATTCCTTGCTGGTTCAAGAAGATCCTATTCCTCGATGCGGACATTATCTTTGGGAATCCAAAGTGGTATGAGGAGATCTCGCTGTTGCTTGACAGCTATCAGATCGTTCAGCCGTTCTCAACGTGTGTCTGGTTGGATGTCGAATACACTCGCGTTACGCAATCGCGGCTGTCCGTTGTTTACATGGACCGGGCAAAGGTCTACAATCCAACCTATCACCCTGGGTTTGGGTGGGCATTCCAACGCAAGTGGTTCAAGGACGTTGGCTTCTACAGCTATGGGATTACGGGAAGTGGCGATACGTTATCTGCAGCTGCGTGGTTAGGTGTTAAGTTCTCCCCTACCTACCTCCGTCCGGCATTCCAGAAGAGCTACGAAGAGTATTCGCAGATGATCGCACCGAAGATCTCGTGTGCAACGGGGACCGTGTATCACCTGTGGCACGGAACTGCGAAGAACCGCAAGTATGTCGACCGGCATCGTATTCTGGATGGAGTTCGCGATGTGCGATCCATCTTAGAACCAAATAAGGACGGTGTATGGGAATTGACCGACAAGGCTGTCGAGGCGAAGATGCGGGAATACTTCGACTCTCGTGAAGACGATGGCGTTTAAAGATTTTCTTCGTCCATTACATACGATTGATGCGAAAAGGTTATCACACTCTCGCCCTTCAAGTTGTTCAGCTCCAACAGTCTCTCTCCTGTGCAGTTACTCGAATTCAAAGAGGCTTCATGCCACTACAAAATGTCAAAACTGCACAGAAAGACCTGGATGACTTGAAGAGGTTGCTTCTTCTCATTGAAAAAGAAGAGGTGGCTTACGAGACAGCCGTACCTAAGAAATAATGGAGGTAGCAGCTGGATTGAGTGTCGCATTGATCGCGGGTTTTGTTCTGTATTTGTGTCGGAATCACTCCAACTTTGGCAGTTTGAAGAAGTCATCCTCAAACATGAGCCTTGCTGAGATGGTTCAGGACGAGGATCCGGTCGTCTTCAGGTCAAAGCCGAAATCAGATCCAACCAATTTAGGCTCATGACGACGCACAATCTCACCCATAACCTCCTTTCCCTTCTCGCCTAGAATCTCAGTCAGATACTGTTCAAGATCCTTCTTCGATAACGTCCATCCCTTCTTCCACTGATTTGGTCGCTTGACCGAGAACATCATTTCCGACTCCTTCAACTGAATTGAATTTGGCAACTCTGTATGTGCATACAGTGCTGCGAGATCTAGTTCGATGGTTCGTCGGTTATCACGTAGCTCAGATGCCTGGGCATTGAGTTCATTGAGATTCTTGGTAACGCGAACATACTTTGACAGAACACGAGTGAGGGCCTCCATTTGCCTTTCTTTTTCGCAACAAGGAAAGTATCCGTTTTAAGCAAGGGATGTTCCTCTTCGATGAGGACGAGATTGAACGGTTGAGAACCGTCTATAACAAAGAACACCCTCGTGAACCACAAATCGGGAAGACAGACTCCAAGGCTGTCTGGGCAGAACTGAAGCGTCGTCTTCATTCGAAGTGTAACGACGGTAACCCGACCTGTATTGTCGGTTCTATGATGAAGCGTCCTCGGGCCCCCGAATCATGGGATGCGAACCGAACGGAGTGGCTGTCGTCTGATGACATTGACAAGATTGAGAACGAGTATGAACGAGTGATTGATGACTACTACTTTGTCGGCTGTGTGCCTATTGACTTTGATTTGAAGTCTGAGATGTCGAAGTGCATTGTGTCTACATTATGCAGTCTCAAACTCGATACACTGCGAAAGAAGGGATACCGCCGGGTTGGCATCGTGTTCAATACTGATGTTCACGATGGACCGGGTCAGCACTGGATTGCGGCGTTTCTGGATATGCGAGATGAGCTGATGTATCCTCGCATGACTTACTTTGATTCGTATGCCCGGAAGCCAGAGAAGGAGATTCAGCGATTGATGTTTCGCTGGAAGGATCAGTTGGATTCTCATGGAGGTGCCCCGATGAAGCTAACCTACAACACGACGCGGCATCAGTTCAAGGATTCGGAGTGTGGGATGTATTGTTTACTCTTTCACCGAGCATGTTTACTTGGTATCTCAATGAAGTCACGCGTGAAGGATGACGAGGTCAATGCGTTGCGTGATTTACTGTGGAGGCGTTCTAAAAAATAAGAAGGAGAATCAATGGAAGTACTTGTACTGGGGGCACTCGTCACAGCGGGATACGTCCTCTATACAACCGAAGAGTCCCGGCCAGAGGAACGGTCAAATACACTGGTGGACTATTACGTGCAGGGAAGCACGTTCGAAGACTTGACTACTGCATTGTCAAAGGGAATTCGCCTGATTGAGCTTCACATCTATTCAGATGGTCAAGATCAGCCAGTGGTTTCATTGAGTCCCAAGTATGATGGTATGACTGCGAGGTCGTTTGAGTCGTGTTGCGTTACACTTCTTAACGAGGCGTTTCCGTCGCGAGACCCGCTTATCCTTAGTCTCGTCCCACATACGGACAAGAGTTTCACGCTGAACCGTGTGGCCTACCATCTGAATACAACGGTCCGTAAGCATCTCGTCAAGGGGTCGGTTGAGAACCGCAGTCTTGAATCGC
>Ga0209191_1001923_pt1 | contig 13322 bp, 16 predicted proteins | sample S_130626_EF_Meta_FD_187320 | JGI IMG/M metagenome (GOLD analysis project Ga0209191, IMG submission 187320) | Freshwater microbial communities from Lake Simoncouche, Canada to study carbon cycling - S_130626_EF_MetaG (SPAdes) (version 2) | ecosystem: Environmental > Aquatic > Freshwater > Lake ... | reverse complement strand
AAAAAACAATAAAGACAGGAGGGGGTAAGGGGGAACCTGTGGTTCCCCCTACTTCATATGTACTCACATATACTAACAATCATTGTCCCATTCTCTTGTGTTATTTGGAAAGGCTTTCCGCAGCCATATATTGCATTGGTCCTGATAAGGTTGTCGCATTTTTCTTTAGATGAATGGGGTCCTATCTGCTTTCCTGTAGATTTATATTGTCCATGTCTGAATATTCCACAGTTGAGTTTCTCTATAAGAACGGGTTCCTTGCAATGTGGGCACGTGATGACTTCGTTCATTCTTCTATACTTTGTCATTATGTTTTATTCTATGGTTCTCAATAAAGTATTTGAATCAATTTTTTTGGATGTGTTATTGTGAAGACCAGAGATCTTATGACCGGAGACCTGAACGGACCCGATGACCGAAGAGAGTCCCCTCGCTCCGAGCGCCGTCCCCTCTCCCCGAGCCTCTCCCGAAGCCCCTTCGCCCTCGCCTCCTTCCCCTCCCGTCCCCCTGGCAAAAAGTTATCGGGAAATGAGTGACATATCGGGAAATGAGTAGGATATCGGGAAATGAGGTTTTCTGACGAAAAAACGCGAAAAAATTGAACTTTTTTTTCGGAAACTTTTCGGAAGGAAAAATCCCGAAAACCGAAGTCCGAAATCCCGAAAACCGAAGTCCCGATGTCCCGAACCCCGAAGTCCCGAACCCCGAAGTCCGAAATGGCCTCCGCGGCCTCCGTCAAAACGATTGAGATGTTCGCTATTGACGGCTTTGAAGCGCTTGTCTTTACCGTGTGCCCCGTCATGGTAAAGAGAGAAGCTATTGAAGCCTTCGTCCTGAAGGGAAACCCGACGAAGACGGCCGCTTTCCGAAGCGAGATAGCCAACCGCATACAGGACTACTCGGAAGCCTTCTTGCGAACGCCCCGTTCTCTTGAGAAAAAGCCCTCTGAGATTGAGATGGCCGCTATCATAGAGACAATACGTCAATTTGCGAAGGACGACTTCCGCTTTGGTCTCTTCAAAAAGAACCTGCACCTTGTATTTGCATTGATGACGGATTACGTTAAGGAGGTTCACCTGATCAATAACGGGAATCTCTGTAAGCTGCTCAATGAGACGATGGAGTTCCTAAGGGCCTCTCGCGATGAGATGCGCTTTGACGCGAAGTATAGCTCAGACGGCAAAAAGGTAACGTTTGGGCTTCGGAAAGTCTAAGTGATAGATTAGTGTAGTTTGTTCTCTGTAAGTGTACCTAATAAAGGTTTTTTTTGACAATTTATACATAAAAGTTTTCAAAAAAATACAATATACACCGAGTGAAGCCCCCTGCGAGAATTGAACTCGCGACCTCCAGTTTACAAGACTGGTGCTCTACCACTAAGCTAAAGGGGCTCAATATATTATGCGGTGTATTCTTTATGTTTCTTTTTGTTTATTTGTTTCATGTCCAGTTGAGAAAAATGTATTATAAATAATAGATATCCAATCATAGGGTTTTTTAGATTTCTTTGGTTCTTTCTCTAATTCTTGTGCTAAAAGTTTAACAAGAGGATAAGATATACACCTATTTATAGGTAACGTTGGACATGAACGTGAATCACACCGAGTGTGATTTAGTTCGTTCATGCCTGTAAAATTTGGTTGCATAATATATATAAGATAAATGTTACTTGCAACAATTGTATTTATGAAACTAAAAAAATTTAAGTAGTTTGAGAAAGAGTTTGCATAATTTATGTCAAATTATTTAAAAAAACAGTGATTTTTCTGTTCAAAAATATATTTCAATTTTATTTTTCGTAAAAATTTTCAAAAAATGCATATTTATAGTTTTACGGAAAACCCTCCCCATTTTTATTACATAATTTACAAAAATACTTACTCTTCTTTCTCAAAAACAAAGAAATAAAGTCGGGAAGAATTTTGAAAATGGACATTTATTTTTGTCCTTTTTTACTTTTATGAAAATAGTTTATGAAAAAGGGTCGTGTTTTTGGCGTTTGTTACCATTATGCTGCGAAAATGAAAAAGTTATCGAATAAACCCTCTGCATAATTTTTTATATTGTTTTTGAAAAATCTATTTAGAAACTTTTTATGTTAACATATATTATTAACAAATGGAAACAAAAAGTAGCCAAAAAGAAGCTGAAAAATTTTGTTGCAAGAAATGTGACTATCATACTAGCAAACATAGTAATTATATTAAACATACATTTACTGCAAAACATAAGAAGTTAACAAATGTTAACACGTTGGAAACAGAAAACTTGCCATTAGAACTTGTATGTAATAGATGCAGCAAAACTTATCGTTCTAGAGTTGGTTTATGGAAACATCAAAAAAAATGTATTGAAAAACCAATAGAAAATGCTATTGTTACAACTGAGGTCACAACCACTGAAACCATAATAGAAATACTAAAACAAAACCAAGAGTTTAAATCACTTTTAATAGAACAACAAAAGGAAAATAAAGAGCTTATCAATAAAGTAATTGAATTATCAAAAGAACCTAAGATTGTAAACAACGGTACAATGACACAAAATAACAATCAAAAATTCAATCTACAATTCTTTCTCAATGATACTTGTAAAGATGCTATAACAATACAACAATTTATTAATAATATTCAAATTTCATTAGAGGACCTAGAGAGTGTTGGAAGGAATGGTTTTGTCAAAGGTATTTCTGATATAGTTTTGAAAGAATTAAATACATTAGATGTTACAAAAAGACCTATACATTGTACTGATTTAAAACGTGAAGTTATCTATTTAAAAGAAGAAGATGCATGGAATAAAGATGATAAAGACAATACAAAATTAAAGAATGTTATTCGCACAGTAGAAGACAAGAATTGGAGAAAGATTCCTGAATGGCAACAAGAAAACCCTGAAGTAATGGTATTGGATTCACCTGCTTATAATATGCGTGAAAAGATTATGCGTAATATTTGTGGGAATGAGAACCCTGAAATCTTACGTGAGAAAGTGGTCAAGGTACTTGCGAAGGAGACTATCGTTGAGAAACAGAACCCTTCCTCTGAGGAAGGGAACCCTTCAATCACAGTATAACTATATCATATTATTCTCTTATTATAATATGGTAATATGGTAAAATACCCCCCATTATACGCTTGTCGGGAAATGAGTGACATATCGGGAAATGATTAGGATATCGGTTATTAAGTATTTGAATAATTCAAAACAGATATTAAAATAGTGGTTTTATATTAGATTATTTAATTGTTGGCAGGAACGCCAAGATTTGGCATAAAAAATTGAAAAAGTTTTCCTGTAGAACAGAATTGGTAAATCCCCAAACAAGTTCGCTTGTAATTCTCAAAATGTCTACTCCCGTTGTTTCGTCTGCTAAGTCTTCTGCTTCCAAGGGTGCTGCGTCACCTAAGGTTGTCAAGGAGGTCAAGGAAAAGAAGCCTCGTACTCCTACTCTTCCTGCCAAGTTTGGCAAGTTCATCCAGTTTGGTTATTGGTTCATGAAGCGCATCAACTCTCTTGACGAGAACGTGCCTGCTGTGGACGAGGACCTCTGCATTGAGCAGCTCAATGTCTTCGGTGATGTTGAGTCTCAACAGGCCTTCGTTCAAGGATTCTTTGATGATTCCAAGGATATTGCCAAGACCATTCGCACTTCTATTCAGCAGAAGAAGAAGGATGAGGTCAAGGCTGCTAAGGCACAAGCCAAGGCTGATGCTAAGGCACAATCCAAGTCGGACACCAAGGAAAAGAAGCCGCGTGCTCCTCGTCAGAAGAAGGAGAAGACAGATGATGCTGTCGCCGATGAGTCTGATTCGGACAAGAAGAAGCCCAGGGGCAGGAAGCCCAAGGCCAAGGTTCTCACTTCTGAGGATGCCTTCGTGAATGAGATGGTTCAGTTGGCTACTACTGACAAGATTCCTACACCTGTTCCTTCTCCTTCCAAGGAATCCAAGGAATCCAAGGCACCTAAGACCAAGGACCTCAAGATTAAGGAGCCTAAGGTCAAGGAGGTCAAGGAGCCTAAGGTCAAGGAGGTCAAGGAGACAAAGGATGCAAAGGTCAAGGATACAAAGGTCAAGGAAACTAAGGCTAAAAAGCCTGCTCAGGATCCTGACCAAACCGCCGTCTCTGTACTTAACCTCAACGACAAACAATACCTCATTGACGACCAAAACCTCGTTTACGACTTCCAAACCCACCTACCACTCGGTACCTTCAATCCTAATACTCTCACTATCACTTGAAGGGAACCTACGGTTCCCCTCAGACCCCTCCCTTAAAATGATGTGACCTTTGTAAATATCATGACACTTGCTCACGCCTTCCCCTTAAAATGACAAAAAAGCTTAAAATTGTAGATACTGTTTTTTTTGTTGTGAAAAATTGATTCTGTTTTTATCTGTCAATAAATATAGAAACAAACAGCTATTTAAGATGGTAAAGAATACTACTGGTGGAACTGGCACAAAAGGCCTTGCTAGAAAGCATCAATCCTCATCCAACGAAAGACTACGTCTACCCGAATGTGAGTTAGAACAATTCGCTTGCGTTACAAAAATGTTGGGTAACGGAATGTGTGAGATTCATACAAATAGCAATGTGCGTCTGATTGGCCACATTCGCAATGCATTCCGTGGTAAAAACAAGCGAAACAATATGATTAGCCCGCAATCTATTGTTTTAGTTGGTCTTCATGAGTGGGAGAAGATTCCAAAAAATTGCAATATTATGGTTATTTATGACCAAAATCAAATAGAACAACTTAAGAGTATTCCGAGCGTAAAAATAGACCATGTTTTGAATCTGCAATTATCAGCGACAACATTCCAGTCAAGCAAAAAGGCGCAAAGGGACTTTGATTTTGTGGAAGAGAAGGAACCAGACATTGCTCCACAAAATGTCCCAACGCATCCAATGGAGTTTGAAATGGTTACTGAAACTGAGATTGACATAGACGATATTTAAACAAACAAAAACACTATAATTATAATATAAAAAGTATTCAACAACAACAGTATATGTTTAATTTTTACGTTTGTATAACTACAATAAAAGGCTATGAAACAGCGTTGAATAATATTTTAGATTCATTACCCAATGAATGGAAAAACAAGTATATCCTTGTTTATCAAAAAGAGGAGAAAGAAAGAATCACCATATTTGAAGATGGTCATATTGAAGTCTATATAAAAAACAATTTACATGATTACGGCAATTGGATCGGACTCCATAGACTTATTGAAAAAGGATTAGTTCCCAAAGATTCATGTTTTTTATTAGTTCATGATACATGCAAGTTTGGTGAAAGAACTCAAAGATTAACCTCAAATATAGCAAACGTTTTTATGAACGAATCAGATTATGACATTATCTGGTTATCTAAACTCGGACAATGTAATATTTGTTTAATAAAATCAACAGGAATAGCTTACGGTTATAACATTTATAAAGATATACAAGAAATAACGAAACCTGAAAGCGTGGTTTGGGAATGGGACCCTTATCATCAATGTAGTCCAAAATCATTTGAATTAAAGCATTTTTTTATACCAATAGATACAGAAAAATTAGGAACAAGAAAAATTTATAGTGAGAATGACAGGCATGTTTTGAATTATCCAACAATAGATATGGAAAAATATTACGCAGGAGATGGAGTAAATCATCCTCTTGCACCATAGGATTAGTATACAAAATATTGAAATCCATATTCTTCTACGTTTGGATAAGGCTGTGTATCGTAATAATATTCATATTGAAATGGATAGGTTAAACATGTTTCTAGTAGAGGATTTGTTTCAGATTTCTCATCAGCATTGTTATTGTTGTATTTTATATCTGTTTTTGAAATTAACCGATGAATACTGCGAGTAGAATTATTAGACCACCTTTTTCCGATTCGCCGTGTTGAACGTTTATACGTAATATCTTCGTGTTTTAATAAAATAATATTGTTTAAATCATCAAATAACTTTTTACTCTTTTTACACCAATTATGACGTAATATTTTGCCAAACGGTGTGTTTAATACTTCTGGAACAAATATTATAAAATCATCTTTATTTTTTAATACAAAATTGCTTATGTAATATTGATCTTCCCATTCTGGAAACACTTTATTGTTTATGTCATTGCTAACCAATTCAACTAAACCTCTATACATTTTTTTTATGTATTCATTATTCTTTAATATGAATGAACCACTGTTTATAAACGTATTGCGTTTTACATAAGGGTCTCTTGAATAACAACCATGTTTATTTTCATTTGACATCAAGTATTTTATGAGGTCTTTTAACGAAAACCCGTCTTGTATCCATGCGTCACTATCTAAAAACACAACAATATCATCAGTGGAATCTTGCAAATACTCATTTACTATAAATATCTTTGCCGTTCTTAAATCCATATCATATTTTGAAATATCTAAATTAATAAATTTGTAATTGAATTGAAAGTAATCGCAAAATTTTTTATTAACTTGTTTCGTTAATAAAAGGTAATCTAAAGTTAATCTATTGTCTGTTTGCAAAACCGTTATTTTTATCATTACAAAATTCACATATTAAAAAAAATAATTCAAAACGCGCCAAAAAAAAGACATAAAAAATTGAAAACTTTTTTCCAAAGTTGGAGAACGTAAACAACAATCATCAATACTCTTACTAAAATGTCTTCTTGCTCTGGCTGCTTCCCTATCTACCAGGCCAACCAAACGGCGCACATGGAGAGTGGAGGTTGCCTGTATGTGGACGAAGATGTCTTTTGCCAACCTGTCAACTTGCATCAGCATTTTGAGTCTTCCGTTGTGGACACTGCTGTTGTGGACGCTTCTGTTGTGGACGCTCCTGCTGTGGACAATGAATCCGCTTCCGCTTCTGATAGCGAAGTCTCTGGTTTTGATTCCGTCGGAACTGGAACTGAGTGCTGTATCTGCTACGAGATTATTGGCAAGAAGAACAACTGCGTCACAGATTGTGGTCACGTCTTCTGCTTCAAATGTCTGGCCACTGCTATGGCGCACAACAACAGCTGCCCTTGCTGCCGAGCTCCGCTCACAGACACTCCAGATGACGAGGACGATGACAGTGACTATGAAGGTTCCGATGATGAAGACAGTGATGATGATGACGATGATGAGATTTACGTCAACAAGGAGTACGACGGCGACGTGGAGGACATGGTTACGCGCATGGAAGCCAAGGGCGTTACCATGCTAGACATTGTCTCGTTACTCTTCAGCAAGTTTAGCAAGAAGGATGAGAAGTACACGAAGGAGTACGTGAAAAACCTCTGTGACACGATTAATCAAATCAGTGAGGACACGGAGAACGAGAGCAAGGAGAGAGAAGAAATGGGAGGTGAGGACGCACCAATTCTGGCCAGATTGGGTGGACCAGTCGTAGAATTCGTGGCATAAAAAATTGATTAGACTAGTTTTGTTTCTGTAATCTGTAACTTTTTTCATAACAATGTCTGAAATTGCTATTATTGCCAACGTTGACCCCGTCCAGATTCCTCTGGATAATGAATATACTCTTCTTATAAAAGCGGCTTACAAAGGTAAATTCGTAATTTGTGTGGTTGATAAATCTGGAAAGTATGTTGACATTCCAGATGGTCTTGCAATCTATGATGTTTATTACCAAAGATTCTGGGATATGAGCAGTGATGAAAAGTTTCATTCTGGTTCTCTATTTAATGTTTACGAGTTTTATTACAAAAACGAAAGGGTTTTGGACAACATAGAAGGTTACACAATGGAAGATTATTGTGGATTTCCGTACACTTCAACCAAGTACTATCAAAATTTCTACACTGCTCTTGTGAAAGGAAGTATGACTAAGGACACAAATATGATTCAAGTATCGTCTACTATGGACCTAGACGTAGGGATTACTGTGTTTGGAACTGGAATTCCAGAGTTCACCACAATTACGCGCGTAAACGATGAGACAAACACAATTGAAATCAACAACCGTGTTCTTGAATCCTGTTCCAATGTTACAATTACTGTAAGATAAAAACAGTAAAAATACAATATAAACAAATTGTAATTATAATATATAGACAATGCGATTTTTATTGTTTTTTTTATTTGCAGTAGTTGCAAGAAGCTCTTTGATTGAGCGATTTGAGAAATGGGTCCATGACTTTAAAGTTAAATTTGATAATTACAAAACATATGACGGTGTTTTTAAGAAATGGGTTGTCAACCACAAGTTTATTGAGGAGGTAAACTCCAAGAATCTTACTTATAAATTGGGACATAACCAATTTTCTGGTATGGATTCTTCCGATTTTAGCCAGTATTTAGGAATATCAAGGATTTTGTATCAAGATTACAAACAATTATTGCACATAAACAAGCCAATAGACGTATTGGGAAAGGTTCCTGAATCTGTTAACTGGGTAAAAAAGGGCGGAGTTACTCCAGTTAAAGACCAAGGTCAGTGTGGCTCATGTTGGTCGTTCTCCACAACTGGTGCGGTTGAAGGAGCCTACTATGTAAAGACGGGCGCACTAGAAAGCTTCTCAGAACAACAGTTAGTTGATTGCGACAATTATCTTAATGGTGGCAAGGACTTGGGTTGCAAAGGAGGTCTTATGGATAATGCTTTCACATGGATATCAAAGAACAATGGATTATGTACAGAAAAAGATTATCCTTATGTTTCTGGAACTATACAGAAATCAGAGTCATGCCAAAAATCTTGCTCCAATGTTAAGAACAGCAAAGTAATTAGTTTTGTTGACGTTATTACAAAATCAGATGATGAAATGATGAAAGCGTTATCATTACAACCTGTTTCTATAGCAATAGAAGCAGATAACAAAGAATTTCAACTATATAAGTCTGGTGTGTTTACTGGTAAATGTGGAACTGAATTAGACCATGGCGTTTTAGTGGTTGGATATGGTAGCTTAGATGGGTCAGATTACTACTTGGTAAAAAACTCATGGAGCACTAGCTGGGGAGATGATGGATATATTATGTTGGGTAGAGGAACCCAATATAACGGAGGCGAAGGTCAATGTGGTATGTTATTGCAAGCTAGTTACCCTGTGTTGTAAAAATATTATGTTTAATAATAGATTAAAGATAATAATACAAATAATGCTAATAATGGAATATGAGAATATAATTATTGGAGGAGGTCCAGCAGGATTACAATGTGCTTATTTTTTTACTAAATACAACATTAATTACATTCTATTAGAACGCAGCAATAAATGCGGGTCTTTCTTTGAACAATACCCCCATTCAGGCAAGCTAATTTCTGTAAATAAAAAGAATACTGGTTCTGATAATCTGGAATTCAATCTACGGCATGATTGGAATTCATTATTGAATGATGAAGGACTATTGTTTACAGATTATAGTGACGACTTTTATCCGAACAAAGATAAATTAGTGGATTATTTAAACGATTTTGCAAACAAATTTAAATTAAATATACAATACAATTCCAATGTTATTATGGTTAAAAAAGACACATCTGGTTATAAACTGTTTATTGAAAACGCTGTTTTTATGAGCTGCAAAAAACTAATAATAGCAACTGGCATTTCAAAGCCAATAATTCCAAACTTTGTATTAAACGTTAAAGACAAAATAAAACACTACGGAGAATATCCTAAGAATTATTTTTTAGATAAGACGAACTTACTTGAATTTAAAAATAAGAGAGTTCTATTATTTGGAGGAGGAAATGCGGCGCTTGAATTAGCTAATATGCTCAATGAAATTACTAGTCACATATTAATTGCTAGTAGGAATAAAAAAAATTGGGCGATGAGCAGTCATTATAGTGGTGATGTTAGGAGTATTTATTTGCCAATTATAGACACGTTTTTACTTAAAAGTTTAAATGCAATGGATTATTTACCAGAACTTAACGACAAGCGCAATAATTTACTTATTTATCAAAACCCAAACAACAATAAATACGAAATAAAATATTCAAATGATAAAGTTGATTTATTTAATAAACAATTTGATAAAATAATTTATTGTACAGGATGGACGTTTGATAGTTCCATATTTGATTTTGGAATAAATATAGTTAACAATTTGCCAAATATTAAAGAAAATTGTGAATCTACTAATAATGTAAATTTATTTTTTATAGGTTCGTTAATGCAGTCGTTTGATTATAAACGAAGTTCAGGAGCTTTCATACATGGATTTAGATATCTAATAGAAACATTTGTTAAAATAAATTACAATATTGAATATGAAAACAAGAAGTTTCTATTAGAAACTGATGAACATTTATCAACTTTAGTTGAATATATATCCGAAAGACTAAACACATCATCACATTTATATCAAATGTTTTCGTTTCTAATAGACATTGTTTTTTATAACGCAAATACAAAAACAATTTTATATTATAAAAATATTCCTCTTATTCATATTCATTATTTTGCAAATATAGCAAAAGATATATTTAAAACCACTGATTTTGTTGTATACACTATAAGTTTAGATTTTGGTCATAAGCATGTAGAGAACTACAAGGAGTTTGGAAATAATAGTAGTGGAATTGGGTTTGAAGCTAACTCAAATTTAATTCATCCAGTAATACGTATATTTGACCCATTTACTAATAAATTAATAGAAATGTATCATTTACACGAAGAACTATTCGCAGAATTTTATGAAAAAGAACTATACTATGAAAGACTAAAGCGCATTTTTAGACCCATATTAGTGTAGCATACATTAATGTAAATATATATAAAAATTATGTGGTCTAATATAAAAATGCGAAAGAATCTTATGCTATTACTGATTGCGCATAAAACAACACAGTTTGCATTTTACAAAAACAAATATATCAAACGTGATAAATAATGCTGTAATAATATATAAATGTATATTATTTCTGGTCCAAGTGCGCATTTAATAGCCGTTTCATTTTGTGTATACATAGTTGTCAATATATTTGAAAACTTAATACACTATAATATAGGAAAATTTAGTGACAAAATTACCCATTTTGATATGCCAACTCAAAAAGATTGGATAAAAATTATAATAGTGATGTGTGTTTTTGCTCTTTTACAAGGCGTTTTAACGTTTTGGTTTCAAAAAAAACAAAAACTAATATAAACCATAGTTTGTATTATATTAGTTGCACTCGGATTTTCCGATTAACTTTATCTTCATCTTCAAACAAATACATTTTGCACTTACATGTTGTGTAATTTGGTATGTCACAGTGTGTGTTAATTCGGGAAAGCAACTTGAGTTTCTCCAAATAAATCATATAATTAACTGACCCGTCATTCTTAACTATTCTATCAAAGACAATTCCCTCATGTTCAACTTCCATAAGCTCTGGATGATTAAAGACTCTAGTTAATAGTTCACATTCTGTTTGAATTTTGCGGATTGACCGCATAGAAGTATTGACATAATCTAGTTTCTGCATCCAATCCTCTAAGAATTTTTGTGCATCTGGGCTAAGAGTCTTTATTAATCCCTTGTGTTGCAAAATAATAATTTGATTCAAAAGGTCAACTAGCCTCCGTATCGGACTTGTAATATGTATATAGACTTTAGAATCGCATTTGAAATTCTTACTATTAATCAGCTCATGCTCTAGGGAAACGTCTTCCATAAAAGGAATGTATTGACCAATTGTATTATTCCAACTGCGAATAACCCGAACAGTTTCGTCATTGAGACCATTTGAATCAACCCTTAAATTAGAATTAATATACGCAGCTGACCTGAATATACCCATCTTATTATTTGACATATAAGAACCAGTGAACATATTCATTTGAACCATCCAATGTGCAACAATATCATGACTGTTTTTTACAGCATTATCCATTAAATAAGACAAATCAAACAGCTTCCTATAAGCGACGTCATTGTTTAACATCTTAGGGTCTTCGTATACATAATTTTTATTTACGCAAATTAGTGCATTTGCGTATTTGATAGGAATGTCTGGAACAATATTTCCAAATTTGTCTACTACAATATCCATTACTAGAGCAAATCTGGGTTGACCCTCTTGTAAACTACATAGTGCATCAGATAGAACTGTTGGTAGCATAGGTCTCCGCCTATCTGGTAGATATATTGTTGAAACCCGTTGGCTGAACGAATTCCATAGTCCTAGTATTTCTAGCCATAGGAACACATTAGCAATATAAATAGAAATGCGATAATTCTCACCAATTTGTTCTATTCCAAACCCATCGTCATAGTCAAGACTATTATTTGGGTCAATAGTAAATATGTAATTATGCCGTCGGTCTTCAATGATAAAATTGGGATTTTGAAATATCTGTTGTACAAATTCATCGTGCGTCTTTTTGTTGAGCGCACTCCGAGTCTTATTCGTAAACTCGGTAATGGAAATATGTAAGCTTTTTGAATATAGCTGGTACTCATAGAAGTGTTCTAGAACATCCACATCACCAATTGTTTCAGTAATTAATCCATGTGGATGTTTGTCTGTCCAGTTATCAAACTTAAAGACAACATATTTGTTTTTCTGTACTTTAGAGAAGCCTAGTTTTACCTCGTAAGGAACTAAAAACGCGGGTAGATAAGTATCATCTGGAATACACTTATACAAGAGACGCTTCTTGTTTTCAGTTCTTCCAAATGTCTTATTGTTTTCTAGAACGAGAATTCCTGCAATTGCTTGACAGTTTCTTACGTAAGAATGTATTTTCTTAACTTTTTGTTGTCCATCTGTCTCAGTAATTTCAAAGACATCTCTACTGAAGATTTTCTGTTCTGCAGGTTGAATAGTCTTAAGAATAGTGTAATCCTCTATATTTACATCAGAATTATTTTCATTATGAGCAAACGTCCATTCCAGGTACGTCCGATCACGGACGTATATTTTAAATTTTTTAGAGGTCATTCTTTGTATAATTGGATTTGCTTATTATATTACGGAATATGTTTATAAATCAATTTTTCAACAGTTATTAAAGGATTTAAATATAATGCATTCAAATATGACAATGGGAGGATTCTATAGTATGATATCAGATTGCTTTAAAAAAGGAGAACTTGAACAACCTATTTTAACCATAGACGGAATATATGATGACACCAACCGTCTAACTAGACTTTCTGACGTAATTAAAAATAAGCATGTCCATTGGAGCAATTATGATTCAAAGTCGGAACAAGAATATTTCAGAATGGTGAACGATGCTGCGTATTTAAGGAAAAAATATAGAGACGATTACATATAAAAGATTCATAGATTCTTTATCATATAGTATTTGCATAGTTCATAACCACATTTATTTTTATAATAATCTCTTGCACCTATACC
>Ga0209191_1001922_pt1 | contig 13324 bp, 9 predicted proteins | sample S_130626_EF_Meta_FD_187320 | JGI IMG/M metagenome (GOLD analysis project Ga0209191, IMG submission 187320) | Freshwater microbial communities from Lake Simoncouche, Canada to study carbon cycling - S_130626_EF_MetaG (SPAdes) (version 2) | ecosystem: Environmental > Aquatic > Freshwater > Lake ... | reverse complement strand
ATAGTATTTACAAAAACTGAAAACCAATCTTCCCTTTCCATTTCGTCAATTAAATTGAAATACTCGTTCATTGATTTTAATGAACTTTCACGTGTTTCTTTTTCAATTTGATCAAATGTTTTTGGGGTTTTGTCTATTGGTTTGTCCACTTTTTTAATACCTAAAGAATCTTTTTTCTCTTTAGTTATACCATTTTTAATGTCTTCTTCCAATTTTAAACGGTCTGTCAACGAAGCTAAAACGGATAATTTTAATTGTTTTCTCCATTTCTCTTTTAAATCAGATATTGAGGTAGCATACGGTAATTTATCGTATTCAGAATTAAATTCTTCTTCGACTTTAAAATCAAATGGTTCAGATAATATAGCTTTATAGTAAGTTTTGCTTTCTTCAATTCGTTTTTTCAAACGAGAATAAGTTAAATCAAAAAAGGTCAAGTCTTTATTTTTGATTTCATCATCTAAATCAGTTTCATATTTAGAGAATTCATCAATATCCGATTGTAAAAAGAATCTCTTTGTAGGGTCCAATGATTTTAAATATTCTTTATACAAGCTTTTAGAAAAATTATCATCAATTGCTGCGGGACTATAGTGCCCTTTTTCAATTACAAATGTTAATAATTCCAACAACAATCTGTCTTTTTCAGGATCTCCTTTTTGCTTTGGGATAAAACTCCATAGCGCTAATGAAGCAACTAAAACAAGTAATAAAACCTTATAATTCCTTTTCATAAAATTCAAAAATGTATTCATTAAAATTTTTAACTAAGGTAAACAAAAAAAAGTATCTCAAAATATCGATTTGACTAATTTTTTGTTAAAGAATCAAAAGTTACAAAGTGAGTTTAAAAATGATTATTTTTACAGCCGAAAATAGTTGTTTTAGAATTATTTTACAATGAAAAAAATCGATATATTTTATGGATTAATAATTGGATTAATAACTTCATTAATAGGAAGCTACCTGTTTATTATCGTCTTTACTCCTTATTCCTTTTTGGGAGGTTTACAGCTCTTGAAATTTGAAGGAAAAATAGGTAAAGTAATTACTTTGGGAACCATTCTAAACATTGGGATGTTGTTTATTCTATTAAAAAACAAAAAAGAATTAATGGCAAAAGGGATCATTTTAGCCGTATTACTATTAACAATATTCACTTTATTTATATAGATCTATCCTATGAAATACTATATTATTGCAGGAGAAGCATCAGGAGATTTACACGGTTCAAATTTGATGAAGGCTTTATATAATGAAGATCCAAAAGCAGAAATTCGTTTTTGGGGTGGCGATTTAATGCAGTCTGCAGGAGGAACTTTGGTAAAGCACTACCGAGATTTATCTTTCATGGGGTTTTTAGAAGTAGCTCTGAATCTAAAAACCATTTTAAACAATATAAAAATCTGCAAAAAAGATATTATAGATTTCCAGCCAGACGTTTTAGTTTTTATAGATTACCCAGGATTCAATATGAGAATTGCTAAATGGGCAAAAAAATTAGGAATGAAAACACACTATTATATTTCCCCTCAAATTTGGGCTTGGAAAGAAAATAGAATTAAGGATATCAAGCGCGACGTTGATAAAATGTATGTGATACTTCCATTTGAAAAAGATTTTTATGAAAATAAACATCATTATCAAGTAGAATTTGTTGGCCACCCTTTAATTGATGCAATTAATAATAGAACTTCAATAAATGAAATTGAATTTAGAAAAGAGAATAATTTAAGTGATAAGCCAATAATAGCTATTTTACCCGGAAGTAGAAAGCAAGAAATCACTAAAATGCTTAGCGTAATGCTTAGCATTATTGATGATTTTCCTGATTACCAATTTGTAATTGCTGGGGCGCCAAGTCAGCAATATTCTTTCTATTCCGCTTTTTTAACATCCAAAAATTGTCATTTTATTTCTAATAAAACGTATGATTTATTGAGTGTTTCATACGCAGCCATAGTAACTTCTGGTACTGCTACCTTAGAAACCGCGCTCTTTAAAGTTCCCGAAGTAGTGTGTTATAAAGGGAGTTGGCTTTCCTACCAAATAGCCAAGAGGATTGTGACTTTAAAATACATTTCATTGGTAAATTTAATTATGGATAAAGAGGTGGTCACTGAATTAATTCAAGAAAATTACAACTCAAAAACGCTCAAGATTGAACTTCAAAAGCTGTTAGACCCAAAACACCGTGTTGAGCTTCTTAAAAATTACAACGCCCTTGAAATGAAATTGGGTGGCAGCGGCGCAAGTCACAAAACAGCTGAACTAATTGTTAATAATCTTCAGAAAATCGGATTAGAAATAATTGCATAAATTTGCAAAAAAAATATTCTTGAGAAATCTAATTCCGGTTTTGTTATTATTCTTGGTAGTTACTAGTTGCAAAACAACTTCAGTAATTGTTACGTCTAAATCTGAGGCTGAAAAACAAGGAATTTATAAAAAACCCGAAAAAGAAATTCTAGCAAAATCTGAAAAGAATAAAAAGAAGGTTGTTGAGACAAAACTTGAACCAACTACTGCCGCAGTGCTTTCAAAAAAAGACATAAAAAGCAGGTTGAGCACCAATGAAAATTCAGAAGATTTTATTATTAATACTAACGATTCAAGCTATTTAGTTGAGCAATTGATTAATGCTGCTACTGATAATTTAGGTGCCCGTTATAGAAGTGGTGGTTCTAGCCCAGAGGGTTTTGATTGCTCGGGATTTATATTTTATACTTTTAGCAAATTTGATATTATTTTACCGAGATCGTCAAATGAAATGTCAAATTTAGGAACTGTTTTGAATTCAAATGAAATTAAAAAAGGGGATTTGATTTTCTTTAGAACCAATGGCCGAAAAGTCATAAATCACGTAGGAATGGTAGTGGAAATTCTTGAAGATGAAATTAAGTTTATTCATTCGGCCACTTCAAAAGGAGTGATTATTTCCTCAACTAAAGAACCCTATTACAATAGAACTTTCGCTCAAGTAAATCGAGTTTATTCTGCTTTTTAAAGTTGCCAAAAAATGATTACATTAGGAGTATGAAAATACTTCAATTCCCTTTAATGAGAATCACGTTTTGGTTTGTATTGGGCATCGTTTTTTCAAACCATTTCCAGCCAAATCCAACTGGCACTTTCTTTTCAATTGGATTTTTTTTTAGTTTATTCCTACTCACTTTCTATTTATCTAAGCGCCATTTCATCCAAAAATCATATTTCGGAATAGTCACCTGTTTTTTATTTTTTCAAATAGGATGTTGCACTCAAGTAATTCACAACGAATTTTACAACAAGGATAATTATGTTCATTTGATTTCAAATGAAACAAATAGCCATGTTGTAGAGCTAGTATTACGTGAAAAATTAAAGGGAAGTGCCACATCCGATAAATACATTGGATTAGTAAAAAGATTAGATCACAAATTGTGTTCGGGGAAAATTTTAATTCAAATTCCTAAATCTCAAGAAACTCATGAGATGCATATTGGCAGTAACATTCAAATTACTGGCAAAATTAATACAAATAAAAAATCACTGAACCCAAATCAATTCGATTATGGGAAATACCTTTATAATAAATCCATTTTTGCACAAATTTACACCAATAACAAAACCATCAAAATTAGCAGTAATATCGACAAAAACGTTTGGTATTATTCAGATTGTTTGAGAAATAAAATAATAGCCAACCTTGAAAAAAATAATTTTTCAAAGGTGGATTTACAAGTTGTGAGTGCCCTAATTTTGGGCCAACAACAAGATATTTCTAAGGAAATTTTAAAGGATTATCAATACGCGGGAGCCATACATATTTTGTCGGTTTCGGGGTTGCATGTGGGATTTATTTTACTATTTATTACGTTTTTACTGAAACCATTACCTAAAAATAAATTAGGCAATACCATTCGATTATTGACCCTGATTTTTAGCCTTTGGGGTTTTGCAATTATAGCGGGACTTTCACCATCTGTGGTTCGATCAGTAACCATGTTCTCGTTTGTTGCCGTGGGAATGTACTTAAAAAGACGTACGAATATATTCCATACTTTATTGGTTTCAATGTTTCTTATATTGTTTTTTCAACCTTCTTTTTTATTTGATGTTGGATTTCAATTGAGTTATATTTCCTTATTTTTTATCTTGTGGCTACAGCCATTGTTATCCGGTTTATGGGAACCAAAAAACAAAATCGTTACCTACTTTTGGGATATTTTAACGGTATCATTTGCAGCACAAATTGGTGCTTTTCCGTTAAGTATATTCTACTTTCATCAATTTCCTGGTTTGTTCTTTATAACCAATCTTGTGATTATTCCATTTTTAATTGTCATTATGGGATTGGGAGTTCTAGTTATGGCAATGGCTGCTTTTGATTTTGTTCCAATTATAACAATGAAATCATTAGAATTTTGCATCCATTTCCTAAACAAAATTATCAATTGGGTTGCCTCTTTTGAACAATTTATTATTAAAGATATTCCTATAAATTGGCAATCGTTATTTTGTTTGTACCTTCTAATAATTGCCTTTGTAATTTTATTTAAAAAACCGACTTATTCTAAAATTGTATGTGCTTTTATATGTGTATTACTTTTTCAATCAACGTTATTAATAACGCGTTGGGATATTCACAATCAAAAAGAATGGATTGTATTTAATAGCTGGAAAAATACTATTATAACAGAGCGATTTGGCAATAAAGTGACCGTTATTTGTGATGAATCGATTCAAAATAAAATCACTACAAATGCTTCTTTAAAATCGTACCTAATAGCAAATAATAGTAATTTAAGAACAATAAAAAAAATTGAAAATTTGTATTATTTCGATGATAAAAAGATATTAGTGATTGATAGTTTTGGCGTTTATTCGAAAGAGATTATTCCAGATATTATCATTTTAAGACAATCGCCAAAAATAAATTTAGAACGATTAATTGAAGTGAACCGCCCCAAAATAATTGTAGCAGATGCTTCTAATTATAAATCGAATGTACGACTTTGGAAAGCGATTTGTAATAAAAAGAAAATCCCTTTTCATGCAACTGCCGAAAAGGGATTTTATAGAGTAAACTAGAGGTTAGTTCTTTTTCAAAATTCCATTGGCGGTTTCTAACCATACTTTAGGACCTCCGGCTAAATAACCTGTACTTCCTAGTTTGTCAATATTAATTTTTCCATCAATACTGGAAGCATTAATAAACCAAACTGTAGGGTATCCTTGAACTGCAAAAAACTGCTGCAATTGATTGTTTTGTTCTGTAATTTCTGGAGCTAAAGCAGTTCTTCTCGGAAAATCCAATTCCACAAGTACCACATTTTCATTGGCCCATTTTTTGAATTCAGGTGTTTTAAAAACTTCTGTTTGAAGTCGAATACACCATCCGCACCAATCACTTCCTGTAAAGAAAAGTAATAATGGTTTTTTAGTTTTATTAGAAATTTCAATGGAATTTTTAAGATTATTATTCCACACTAATTCTTGCGCTTCAACCGCATAAGAACCAAAAATAAACAAAAGTGCTAAAAGTATTTTTTTCATTTTAATAAATATTAAATTTAGGATAATTAAATATTGGCGAAATATCGGAAATTTATTTGACTTCTTGCATTAATTTTTTTACAAAAGGCGAAATTAATATTAAAATTACACCAGCTATTAAGGCGTAAATGGCTAGTTGTTGATAGCCATCGGCATAAATATTAAGTTTGTCAACGTTTGAAGCATTTGCTGAAGCACTAGCAATATTGGCGCCTAACAATCCTGCAAAATATTGACCATAAGCACTTGCTAGAAACCACATTCCCATCATTACCGCCTGTAATTTTGCAGGAGATAATTTAGTCATAATCGACATCCCTATTGGGGACAAACACAATTCTCCAAAAGTAATAACAAACCATCCAAATGTGAATAAATCAAGAGACGTCATTCCATTTGCATCAGCGAAAAACTTAGTGTAATAAAAAACCCAAAACCCGCCAGCTAGAAAAAGAAATGCCAATCCAAATTTTACAATTGTATTGGGTTCAAGTTTAATTTTACCCAACCAAAGCCATACCATTCCAACTAAAGCTGCAAAAATAATAACAAATAATGAGTTGGCTGAATTGTTAACTCCGTTAGGATCCAATGGAATTCCGAGTACGTGATTATTTAAATTATTGGCAGCAAAAAGACTTAAAGAGCCACCACTTTGTTCAAAAAATGCCCAAAAGAAAATAGAAAAAATAATAAAAACTAAAGCAGCAATTAATTTCTTGTTTTCTGCTAAAGAGAAATTTCGCATTTCATAAATCAGATATAAAATAGAACATGGTCCAATAATAAACATAAAAACATCCGTATATTCTGAATTTGAAACCAGTAGAATTATTATAGGAATAATTAATATGGAACCGATATACGTTAAATATTCATAGGTTTTTCTTTTGGAATGGGTAAGATCTAATAATGGCGAAATACCTATTTCTCCGAGACTTTTTTGCGTTTGCACAAATGTCAATAAGCTAATCAACATGACAACTGCGGCAAATCCAAAAGCTACATTCCATCTTAAATGTTCAGGAATTATTGAAGAAAACATCGATCCATTTGCAACAGCTATACACAAATATCCACCAATTAAAGCGCCCAAATTAACCCCTGCGTAAAACAATGAAAACCCAGCATCTCTTCTATTGTCATCGTCTTTATATAGTTTTCCAACCATTGTCGAAATATTAGGTTTGAAAAAACCAGTTCCAATAATGGTGAAACTTATACCGAAAAAGAAAAATTGCTTTGGGTCAATAGCTAGGATAACACTTCCAACAATCATTAATAATCCTCCCCAAAAAAGTGATTTTCTATATCCTAATATTTTATCGGCAAAAAGACCACCAATAAAGGTAAAAGCATAAACAAATGCTTGAGTGGCGCCGTATTGTAAATTAGCAACTTCGTCGTTCATCATTAACTGATTTACCATGAAAATCACGAGCATTCCCCGCATGCCATAAAAGCTGAATCGCTCCCACATTTCACTGAAAAATAAATACCATAATTGTTTTGGATATTTTCCTTTAAAGTTCTGAATTTGTTCTATTGTTAAATTTGTCGCCATTTTTATTTATTTATTAAAAAAACAAACCTACAAGAATCTTGTAGGTTTGAAAGGTATAAAATATTTTAGAATGATTAACGAACGCCGTGCATCATTTTTTTCAATACTGGTGTTAATGCGAATAATGTGATTGCTGCAATACCTGTTAAGACAACAAATACCATAAAAAATTCAAAAAGATTATGAATTTCAAAACCAACGAATGATGGATTTACTGCGCTAATTTGGTTGTCAGCTAATAGCTTCAATTGATCTGCTGAAGGTACAATTGTTTTGTTTAAAACTCCTTGTAAATCAACTCCTAGTTCTTGTGCTTTTGCAAATTTATCTCCGGTTGCAGGTAAAATAGAACCTAAAGTTCCGGCTAAAGCATAACCTGCTGCATTTGACAAGAAGAAAACTCCAAATAATAAGGAAGCAAAGCGTTTTGGTGACAATTTACCTACCAATGATAATCCGATTGGTGATAAACACAATTCAGCAAACGTTTGAATTAAATACAATAATATTAACCACTTAATTCCTAAAAGTCCGCTGTTTCCTAAGTCTTTCACGTTGTAAGCAATAATAAAATAACTCAATGCAATTAATCCCAATCCGATAGATTGTTTTACAGGAGAAATAGGCTCTTTTCCACTTGCTCTTAATTTATCCCATAAAATACTAAATGGCAAGGCAAATGCAAATACGAATACCCCGTTAAATACTTGAATCATAGAGGCAGGCATTTTCCAACCGAACATAAAAGTTCTATCAGTTTGGTTGTCGGCAATAAAGGTCAAAGAAGATCCTGCTTGTTCAAATGCAGCCCAGAAAAAGATGATAAAAAAGGCAACAATATAGATCACCAAAATTCTATCTCTTTCAATTTTAGTTAATGAACTATCAGAAATAATCAATCCGGCAAGTGTAATTCCACTTGCATAAATAATTGGATAAATAATTGTTTTAATGAAATTATCTCCATCTAATAAATATTGAAAAGTGAAGAACAATCCGATGAAAGCAATAACAGACACAATTAAAGAAGTAGTTGAGAAAACTGCTTTTTGAGCTTCACCTTCTTCATAATCTGAAGCTTCGTTTTTAGAAGGCAATCCACCTAAAGGTTTTCCATCTGGAGTTACTACATATTTATTTTTTAATACATAAAATACTAAAGTTCCTATTAGCATTGCAATTGATGCTGCTAAGAAACCCCATTTAAAAGCATGTACGTCTCTTATTCCGCCGGCATCTTTAACATCACCTAAAAATGGGCAAATTGTTTGCCCTAAAAAGGCTCCTAAATTGATTCCCATATAGAAAATTGTGAAGGCAGTATCCAACTTACTTTTTTCTTGTTTTGGATACAAACTTCCCACCATTGAAGAAATATTTGGTTTAAAGAAACCATTTCCAAAAATGATAACTCCTAACGCCGACCACATTAAAGTAGTTGCCAAACTTAAATTAGTACCAAAAACACTTGCACTTGTAAATAATAAAAACTGTCCCGCCGCCATCATTAAACCGCCTAATAAAATACAATTTCTATTTCCAAAGAAACGATCAGAAATAAATCCACCTAACATTGGTGTTAAGTAACAAAGTCCTAAGAATCCACCATAAATAATTGAAGCATCTGCTTCTTTCATCATTAATGAATTGATTAAAAATAGGGTTAAGATTGCTCGCATTCCGTAGAAATTGAAACGCTCCCACATTTCTGTTCCAAATAATACCCAAAGTCCTTTTGGATGTGCCGATTTTACTGCTGTTTCACTCATTTTTTTGTTATTAGTTAATTTAGTTTTGGTTGATTTTTGATTGATTATAAAGGGTTAAATATACTACTATAAATTGTTATAAATAAAATTAGTCATTTTATTATACAACTGAATTCTTGTTTTTCCACCGTAAATTCCGTGATTGTTATCTGGATAAATTTGCGACTCAAATTGTTTATTGGCTTGAATTAAAGCTTCCATCATTTGCATTGAATTTTGAACATGAACGTTATCGTCCCCTGAACCATGAATTAAAAGAAATTTACCTTTCAATTTATCGACGTGGTTAATTGGTGAATTTTCATCGTATCCACTTGCATTTTCAGCTGGAGTTTGCATGTATCTTTCTGTGTAAATGCTGTCATAAAATCTCCAATTGGTAACTGGAGCAACTGCAATTGCCATTTTAAATACCTCATTGCCTTTCATAATACAGTTGGAAGCCATAAAACCACCAAACGACCACCCAAATATACCAATTCTAGTTTTATCTACAAATGGATAATTACCAATCACTTTTGCAGCGTCAATTTGGTCTTCCACTTCGTATTTACCTAATTCTTTTTGGGTTACTTTTTTGAAATCGGCTCCTTTAAATCCTGTTCCACGTCCGTCAACGCAAGCCACAATATAACCCTGTTGTGTTAACATCATAAACCAATAATCGTCAGTTGAGTTCCAATCGTTATTAACTTGTTGCGATCCTGGCCCTGAATATTGATACATAAATACTGGGTATTTTTTATTAGGATCAAAATCTTTAGGCTTCAAAATCCATGCATTTAATTCATTTCCTTTTTCTGTTTTCAAAACAAAAAACTCTTTTGAAGGCAAGTTATAGGCTTTTATTTTATTGGCTAAAGCTTCGTTGTTTTCAATTACTTGAATTTCTTTTCCGTTTTTAGCATCATTTAAAGTAAAAGTAGTTGGTTGCGTTGCACTTGAAAAAGTAGTGATGAAATATTGAAAGTTCGGGCTAAAAGTAGCGTTACTCGTACCTATTTTAGCAGACAATCTCACTTTGTTTTTTCCATTTAATCCAATTCTGTAAACGTCTCTATTGATAGAACCGTTTTCTACCGATTGATAAAAAATAGTTTGGTTTTTTTCATCAAAACCATAGTAATTCGTTACTTCCCAATTGCCTTTGGTAACTTGGTTTTTTAGTTTCCCATTTTTATCATAAACATAAATATGATTGAACCCGTCTTTTTCACTGGTCCAAATGAAACTGTTGTCTTTCAAAAAAGTCAAGTTATCCGTTACATCAACATAGGCTTTGTCTTTTTCATTCAAAACCACTTTGGTAGTTCCTGAAGTTCCATCAACAAAAAGTAAATCTAAATTATCTTGATGGCGATTTAATATTTGAGCACATAAAACATTGCTTTCATTCGTCCATTTCATTCTAGCAATATAAAAATCGGAGTACTTTTTGAAGTCGATATTTTTGGTATTTGCAGAGGCAACATCATAAATATGAAGCGAAACTTCTGAATTCTTTTCGCCCGCTTTGGGATATTTAAATGTTTCAATTGTTGGGTATAAATCCTTTTGAAACATTGACATCGAAAATTCTGGAACTTGACTTTCGTCAAAACGTATGTAAGCAATTTTTTTGCTGTCGCCACTCCAATCAAATGCTTTTACAAATGCAAATTCTTCTTCGTAAACCCAATCCGTAATTCCATTAATGATGGTATTTTTCTTTCCGTCTGAAGTAATTTGCTTCGTTGATTTAGAAGCTATATCATAAATATATAAGTTGTTTTCTTTGGCAAATGCAATTTTAGTTCCATCAGGTGAAAAGGTAGGTTCCTGAATTTTAAAATCAAATAAAGGGGTTACTTTTTTGGAAGCTAAATCATATAAAAAGTAATTGGCTACAAATGAATGACGAAATATTTGATCTGAATTATTAGCAATTAAGATTGTTTTTTCATCGGAACTAAAGGCATAACTATCAATTCCTTGAAGCGCTTGGTGGTCTTTAGAATCAATTAAAGTAGCTACTTTTTTAAGTGTTCCAAAATCATATAAATCAATTTGAAAACTTCTTGAAGCACGATCAAAATTCAAAACGGTATATTGATTACTGTTTTTTAAAGCTTGTAAATCATCCATTCCTTTGGTGCGAAAAGCAGCTGAATAAATGGACTCAACGGTGATTTTTTGTTGGGCCACAACTGAAAAAGAGACAAACAGAAATAATAAAGCTACTTTATAAATAATTTTCATAATTAGGGTTTTTAAAAAACATTCAATTTTAGTGAAAATTTCTCAAATTACCACGTTTTTTATCGTAAAATGCAATTTCATAGGGAAGTTATTTTATTAGAATTGATGAAAATGTATATTTGCATGAATTAATAATTTAAACCGATGAAAAATGCCATTGCTGGTTTTTCAAAATTGTCGAAAGAAGAGAAAATAAATTGGATTGCAAATACCTATTTTTCTGATTCTAATGAAGCTATTTCATTACTAAAAAAATATTGGAATTCAGACTCAAAAATCCAACAATTGCATGATGAATTCATTGAAAATACGATAACCAATTTTTATTTGCCCTTAGGTGTTGCACCGAATTTTCTTATCAATGGAAAATACAAAACCATCCCAATGGCAATTGAGGAAAGTTCAGTAGTTGCCGCTGCTTCAAAATCGGCAAAATATTGGTCAACTCGTGGCGGATTCAAAGCGACCGTTTTAAATACTGAAAAAATTGGCCAAGTCCATTTTATATATAAAGGGGACCCCTTAAAATTAGAAAAATTCATTACAGGAATACAATCTAAATTTGATGAAGCTACCCAGAGCATAACCAAAAATATGCAAAAACGAGGCGGTGGAATATTGTCTATTGAACTCAGAAATAAAACACATCTAATTCCAAATTACTATCAGTTGCATGCTACCTTTGAAACCAAAGATTCTATGGGTGCCAACTTTATTAATTCGTGCTTAGAACAATTTGCAAAAACACTAAAAGAAGAAGCGATTTCTTATTCAAATTTCTCCGAAAGTGAGAAGAATATTGAAGTTGTAATGAGTATTTTATCGAATTATGTTCCTAATTGTATTGTTCGTGCAGCGGTTTCTTGTAAAGTGGAAGAATTAGCCGATAAAAACATTGAAAATCCAGGTGTTTTTGCAGAGAAATTCGTACAGGCAGTTCAAATTGCCGAAGTAGAACCCTTTAGAGCGGTAACTCACAATAAAGGAATTATGAACGGGGTAGACGCAGTAGTTTTAGCAACCGGAAATGATTTTCGTGCTGTAGAAGCTGGTATTCATGCTTATGCTTCTAGAAATGGAAGTTATTCGAGTTTGTCACATGCAAAAATTGAAGATGGAATTTTCAGTTTTTGGATAGAAATTCCATTGGCTCTGGGAACAGTTGGTGGATTAACTTCACTTCATCCTATGGTTAAATTGTCATTAGAAATGTTAGAAAAACCATCAGCGAAGGAACTCATGGAAGTGGTATCCGTGGCTGGATTAGCACAAAATTTTGCGGCGTTACGATCCTTAACCACAACCGGAATTCAAGAAGGTCATATGAAAATGCACCTCAATAATATTTTAAATCAATTTCAGGTGACTAATGAGGAACGTGTTTTGATAAAAAACCACTTTAAAAATACTGTAGTTTCTCACTCGGCGGCTGTTGAATTCATCGAGAAATTAAGAAAATAAATCGTTACTTAATTTCAACTTACTAATGGATCAGACCTTTTACAGTAACGGCAAACTTTTAATTACAGGCGAATATTTAGTTCTTAATGGAGCAAAAAGTCTGGCATTGCCAACAAAATTTGGGCAATATTTAAAAATCAACTCGGGTAAAATAGGACAAATTAATTGGACCAGTTTTGATTATGATAATAGCGTTTGGTTTAAAGAAACTATTTACTTCAATGAGATTATTAATTTTGATCTTGCTGGGAATTTATCGGAAAGAGAAACGCTGATTAAAATTTTGCACGAAGCCTATTTATTAAATTCTAGGTTTTTAGATTCTTCATTAGGATATTCAATTTCAACTGAGCTTACTTTTCCAAAATTTTGGGGTTTAGGAACTTCATCGACTTTAATTAACAATATTGCTCAGTGGTTGCAAATTGACGCTTTTGTGTTGCTTAACAATAGTTTTGGCGGAAGCGGCTATGATATTGCTTGTGCTCAAAATAATACTTCGATATTGTACCAATTAGAAAATGGTTTGCCAATAGTTGAAAAGGTAAATTTCAATCCAGATTTTACTGATAATGTCTATTTTGTATATTTAAATAGAAAGCAAAGCAGTAAAACAGCTATAGAAAATTATTATAAAAATCAGAAGAATTTAACCGCTGATTTTTTTGTAATAAATGAGCTTACCGCTGCAATTTGCAAATCAAATTCAATTGAGAATTTTGGTAAATTAATTGACAAACATGAAGAAGTAATG
>Ga0209191_1001921_pt1 | contig 13327 bp, 13 predicted proteins | sample S_130626_EF_Meta_FD_187320 | JGI IMG/M metagenome (GOLD analysis project Ga0209191, IMG submission 187320) | Freshwater microbial communities from Lake Simoncouche, Canada to study carbon cycling - S_130626_EF_MetaG (SPAdes) (version 2) | ecosystem: Environmental > Aquatic > Freshwater > Lake ... | reverse complement strand
CACTCTGCGGCTCATGAGCGTACTTTCTCCGCAATACTCCTTCACGGCTAACACCGCTGCCACGCAACTCGCTTGGCCATTACCAGACAACAAGACCGGCCTCTGCATCCTCCGCTCTACCGGCTCATTCGGCGGCGGCACGTTGACCATCACTGGATCTCTCGACGGCACCAACTTCTACACGCTAGCCACGCAGACCTCTGCCGGCCAAGCGAAGTTCAACTGGGTGGGTGGTGCGCTATACTACACGGTTACTGGCTCAACCACGCCCGCCGTATTCTTCACCGTTCACTCCGCAACCGCATCGCAGTAAGCTATTTAATACCATGATCACTGTATCCGCACACGTAGACGGCAAAGACCCGATCCTCACTGGCACTGTGTTGAATCCTAAAGGGAAGTAAACAAGTGGTTAGGCATTGGTAACAACGCCTAAACAATTATGCCCTTTGTACCAGGAAAGTCCGGTAACCCTAGCGGGCGCCCGAAAGCCCTGTTCGATGTCCGTGAGCTTGCGAGGAAGCAGACCTCGAAGAACATCGAGACGATGATTGAACTACGCGACGGCTGCCCTGACGCGAACATCCGCTTGAAGGCGGCGAACACGCTGCACGAGATTGCTTGGGGCAAACCGTCACAAGCAGTCACCGGCGATGGCGGTGGGCCGATTGTCCTGCAATGGCTGGATGCCGCGGCAGTACCGTCGGCTGCGGAGGATAGCACAGAAGGCGATTCCGTTTGATTTGCGGCCATCCGTGGCCTTGCCCGTCACTTTGTACCCATGGCCAACGTCGTTATCCCCTATGCGCCCAGAAAAGCCTTTCTCGCCTTCCATGCACGCACTAAGCGATGGGCCACGCTCATCTGCCATCGGCGCGCCGGCAAAACTGTTTGCTCGATCAATGATCTCATCCGGCGTGCAGCCCTCTGCACACTCCCCCAGCCTCGATTCGCCTACATGGCTCCGACCAGAGTCCGCGGCAAAGACATCGCCTGGCAGTATCTCAAGCGCTTTTCGCAGCCTATTCCGGGCGTCAAAGTAATCGAAAGCGAGTTAGCCATTGAGATGCCAGGCTCAGGCGCTCGAGTCACGATCTACGGCGCCGACAACGAGCGTGCCATGGGTCTTTACCTCGACGGCATCGTATTCGACGAGTGCGACGAGATAGCACCGAAGGTCTGGGACACAGTACGCCCAGCGCTGTCAGACCGTAAGGGGTGGGCGGTGTGGATGGGTATCCTCAAGGGCCGGCACAACCTGTTTAAGCGTTACGAAGAAAACAAAAACGACCCTGAGTGGTTCAGCATGCTAGTGCGCGCCAGTGAAAGCGGGATCCTGCCCGACGAGGAACTTGAGAGCATGAAGAAGCAAATGGGCGAAGTGGCTTATGACTTACAGATGGAGTGCGACGTATCCAAGAGCGTGGCTAACGCGATTTACGGTTTGCACATGGACAAGATGAGAAAGGAAAACCGGATCTCTAATTTCAACTATGACAAAACCTGCCCGCTCTTTACCTTCTGGGACATCGGCCAATCGGACTTTACGGCAATATGGCTTGTGCAGTTCGTTGGACGCGACATCTGCATCCTTGATTACTTTAGTCGGAACGGACAACCTCCAGCCTTCTACGCGGCGAAGATTGCCGAGTGGGGCGCAACCTATGAGCAAACGATCAAAGTCAATTACCTGCCACACGACGCCGACACCCGCGGCCCCAGTGGTAAAACATACGTTACTTACCTACGAGAAGCCGGCCTTCAGTCAATTAAAGTCGTTCCTCGCACGCCTGACCTCTGGCTGGGCATTAACGAACTTCGCGCCCTGCTCGACCGAGTGTATCTCCATCAAAAAAACTGCTCGGCCACGTGGACGCTTGGGGAAATCGAAATGCCTACCGGCATTGACTGCCTTGATTACTACCGGAAAAAGGAAGCAGTCACGTCCGGCGTCATCCTCGACCAGCCAGTCCACGACCAATACAGTCACGGAGCCGACGCCCTCCGCACCATGGCGGAAGCGTACCGGCAAGGAATGATCGAGGGAACGTCGTTTGCGCGCCTTACCAGCGCCGCACACGACGTAAAGGTCTTGCGTGGAGCCTCGAAGCAGACGTATTCAATGGGCAGGCGCCCCGTCGCCTTACGCTAATGGCTGACACACCACTTACCAACCTCGACACCGTAACATCCACGGATCGCACCGCCGCGGGCAGTCAACCGGATTTCTCGACGCCTACGGGCACGACTGGCACGGGTGGCGGCGGTGGATCGCCTACGGGCGCAGCCGGCGGTGACCTCGGTGGATCTTACCCGAATCCCACGGTGCTGGGCATGACGGCTAACACCGTGACGCTGACACTCGGCAACATCAACGCCGGGCAGTACTTGTTACGCTCTGGCACCACCCTCATCGGTGGCACACCATCAGGCGCCGGCAACGTCAACGGCCCAGCCTCAAGCCTAGACAACCACGTTGCGCTGTTTAACGGCACTAGCGGCACGGCAATCAAGGACAGTGGCGTCACCCTTACCGCGGGCACTGGAACGCCTGCATTGACCGTGAATGGCACTGCAAACGTGTCCGGCAGCAACACCGGCGACCAGACGAACATCTCGGGCAACGCTGGCACCGCCTCCGCGCTCAACCCTGGCGCAAAGATCAACACGGTAACCTTCACGGGCGCCGCGGACATTACGGTCTACGATGCGACCAAGCTGCCGCTCGCCGGCGGTACGATGACGGGCGCCATTGCAATGGGTGCCAACAAGATCACTGGACTAGCCAACGGCTCGGCCTCGAGTGATGCGGCTGCGTTTGGTCAGATCCCTAGCTCTTTACCGCCATCCGGTGCAGCCGGCGGCGAGTTGTCCGGCACGTATCCGAACCCGCAAGTGGCATTGTTGCACACGAACACCGCGGTTCACACGGCTTTCATGGGGCCAATCAGCGGATCCGGTTTGCCTGCGTTCCGAGCCATTGACCCCTCAGACATCCCGACGCTGAACCAAAACACAACCGGAAGCGCCGGCAGTGTGCCGTATAGTGGTTTGACTGGCACTGTGCCAACGTGGAACCAGAACACCACGGGCAACGCTGCATCCGCTACAATCCTTCAGAACACCAGACAGATCAACGGCGTTAACTTTAACGGTTCTGCGAACATCACGGTTGCTGACGATACAAAGCTGCCGTTAGCCGGCGGCACTATGTCAGGCGCGATCAACATGGGCGCCAGTAAGATCAACAACCTGAGCAACGGCACGGCGGCTCAAGATGCTGCGGCGTTCGGTCAGATCCCAACGGCATTGCCGCCTAACGGTGCGGCCAGTGGATCACTTGGCGGCACGTATCCATCGCCCACCGTAACCGCAATAAACGAAACCAGCGGGCCGACCAAGCTCACCATCGGATCCGTCAGTGACGGACAAGTGCTTAAACGCTCTGGCAGTACGCTTATAGGCGCCACCGTAGGCACTGGCAATGTAACTGGCCCAGGCTCCTCAGTTGTTGGCCGTGTTGCCACGTTTAGCAATACGTCTGGAACTGGGATTCAAGATAGCGGCGTAAGCATTTCCGACGTGGTGGTGCAGGGTGGTAACGCCACGCTTTCCATCGCAGCTATCACGCAGCTCAAGCTAGAGGCAGAGCTTGGCTATCCTACTGGCGGCCCAGTTACGTTTGACCTTTCTACTAGCCGCAACCGTATTCCACTGACGGTTAATCTTACCGTTTCCGCAACTTCTAACCGAGCAACTAACGTCTCAAGCGTCTTTGAACTTTACAACAACACTGCTGGTTATTTGACGATCACTTGGTCGCAATACGGTACATGGAAAACAAACGGCGTGCTGCCGACTGTTATAGCTCCCAGTCAAACGCTTCAATTTCTTTTCCAATGCTGGGGAACTACCGAGAGCGACGTTTCAGTTAATTACATCAACCAGCTAGATTTTAACGTATTCAACGTGCGCGACTATGGCGCAACAGGCAACGCATCGACAGATGATCGCACCGCCATTGCAAACGCCGACTCCGCTGCAAACGCAGCCCGCGGCGTCCTTGTTTTTCCTGCCGGCACGTTTTACGTCGGCAGCGACATAACACTTTCAGCATCTACACGCTTTGACGGTGGTGCGCTTACCATTGCGTCAGGCAAGAAAGTGACGTTCAACCAGGCGGTCGTCGCTCCGGTTCAGCGCTTGTTCTACGGATCCGGCACGGTTCGCATGGCTTATCGTGGCGCTAAATGCCCCGTGGAATGGTGGGGCGCTGGCACTGGTACCGAAAGCGTTCAAGTGGATGACAAGAGTTATATCCAAGCGGCTTTTGAAGCCTGTCGTAATTTTGGTGGCGACATATTTGCCGAAGTAGTTTTTTCTAAACAGTATTGGTTGTCTGACGAAGTTGTTGTTTATTCCAGCGTCGGGATTAGCACGGGTAGCGCATCGGCTGTTATGTCCAAGACTACTTTGGGAACGGGTAAAGGTATGCGATTCCAAGGCCCATTTGACGCAAACAGAATTTGGACTCTGCCTAATTTTAGCGGGTTTAGCGTTTTTGCGGTCAAGGTTGATAAAGTCAGCACCGCGCGCTTTTACATCGGATTGATTTCTGGCGATCTAAACGGCGACGGAATTGCCGTTGGCTGCAATGACGCCGGTTCATCAACATTAGATAACATTTTCCACGTAAATTACATCGCTGGATGCAAAAGCGGGATCCGCATTTATTGTAATTTGAACAGCGACAGTGGTTCATTAGCCACCATTGAGGGAAATGAGTTTAACGTAAATTTTATCAATCAATGCGCCAATGGCGTGGTGTTTGATTCGCTGGATAATTACACGTTACCCGCAAGCACGTACACCAAAGGAAGCGCTTGGGATTGTAATTTGTTCAACATCACTGCGCTGGATGCCGGCGGAGGTGTCAGAAGGGGTTTCTGGTATCGAGCGACCGGCCTGCAATATAGCGAAAACGTGTTTAGAGTTCCTGCTTGGTTTGGTGGATTTGATTCAAGCGGAATTTGGATCGACGCCGATACCGTAACCAAAAGCACGTTTGAAATCGGAGTTCGCACAGGCGAACAGATGAATAATTACGGACAATTCAAATTAAGAGGAAGCGGCAACACGGTTGTCATCAACGGATCAGGAAACGCATTTGGTGATCAATTAACGCCCGACACGTTTACAGCGCTGACAAGCTCGGGCAGAAGCAGTTTTAACGGTAACACTCCTGTTCCGCGTAACCGCATGAAGGTTAATTTTGTGCTGCCAGCTGACAGGAGCTTTGGCGACACTCAAACCTTTTACCTTTATTCACCATTGGTTGACGGGTATTCTAACCGCCTTCGCATCTCGTTTATTGATAGCGGCGGTTTTATTGTGAACAATCTTTACGACAACAGCAACAGCGTGGCCAACGAGATTGTTGTTGTATTACAAAACGCCAGCGGAGCAACCCGTTACTCGGGATTTACAATTTCCGCATGGGTTGAAATTGCTTACTAACCATGACGCCATATGAAGCCATTGCCGAAAAGTACACCAACCATCCGCAGCCTCAGACATTCGATTGGTACATCCGTTGGCACTGCATGCACGGTTTTGTTTACAGCACTCCCGATTTTTTCCTTATGGGTCGCCCGGTGGTTCGAAATGCACCCGCGGTTCGTATCACGGAACCTACATACCTTTTTAACCCTAGTGATTGCGATTGCTGGTATATTCATGCTATGGCTGGTAATATCCGCGGTGCTATTGGTATGGAGCCATACGAATTACCTTGGTATGCTTGGGAACGTATGCTTGACGGAAAACTTGACTTACGCTTCTACGAAGCTAGCAGAATACGCAACCTTTCCACCGGCTTAATTCCATGAACTTGAACATTCTTTCTTTTCCTCCGCACGCTTTCCGTTTCATGGGTGGTGGCGGTGGCGGCGGTGGTAGCCAAGCTCAAGCGATTCAGCAAGCGCCCGTACCTACGCCGGCGCCTCCGGTGACAACTAGCTCACCCGAAGTCATGGCAGCGCAGCAAGACGTGTTGCAGCAGCAGATGCTCAAGAAAAGCATCAAGAAAACAATCTACGCCGGCGACACTGGCGGCTATAAGCCCCAAGCTGGCATGTCTGGCATGGCTGGCACCGCCGCCCCTGGCATGATGGGCACTCAACCTGTGAAGCCTAGTGGCATGAAGGCTTACTAACATGTCCGCTGATCCACTGGCAAAAGAGCAACTCAACCGCTTCAATTCGCTCAAGGCGATTCGTGAAGCTACGTTCGACACCAACTGGCAGTCGATCAATGACTACTTTCTGCCCCAGCAATCCAACGTAAACACCGAAAAGACGGAAGGCACGACGGGCTGGACTGACCGCATTTATGACACGACCGCCATCCAAGCCGCGCAAACGCTCCGCTCGGGTCAACGGAATTGGCTCACTCCCTCATCAGAACCATGGGGCGCTTTCGAGCCACCGGAGTTCTTGTCCGTCCCCGGCAAAGAAGATCAAAAAGACGAAGTAGCTCAATGGCTGTCCCATTGCACGGACATCACCATGCGCGAGTTGGCTCGCAGCAACTTCTACGCAATGATCAACCTCGACTACTTGCAACTAGCCACGTGTGGCACGGGTTGCATGTTTCTTGAGGAAGGTAAAAAGACCGCACTGAATTTCCGTCAATTCAAGGCCTGGCACATTACCATCGAGGAAGACGATGAAGGCATCGTGGACTCTGTGCGCCGTTCGTTCGAGTTAACCACTCGCCAGGCCGTGCAGTGGTTCGGCATCGAAAACGTGGGCGAGAAGATCGCCAAGGCTTACGAGAAGCCCGCGCAGCATACCCGCAAATGGAAGTTCGTTCACGCCTGCTTCCCGCGGGAAGAATCCAAGCGCGTCATGGGACGCATGGACGGCGAGAACAAGCCATGGGCCTCGGTCTACATCAACGTGGACGAGATCAAGACCGTGCAAGTGTCCGGTTACGACGAGATGCCGTACCTCGTCAGTCGCTTTGACAAGTGGGGCACTGACTCGCCTTGGGGCTATTCGCCGGCGTTCCTTGCCCTTCCTGACGCCCGCCAGATCAATTACGTGTCGCAGTACCGTGACGCGCTTGCAGAACTTAAAGCGTACCCACGCTTGCTTTATCCCGACTATCTCGAAGGTGACGTGGATCTACGCGCCGGCGGGGTAACCACTTTTGATCCGTCGATTCCTAATGGCCAGCCCCGTGAGTGGATGACCGTTGGCGACGATAACAGCGCCGAGGTTAATATGCAGCGCAAGGCGGACTCGATTAACAAAGCATTTTACGTGAATATGTTCACGATGTTGGAGCAGTTGTCGGACAAAAAGATGACCGCTTACGAGATCGCGCAGCGCATCGGCGAAAAACTTGAGCAATTCACTCCTATCTTTGACCGTCGTGTGACCGAGTTCTTGAACCCGCTACTCGCTCGCACCTTCGGGATCCTTTACCGCATGGGCAAGTTTGGCCCAGCTCCCGAGGCCTTGCTTGTCCCAACCGCGGACGGCGCATCATCTTCCTTGGCAATGCCTGAGATCGCTATCACTAGCCGTATCTCACTCGCTCTCAAAGCCCTTCAGAATCAGGGCATGGTCAACACGCTTTCCGTCATTCAGCCGTTGGCGCAAGAACGCCCCGACATTCTCGACAACATCGACATGGATACGATGGTGCGCGAACTTGCCCGCAACTACGGCGTACCGCCCGACTTGCTCCGTCCGCTCAAGCAAGTGCAAGCCACCCGCCAAGCCCGCGCTCAACAGATGGCCGCGCAGCAAGCGTTGGAAATGGCGCAAGGCGCCGCCAAGGCCGGCAAAGACCTAGAAAAATCTCCCTCCGAACTCAAAGAAGCTGTCACCGGCAGTCTAATGGGTAGGAGCGGACAATAAAACAGAGCCGACTCCGGCATCAGCTTATTGTCTTCAACATGAACGTCCGTGGATCAAATCTCAGTCTCACCCGAGACAATCTCTAAAGCCAAGCGCCTAGCGCTCGCCTTCCAATCAGTATTCGGTCAATCAGCCCGCCGGTCTTCTGACCAGCGTTTAGTCCTCGAGCACATCCGCAAATGTAGCGGACAAGACGGCCCTATCTTTGTCGTGGACAAGGAAGGACGCTTCGACCCTTTGCGTGCCGCGCACATCGACGGCGCCCGCACGCAGTATTTAATCATTGAGCGCCAGCTAGAACTAGCGCGCCGCGATGATGAACAAAAACCAAAACCAAAAGCTAAAACACAATGAGTGCAGAAACGACAGCGAAACCAGCGTTTGAACTCCTCGACAACGGGGACGTAGTTCAGAACAAAAAAGGCAAGGCCACTGTCCTTGCTAATTACGACTCGGAAGTTGGCCACCTCGAGTTTGCTTCCGAGCAAGCCGACTCCAGCTTCCGTGCTCAAATCACCCGAGCTATCTTAGAAGACAGCGACGGCGTAACGACTGGTAACCGCATCGCATCGTATGGCATCAAAGGCCGTGAGGCTGACGAGATTCGCAAGAACGAGCCGGCAAAGCCCAAGGCAAGCAAGATGCTCGGCGACAAGACGCCCGAGGTTGTGGAATGGTATTTCAAATGGCGCCCGCAAGAGGCTTATGCCCGCTACGGCGTGAAGCTCAAGAACGGCGAACCGATCACCGCTCACTGCAAACGCAAAGAGCAAGGCTTGGCTGAAAACCCCGCCACGGGCTTGATTGAGATGATCGACAAGCACATCGAGGAAAAGAAAGGCATTATTGCCACGCGCGCTACGCACATGACCTTTCTCAAGGAAGAAATCGTCGGCGCCAGCAGCAGCGACGTGGAAGGAGATAACGAATAATTATGAATCCTTTCAAAATTCTAATGGCTCCTGACGACGGTGGTGTTGGTGGTGGCGGTGGCGGCGCTCCCGCTTCTGCCGCTGTTACTACCGTGGCTCCTCCTTTCGTTGTTGACGTAGGCTTGACGACTACACCTGCAACCGTTGTCGCCGGCGGATCTACCCCGTCAACCCAGCCCAGCACCGCGCCGTCGATCAACACCGATCCTTGGTACAAGGACTGGCTGAAATCGGACGGCACCGTGGACTCTAAGGCTTATGAGCGCCTGCCTGATCACCTCAAGCATCTCAGTAATTCGCTCAAGAACCACACGAAGATCGACGACGTGTTTACCAAGATGGCCCATCTTGAGACGCTCGCCGGCAAGAAAGGTCTAGGCCCGCTTCCAGAAGGCGCCGCCCCCGACGTTGTGAAGGCCCGCAATGACCTCATGCGTTCGATTAACGGCGTTCCTGAGAAGCCCGAGGGTTATGGCATAGCCAAGCCCGCGGACTTGCCAGATGCAGTCTGGAATAACGACCTTGCCGCCGCCTCCGCCAAGATCATGCACGATCATAACGTCCCGCCCCAAGCGGTGAAAGCGTTGGTCAACCTCCAGGTCGAGATGACCAAGAAGCAACTGGCAGAGCAGTCTAACTATGAAACCAAGTTCTTCGCGGAACAGGATCGCAAGGTTAAAGAATCGTTCAGCCGTGAGGGTACGGCGTATGACAAAGGCGTTGAACTGGCTGCACGCACGGCTCGCACGTTCGGCATTGATCCAGAGAGCAACCCCGTTTTTAAGAACGCTGACGTGATGTTAGCTTTTCAAAAGATCGGCGTTGCAATCGGCGAACCAAAATTAATCACCGGCGACGCTAAGGTCGAAGACGGTATGAACAATCAGGCGCGTGCCGAAGACATCATCCACAATAAGTCGAATCCAGACAACAAAGCGTATTGGGACGCTAACCATCCCCAGAATAAAGCCGTGAAACAAAAAGTCCAAGCTATGTTCGCCGAGGCCACCCGTGGCGCTATGGCCCGTCAATCTTCGGGGGTGCGTCGATGATTAAGCCACTCCGCGACCTCATTGTCATCGAGCCTGTAACTCTGCCAGGTAAAATCGGCCTGATTTACATTCCCGAGAGCAAGAACACCAAGAACCAGACTTTCTACAAGGCCACCGTGCTTGCCACCGGCAGCAAGGTTGAGTCGCTCAAAGTGGGCGACATCATCCTTGTCTCCGAGTACGCCGGCGACCCGTTCGACATGGACGGCAAGAAAGTTCACATGATGCGTGAGCGTGACATTGTGGGGGTGGTTTCCGAATGAAATCAGTCCTCATTTGTTGCCCAACCCATCACGGCGAGTCTGGTTTATTCCGCGCCGGCTTCGGTGATTTGATTCTCAACCGGATCCCTGGTTGGGAGTTTACTTGGTACGAAGTCGGCGGCTGTGGGATTACCCACGCCCGCGACATCGGCGCCGCCCGAGCCATCAAGGAAGACTACGACGTTCTATTATTCATTGCTTCCGACATTGGCTTCAATGCCAAGCATATCCAGAAAGCGCTCAGTCACTTTGAGCGCGACCCCAGCGTGGCCGTCGTTGGCGGCATGTATCTGTTGAAGAAGTTCCCTTATCGCATGTGTCTCAATCAGCCCGACCGGACTCGCGTGAGCGACCCAGCCACCGGCTTGCTTGAGGTTTACGAGACGGGCACGGATTTCATGGCAATCAGCGTGGAGTCGCTTAAGGCTGTCGTGGCGGCTCATCCCGAACTGCGTTACGACGATTACGACGACTTAGACACGCCCGAGACGCGCCGCGGTATCGCGTGGAACATCTTCAACATGGGAGTCGTCGAGGAAAACGGTAAACGCCGGTTTCTCACTGAGGATTTCTGGTGGTGCCGGTACGCCCGCGAAGCCGGTTACAAGATCCATGTCGATACCACGATCCAGCTCAAGCACGATGGCCGGTACGTTTACGACGCCGAGCTTGCCATGCGGGAGATCACCAAATCGTTAAACGCAAATAATGGCTTGACGAAAGCAGAATGAATATCCAAATGAACGTTCAGAGATGGCAAGGACACTCGGCTTACCCCGACCCGGTTGCCCCTCGGCAATCATTTTGTTTCGAGTGCCGATCCTTTTAGGACAACCGGAGTCTCGAAAATAGGTAAACCTCGTTTCTAAACTTTAATCTTTTACTACCATGTCTACTGGCGTACTTACGCTGCCTCCGCATTACGAGACAGCCTTCGATAATAACTGGCGTGAAATCATGGCCCAACAGATGGAACACCGTCTGGCCGGCATGTATCAAGTCGATAACAACATTGCTGGCAATCAGAAGCGCTTCGACCAAATCGGCGCGCAATCTTATTCCATGCGTCAAAAAACGGCCCGCGCTCAGAAAACTGAGCCGTCCGACATTCCCACGTTCTTCCGCTGGGTTCGTCCTCGTCCATACGACAAGACGACTTGGATCGACGAGCATGACCATATCCTCCTTGGTCAACTCCCTGATCCACAAAGCCCAACGGCTAAGAATCACGGCATCGCTTGCAACCGTTTGAAGGACACCCTCCTCATCAACGCTGCACTCGGCACCAACTACACCGGCGCCCAAGGCACCACCTCCACCGTTCTTCCCGACGCCCAAAAGGTTGCCGTGAATCTCGGCGGTGGCGCTAACACCGGCCTCACCCTCGCTAAACTGACCGCTGCTTCGTTCAAATTCGATGCCGCCGACGTGAACGAGTCTGACCGCGTGTTCGTCTACGCTGCGAAACAGTTGAACAACCTTCTCACGAACGTTGATCAAGTTAACTCGGTTCTCTACAACGAAGTTCGCGCTTTGTTCAAGGGCCGCGTCGAAGAGTTCATGGGCTTCCGCTTCGTGCGTACCCAGCTCCTCCCGATCACCTCGAACGTTCGTCAATGCTTCGCTTACCAGAAGGATTTCCTCCTCATGGGTATCGGCGAAGACCAAAAGACCCGCATCGACATCCTCCCCGACAACTCCCACGCCATTCAAGTGCGTACCGTCATCCTCGCGGATGCGACCCGTCTTGAAGAGCAGGGCGTCGTTGAGATTGATTGCGATGAAAGCGTCTAAGCCATTAAATAACAACCCTTAACATAAAGGACAAACTAACATGGCAACATTCCAATCCAACATCGCGGCGGCTCAAGTGGCCGGCGCTAACTTCCCTGGCGGCAGCGGTGGCCTCACGGCCCAGCCCGGTGGCTTTAACGACCCAGTTCTCGAACTCGGTTCGTCTTCTGTCATCACCGCCCTTTACACCATGACCGGCAACGAAGCGGTTAATGACATCATCCAGATCGCCCTTATGGGCCAGGGTGCGGTTATTTCCCCTGACTCTACGGTTGTGGGTAACGGCATCGCTACCACGGCTACCATCAGCGTCGGCGATACCGACACCGTTGGCGGCACCGTTACGGCTGACGCTTCCCGTTACTCGGGTTCTGTCAGCGTCTCGGCTAACACCACGACCACGGCCATCTCCTTCACCGGCGGCACCGTGCTCAACGCTCCAGCGTCTATCACCGACGACCCCGTTTGGATTCAGGCCAAAATCCTGACCCTGAACACCCCGGTTGCCGGCAAAACGCTGTGCTTCCGTCTGCGTCTCACCGATAACCGCTAATCCTTAATCGGATTATATGGTTCCCCAGCCCGTTCTCTCGTAGAGCGTGCTGGGGTTTTTTCTTTTTCTTTATGGCATCTACAATTTCAATCACGGACATTGCGAACATGGCGTTGGCTAAGGTAGGTGCGACGACGATCACCAGCCTTGACGACACGACCAGTACGTCAGCCATCGTTTGCAAAGCTAACTTACAGCTATCCATCCAAGAAGTGGGCCGATCCCACAACTGGAATTGTTTGACCAAATCGGTGGTGCTTACCGCCGTCCCGCAGGATCCCATCAATACCAACGGCCTGCCCGCTGGCACGACGCCTTGGGCTGTTAATACGGTCTACGCGGCCAACGTCTACGTGACCTATGGCAATGCGCTTTATCAGGCTCTAATCGCCAACACCAGCACTTACAGCTTCGTCAACGATTTGACGAAAGGCTACTGGTTTGAAACCGACGTGTTCAACTCCGACCCATTCGGCGAGATCGACTGTGGCGGTGGCGGCAACTATCCGTCTGGCTGGGCTTACAAATACGCCTTACCGTCTGACTTTATCCTCCTGTCTTCGCTCAACGACCAATATTGCGACCAAGCTGAGATCCAGTACGAGATCCAAGGTTTGTTCCTTTACACGAACGCAACGCAAGCGGTCATTAAGTACGTCGCGTACATCACCGACTCCACCATTTACGATTCCTTGTTTACTAGCGCCTTGGTGTTCATGCTCGCTTCGCGAATTGCGACTACGCTTCGCCAAGACGACACCGCCATTGCCGACAAGATGGTCACGTTTTACCTCAAGGCTCTCCG
>Ga0209191_1001915_pt1 | contig 13341 bp, 8 predicted proteins | sample S_130626_EF_Meta_FD_187320 | JGI IMG/M metagenome (GOLD analysis project Ga0209191, IMG submission 187320) | Freshwater microbial communities from Lake Simoncouche, Canada to study carbon cycling - S_130626_EF_MetaG (SPAdes) (version 2) | ecosystem: Environmental > Aquatic > Freshwater > Lake ... | reverse complement strand
ATAGTTGTGTGCTGATTCGTTATCTAGGGGCAGACAATATCTATCATAGTGGCGGAGGAATCACTTTTCAAAGTGATATGGCATCTGAATACCAAGAAATGATTAATAAAGTATATGTCCCAGTTTTTTGAGAGCATCCGTGTAAAAGATGGCATTGCTGAAAACCTAAGCTTGCATCAATTAAGGGTCAATAAAACCCTTAAATCTTTTGATGCATCTAATCATAGCATTGAATTAGCATCTGTTATACAGGAATTAGTATTACCAGAAGAAGGATTGTTTAAACTAAGAATCTCCTATGATCTTAATGGCAACTATGAAGCCAAATGCAATCCTTATCAATACAAGCAGATACAACATTTCGCCTTAGTAGATATAAAGGGACATCGTTACGATTATAAATATGAAAACAGAGACTGGATCAATGAGGCATTATCACTTTCGGGCAAAGACGAAGTCATGATGCATGATGGAGGTTTGATCAAAGACTGTTCCTATACCAATATCGTATTTTATGATGGGGTCAATTGGTTTACCCCAGCTACACCATTATTAGAAGGCACACAACGTGCAAAGTTAATAGAGGCAGGGGTTATTCAGCCTAAAGCAATGTACGTTCAAGACATCCCTAGTTTTCAAAAATTTAAATGCATCAATGCAATGTTGGATTGGGATACTGCGGTAGAATATAAAATCGGTTTGATTAGTTAATTTGTATTTCTAATTTACTATTTTGATAATAGTAATATATTATTTAATAACTGGGAGCTTACTATAAAATGCTTCCCTTCGCCCAATTCAATGCAATCAGTGTTTTAAAGAACTTCGTTTTGAGTTCATAGCCTTTCAAAACAACTTCTATATACCTGATTTCTCTATTGTTCACTAAAAATAAGCTACTCTCACCTATTTCAAATCGTTCTAATTCAACGTCCAATAAACGCTTTGTATTTTCAACACTCTTTAAATTGATCTTATATTGATTCCTGAATGCACTTAAAGCAGCATAATAGGTTTTAATTTTATTTTCAATTTCAAGTCTGGTTTGTCCTATCTCTAAATTCTGTTGTTCAATTTTTATCTTTGCTTGTTTTAAATCCCCTCTAGCTTGTCTTAAAAATAAGGGTAACCCAAATTGTAAGCCAGCTTTATAATTATTATTATACAAAGCTGTATTCAATGGGTTAGTAAATTCATAGCCTTTATTTAAGAAATTATAATTAACCCTAAGGGTAGGCAATAAATTTTGAGTTTTGTATAGCTTGTCAATTTGTAGTATATCCGACTTGAAGGCCAGCATTTTAAGTTTTGGATGTATTTGGTTCGCTTCTTCAATCACGCTAAGTAAAGCAGGGACAGTAAATGCATCAATATCCGCTTTCATCCAACTACTATCTGGTTGAATGCTTTCGGTTAACTCATATGGCAATTCATTCTGATCCCATAAAAAGTTACTTAGTTTACTTTGTTCTTCAATTAGGTCTGCCCAAGCTTGTGTCTGAAGGTTGAGTATATTTTGATATTGTACTACCCCCTCCACAGTATCAATAGCAGCTCGGTCTCCTGCTTGATAGGATTGCTTTATAAATTCAAGTCTGTTTTTTGTCTTGTCTAAAACTTCGGTAAATAATTTTTGCTTTTGGTATGCATAGGTCCAAGACCAAAAAGAACTTGCGCCATCTAGATACAGATCGTTCACAACTAATTGCCTTTCTTCTTGATTCAAGCTCACCAAAATTTTACTTTGAGCCAAGTCCGATCTTCTTTTGTCAATGATCAAGTCTTTTAATAGGGGGATAGAAATACCAACATAACTACTTTTGCCAAAGGTATTTTCGCCACTTAATTTATCTCCATAATTATTTTCCAGTCCGCCCTTGATTTCAATACCATACCAGGTTGGTATTTTTAATTCTGGATTAGAATAAAAAAAATAACTTTTCCCGTCAAAAGTTTTTTGATCATTTGCAATATAAAATGCAGGATCAAAAGCCCCTCTTGTACCCAATAGACTTGCCTTGGAAAGATCAATTTTAAGCCCTGCCTGCTTAGCAATAGGATGGAACTGATTGATTAATTCAAATGTATTGCTAATGCTCAATGTATTTTGGCTAAACAATACATTGGATACCAATAAAAGGACTTGAGATAAGAGCAGTTTATTTCTTTTCATTTGCTTTTATATCTTTTCCTTTTACTTCAATCGTATAAAAATCAGGAGGGAATCCATTTAATTGACGCCATAATTCATACCAAATTGGCACATCATTAAGTAAAGCGAATCCCTGAGCACCTGTTCCAATTTTTAAATTGGAGGGCCAATTTTTTTCTTTCTGATCGGGAATAATCAAAACTCTAAATTGACCATTTTCGTTTCTATTGGTTTCTATCGCGCTAATTTTTCCTGCAAATGTACCATAACTAGAATTTGGCCATCCTGAGAATACAATGGCAGGATAACCATCAAATTGTAAACGGACATCTTGACCTTTATTGATTAGGGCCAAGTCCATTGGTTTTACAAATAATTCTACAGCGTATTTGAAACTATTAGGTACAATCTCTACAATCATTTCTCCTTCTTTCACAATTTCATTGATACCAGCTTTCTTGGCTTTGATAATTTGTCCAGTTTGGGGAGCTAGCAACCATTTTTGACTACCACGAATACGGTAATTGCTTAGTTCATTTTCATTCTTTGCAACTTCAGCAATGACAGTACTCTTTTCGGTATTGGAGTTGGCGATATCACCCTTTAACTTAAATAATTTGTCATTTACATCTTGTTTAAGGGTGTTTAAGTCAATTCTTGCAATCAAAACGTCTTGTTTGGTATTCAAGAATTTTTGTTGCTTTTCTTGAAATCCTGCTTTTGCTTTGTTAAAGCTTTGCGTCCTTCTTTCATAATCCACCAAAGAGATGATCCCATCGTTCAACATTTTTCCGGCACGATTATATTGATTTGTTCCTACTTGAAGATCAACGTTTGCTGCAGCTAATTCGGCACTATCAATTAAAATCTTTCTTTCTAATTGTTGAATTTTATTTTTGATTGTAGCTTCCTTTAGTTTAAAGCCTTCTTCAATCGCAATAAGCTGCCCTTTAATATTGGTAATTTTAGTATCATAAAAGTCTACCTTTTGTTTTTTCGCAGTCAACTGGTCATTTGTTCTTTCAATCAGTCTTGGATCTAAATAATCATCCTTAGTATCTGCTAATTCAACAATAGTATCTCCCTTTTGTACATAATCACCCTCTTTCACCCACCATTTTATAATCTTTCCAGGAATAACACTATTAATTTGTTGAGGTCTTTGTTCTTGAAACTGTGTTGTGACAACCCCAGAAGTACTGATATTCTGAGTCCATGGTACAAATAAAATTATGATCAATACAATCAATAATCCCCAGAATATATTTTTAATTCTGCTTTCAATATCTACACTATAAATTGAATCATATGCAGAATATTTTTTGCCAGTTGCCTCGTCAATATTATCAAGCACTTGTTTCATACAATTCTAATTTGAAGCTTTTGAGTTTTGAATAGATTCGATCCTCCCTTTTTCAAGATGCATGACCATGTCACATTTAGCTATGATAGATGGGTCATTTGTTGTAAAGATGATCGTGACATCCTTTAAGCCAAATAAATAATTCTGCAGACTTTGTTTTGCATCGTCTGCAAACAACTTCATCGGCTCATCTAAAAGCAATAATGCTGGTTGATTCAGTAATGATCTTGCGATAAGTAGTTTTTGAACATTAGAAGCACTAAGTTGTTTTCCTGTAGGTTCTATATGGGTATCAAATCCCTTGCTTAAACGCTCAAAAAATAGGTCTAATCCTACAATTTTAAATGTATCCAATACATCTTGCTCCTTCACTTCAGTATTGCCAAGTGTGATGTTTTCCCATAAACTAGCAGAGAATAGATCTTGCTTTTGCATGTAGATTCCGATTTCACTTCTTAAGCTGTTTAAGTTGTAATTATTGATAGGAATTTGATTGTAGGTTAAACTGCCTTCAAAATCTTGAAAAACACCTGTAAGTAGTCTCAATAATACCGTCTTACCTGAGTCGCCATCCCCAGTGATAGCCACTTTTTGTCCTGACTTTATTTGAAAATTAATATTTTGAAGAATATCATTTTTCTCAAAACCGAAACTTAAATTTTTAGACTCAATCTCAATGCCTTGTTTTTTAACATACACATAAGTGCCATCTTCGTCAATTGGCTTTTCAGTAATCTTATTAATTTTCTCAACGCTTGTCAATAAATCATAAACCGTCTCAAGACTTACAATTAATTTTTCAACTGCATTATTGATTGTTAAGATGATGATTTCCGCTGCAATAAATTGTCCTAAATTAATTTCTTGACGAATTAATAAGATACCACCCACAATCAACATAGACGCAGTGATGAGGATTTTAAAAACAACCAAAGACCAATATTGTAATTTTAAAATCTGGAAATGCCTATTTCTGGAATGTAAATAGCCTTCCAAAAAACTATTTGTTTTTTGAACGTGCAGATTATATTTATTAAAGAACTTAAATGTTTTAATACCTCTTGCGATTTCTTGAATCCAACCAGCAATTTCATATTTGTAGTTACTTTCTTCTAATGAAGCTTCAAAACCTTTAGGCGAAGAGACATACAATATTAAGTACAAGACAACAAGTAGTATGATGCCAAATACAATAAATACAGAATTATAAAATGACAATAATATTAATCCAAAAAATAATTGAATCACTGCTGTTGGAATGTCGAGCAATAATTTTGCCATGCTTTTTTGTAAAGTAGGAATATCAAAAAAACGATTCACTAATTCAGGTAAATGATATTGATCAATCATTTTTACATTCAGCTTCGGAATTCTATATGAGAATTCGAAAGAAAATCTGGTGAAAATCTTTTGTTGAATTTTCTCCACAATCTTCATTTGATTAATTTTTAGCATCCCAGTAAATAGCACACCCAATACGACCAAAAGAATCAACACCCACATGGATGCAGGAAGTTGTTTTCTACCAGTAGCAACAATGGCAAAATTGATAATCGCCTGAATACCTAAAGGCAGGGATAGTTGAATCAACCCCGAAAGAATTGACAGTAAATACAAGGCTGTAATTTCTTTCCCATCTAATCTTAAAAGACGAAAAAGTTTATAAAGAGATCTAGATATGTTTATTTTTTCCATTTTTTTCAGTGCATCCCGGAAAAGGGGACCTTTTCTATGATTTTGCTATAATTCATGCAAAATTAGCCATATTTAGTTAATTTACACAGCCTGGCTTTCACAGATCAATATGGTTTTGTTTATAGCTAATATTTATAATTTTTATCAATATAGAGGCCAAATTTAATACCACTTTTATGGTCATTTTATTGTTAGTCACATTTATTGCTGGGTATATATTAATCACTTTAGAACATGCTATCCATATTAACAAAGCAGCAATAGCATTGATTACAGCGGTGCTTTGTTGGACCATTTTAGTAATGAATCCTGCAAACAAGGATGCAGCGTTAAATGCAATAGGACATCATTTAACTGATGTGGCTGAAGTTGTTTTTTTCCTACTAGGTGCTATGACTATTGTTGAGCTGATTGATGCACATGATGGCTTTCAAAATATCACTGAGAAAATAAAAACAACGAATAAATCAAAATTTGTTTGGACCATTGCATTTGTTACATTTTTCCTTTCTGCAGTCCTTGATAATTTAACAAGTACCATTGTGATGATGTCTATTATCAATAAATTAGTAAAAGACAAGTCTGTAAAATGGCATCTGCTAGGTTTGGTGATCATCTCCTCAAATGCAGGTGGTGCTTGGAGTCCAATAGGAGATGTGACTACAACAATGCTTTGGATAGGACATCAAATGACGCCATTGAATATCATTAAAGAAACATTTTTAGCAAGTTTAACTTGTATGGTCATACCTACTTTAATTATTAATTATAGAATCAAAGGAAATATCTTATTAGTAGATGAAGTGCCAATCAATCAAAATGTAATTTCAACCTCTTTTGATCGAAATTTAGTTTTCTTTATTGGTGTAAGTTGTTTGTTATTTGTTCCATTTTTTAAAGTCATCACAGGACTACCTCCTTATATGGGAATGTTGTTTAGCTTAGGAATCATGTGGATTTTAACAGAGCTCATGCATCATAAGAAAGTGTCGGACGAAAAAGGGAATTTATCAGTAAGTCATGCACTCAGGAAAATTGACACCCCTAGTATTTTGTTTTTTTTAGGCATATTGATGAGTATTGCTGCATTAGAACAAGTGGGACTATTAACAAGTCTTGCTACTTATTTTGATCATGAGTTTAGTGATATCAAAATCATCGCCATTGTAATCGGTCTTCTATCCTCTGTAGTGGACAATGTGCCCATGGTGGCTGCTTTACAAAGTATGTACAGTTTGGATATGTATCCAACAGACCATTATTTTTGGGAATTTTTGGCCTATACTGCTGGAACTGGGGGATCGGTTTTAATCATTGGATCAGCTGCAGGAGTCGCTGTCATGGGTATCGAAAAAATCAACTTCTTCTGGTACCTAAAAAATATTAGCTGGGTTGCTTTGATAGGATTTATCACCGGTGCCTTGGTTTTTATTCTAGAAAATGCTTAATTTTGATGTTGAAACATTGAATAATTTTTTATATGCAAACAGTATTACATTCCGCAGATTCAAGAGGAGATGCCAACCATGGTTGGTTACATAGCAAACACAGTTTTAGTTTTGCCAATTATTACAATCCAGAAAAAATACACTTTGGCGTACTTCGTGTATTGAATGATGATTTTGTTGCTGCTGGCATGGGCTTTGGATTGCATCCGCATGACAATATGGAAATCATTTCTATTCCATTGGAAGGAGATTTAGCGCATCAAGATAGCATGGGTAATCAAACTGTGATTAAACACGGCGATATCCAAGTGATGAGTGCCGGTACTGGTGTTAAACATAGTGAGATGAACCATAATAAGGACAAGCCAGTTAAATTTTTACAAATTTGGGTGATGCCTAATAAAAAGAATGTAACACCTCGTTATGATCAAATTTCTTTAGATCCAAAAGACCGTATCAATACATTGCAACAAATACTTTCTCCAAATGCAGACGATGATGGTGTTTGGATTCATCAAGATGCTTGGTTTCATATTGGTAAATTTGATCTTGACTTTACCACAAATTATTCTGTAAAAAAAGTGGGTAATGGTCTTTACGCTTTTGTGTTATACGGCAGTTTTGAACTTGCAGGGCAAACATTAGCAGAAAGAGACGCATTAGGCATCACAGACTTTGATCAATTTGAACTGAAAGCCTTGACTAAGGATGCAGAAATATTATTAATGGAAATACCAATGCAATTATCCTAATGCATGCAATAGGATAATTGCCCATTCTATTTTATAAATTGAATTGTACTAATAAAGAATAAGTACGTCCCATTGCATAAATGCCTGAACCATGGGTTTTATACTTTTCATTGAGTAGATTGATACCTCCTAGCTGTATAAATACATGTTTAAATTGTTGATTGATAATGAAATTAAACACATTCCAATTAGGTGTTCCATTTTTTCCAATACGGTTATCGTCTTTATCACCTTGCGCTAAACGATCTTGCTTTCCTGCAAATACATGTTGTATTAATATTTGAGTATTATTTTTTTTCCAAACTAATTCTTGTTGTCCAAACAAAGGTGGTATACGCCTCATTGGTTCATTCTTGGTTTCATTTTGACCGTAAGTATAAGTTAAGTTACTTGACCATTTAAATTGTTGATTCAATTGCAGCGCTAGATTAGTTTCAAACCCTTTGATATAGGAAGCATCTGAATTTTGTTTGGAGTATACTTGATAGCCATTGATGATACTACCTGTTACTTTTTGTCTTGTTATGATGTCTTTTAAATTTAAATAAAAACCACTCAAATCAAATTGTATCAGTTTTGTATTTAATTTATATCCCAATTCATAATGTAAGGATTTCTCAGGTGCTAGATTATTGGTTGGTAATTCATATCTAAAATCAACAATACCTAATGTACCCATATCATCAATATTGGGTGCTCGGTATCCAGAAGATAGGGAAGCATACACCAAATTAGAGGTATTTAATTGATAGGAGACACCTGCATTTCCAACCAATGCAGATGGATGGATATTGACCTCGCCAATACTTGTATCTGTTAATTGAATCGCAAAACGATTGTATCTAAGCCCTGCTTCGATATGCCATTTTTTTAAATCAATTTTATGTAAATTAAAAACTGAATAACTTTTGTAGCTGCTATTGTTTGGATAAAGACCTCTTTTACTGACAGAAATACCTGTAGTTAAAGTTTTATCAATAAGGGAACTCTTAATTTTATCTGCATTAAAATCTATCCCTGAATTAATTTGCCAATTTTTTGTTGGATTGGAATAAAGGTCGATGCTTGTTCCATTAGAGTTTACTTGGTCCCTTTCGTATTTGTAAATGGCATTATTCAATTTATTACTTTCTCTTTCCTCATTTGAGTATTGAAAAGACTGAATCACTTTAATCTTTGACAAGAATTTATACTGTAAGTTTTTTTCCCATTGAATGGAATGAATATTCCTTTCTTGCTTAGCAATTTCATTGATTTTAAAACTTTCCAATAAGACTTTATGATAAATAGGGACATCTTTTTGGATAAAAAATCGAGATGAAATGGTTATTTCCCCTGCTTTGTTCAATTGTAGTTTAGCAATCGTATTGACCCCTGTTTCATCATAGCCACTTGGACTTTGAATACCCACATTTTTTCCTCCAACAAGGTCACCAAAATTTCTTAACGTAATGCCTGACTGAATAGCAAAATTCTTTTGAGCATATTGCACGGTAGTTCTATTCGATTTCTCCATGTCCTTGCCTATATACTTAAACGAGGTGCTGGTACTCCATGTCTTTTTTTGATTGTATTTTGGGGTATATGAATGTAAATGAATCACACCGCCAATGGCATCAGATCCATATTCAACTGAACCTGTTCCCTTACTCACTTCTATTTGATCGATGGTGTACAAATCGATATTGTTTAAATATTGATTAGGTCCATACCTGAATGTGGCATTGTTGATACGAACACCGTCCAACATCAATAAAGTTTGATTGCCTGTTAATCCTCTTATAAATGCAGAGCCTCCGCCATGATTTGTTTTTTGAACAAAAACCCCCGAACTACCCACTAAGGCCTCGGGAGTTGTTCTGTAATTTCCTAGTTGAATCGCTTCTGCATTTTTTTGAACCAAACTATAAGGCAGATTGAGCTTATTTTTTTGGAGCAACCTGCTTTTTACAAAAATTGAATCTAAATAGACATAGCTCGTGTCGCCCAAAAAATTTTTCGTATTTGCTTTTACATTGATAACGCCGTAAATAAGACAAAAAAGTGTTGATATCATATATACCAATCTTATTTTATTTTCCAATCTCAATTTCATCTTCATCCTAATCTTTTTTAAATTATATAATTTAATTGTCAAAAAAGCCACTCAAAAAAATAATTTAATGAGTGGCTTTTATATTAAATGAGTTTAAATTAATCAATAATTTTTATAAATGCACTTCTTTTAGGCGCAGGCATTTCGCTATTGATACCCTTGATTGCTTTCCATAATATTTGATTAAACAACAAATCTGGCACTTTATCTTCCTTGCTAAAATCTAAACTTTCGCTCAATTTAGACAAAGCATCTACCTTAATATTTCTTTCATTTAAATCTACTAATGGACTGATTGCATTAAATGGTGTCTTGTTCACTTTAGTATCAAATGATCTCCACATTGGTTCTGCTGCTGCATCATATTGACTCATTGGCGGTAAGCCAAGAATTAATTCCATGGTTCTAAGCATACTAGCAGTAGAATACATCGTGTGATCTACGAATCCTCTTTTAACAAAACCTCCTGCAACATAGGCAGTAGATCGGTGTGCATCTACGTGGTCTGCACCATTTTGAGCATCATCTTCTAAAATAAAGATGGCTATCTTATCCCAAATTGGGTGCTTGCTCAAATAGTCTATAAATAAACCTACTGCGTAATCATTGTCTGCTACATGCGCAAATGGAGTTGGTCTTCCCACTCTAGTACCTTCTGTATGGTCATTGATAAAACGCATGGTATTTAAAGCAGGAACTTGGTTGATAGCATATAAGGAATCAAAATCTCTTTTCCATTGATAAAATCTAGACGTATCTCTCACTTTCTCATCCCAGCTTGTAAAATAAGGACAAAATTTACCTTGTAATGTTGGATAATTTGCTTTGTAATCATCTGCAAATTCTCCGTAAGTTCTAAAGCTAACTCTTGCTTTTAGTGCATGATCCCATAAGAATCCACCTTTAGGAGAAGCAATATTCTTTTGTCCTTCATAATCATAAGTTCCACCACGACCCCCATAACTAGTTACCCAAGTTTTTTCATTATAATCGTTCGCATAAGCCCCCAAACTCCAGCTATGTCCATCTGCACTTACTTCTGCATCTACATAAAAATTATCTAACAATACAAATTGTTCCGAAATAGCATGTTGGTTTGGTGTGATGTTTCTTCCAAAAAGCAATAAACTGCTATCTCCGTTACCTTGTGGTAAATCACTTAATACCTGATCATAAGTTCTGTTCTCTTTGATCATATAAAACACATGCTTAATAGGAGAACTATCACCTACATTTTTAGGGATAGGATTGCCTTGCATGCCTGAAGTAGATAACTCCTTACTTTTATCATACGGCGTATTTAAATATACTTGCTTGGTTAAATTAGCAAGTTCAGCAACAGTTGGTTCTTTGAAAATAGAAAGTGTGCCCTTAAATAAACCACCAATATATTCTATTGGCGCTGGCTTAGCTTTCACATCTCCAGCTTGGTAGTTGACAGTTTGCTTTCTCTGAATTGGATTTGGTCCATTAGGATTTGCTTTTGAACTCAATCCTTTACCATTGGTTACAAATAGGGTATTGCCTACTATTTTTAAATTTGTTGGGTACCATCCTGTTGGGATAAAACCAATACTTGAACTAAATCCTTTTTCAGTTACATCAAATACCGCTAAATTATTATTATCGGCATTGGCTACATACAATCTTGATTCATTTGCATTTAAAGCTAGTCCATTCGTAGTTGAACCATTGGGTGCATTTGCAAATAAAGCGCAATTCAAGACTTCAATAATTGTTAAAGACTTTGTATCCACCACAGCGACACTGTTGTCATTCGCATTCGCCACATATAAATAGCTTCCGTTTTTAGTCAATAATAGTTCATTTGGATTGTCTCCAATGGCTAATTTTTTAGTTGTTTGTTTTGTTTCTGTATTCCAAATTAATAATTGGTCCTTGCCCCATAAAGAAATGTACAATTGTTTTTTATCTCTACTAAGTAGACAAGTATATGCCTCACTACCTAAAGGGTAAACAACAAAGTTTTTGGTTGTTAAATTAACTTCATACAAACTATTGTTTTCTTTTGAAACCACATACATTGTATTGGTTGCATCATTGATACATAATCCTGTTGGTGAAATTCTTACCGGCCACTTTCCTCCTAATTTGATGGAGTCAACTAATTTTAATTTATTGGATCCAATAGCATATTTTAAAATCCAGTTGTCATTACCACCACTGGCATATAAATATTGGTTATTTTGACTAAAAGCCAATCCATACCAACTCTTAGGCGTAGTTGCATAATCCAATATTGTTTGCTTCGCAATATCTACCAAGTGAATACCTTGTGTACTTTGGCCATTATTTGTAATAGCAGCATATTTTTTATTTGGACTTACCACAATATTCAATGGCAAATCTTCTAGTGGCAACTGTTTTCCGATTGGGCTTAATTTCCAATTATTTGGTAAAACGGTCTGTTGCATTTGAGCGTTACTTGTTATAGCTGCAAGCATGCTAGCTGCTATACAAATAAGGGTGAATTTCATTTTCATATATAACGGGTTGTGATTTTGTAAATTTGGTTAAAAGTTAAATACTATTGAATAATTATGCCAGATGTTTTATAATGTTCCGTTCTTTGTTCTTTTTCATTATCCATTGTAGGACCTTGCTTGATTTTTCTCCAATCTAAATTATAATTGTATTTCTTCATGGCCTTATCCCAATCAAATACTTCCTGACTAGGGAATTCAAAATAGTATGGACTAAAATCTGGCTCATTGGTAAAGAAGTCGGTTAACAAAGAAGCGGTTACATCGTATTGATTGACATAAGGCACTCCTAATACGTTATAGATCACTTTTAAAATAGATCCAAAATTGGCATGGGTACTTGAAACATAGTTCTTCTTTACATAAGGACCCGCCATCATCAATACACTTCTGTGTGCATCTATATGGTCTACACCACCTTGTGGATCATCTTCAGTTACAATGACTAACATATCTTTCCAATAAGGTGTTTGACTCAAAAATTGCATCATTCTACCTAAAGCCAAATCATTGTCTGCAACATAAGAATGCATAAAGGGATATCCATCTTCTGGTCTAGGTCCAGCAGTGTGGTCATTAGGCAACATCACTGTTAGTAATTGAGGTAAGGTATCTTTTCCGTTCAACCATTTTTTTGTAAACTCTTCTTCAAATTGTTTCATTCTAAATTGATCTGGAATATTGGTATTGTATCCTGCAAAATTGTGTGAGGTTTTTCCCCATACTCCTTTCTGCATCGGCACCATTACAATATGACCAGCACCAGTTGCAGTATCATACCAATCTTCTCTTACATGCGCAGTTTCGTTTGCTTGTCCAAAATTATAATAGCTAATTTTTTTTCTGTCTAATGCTTCCCATAAGCCTCCAATTTCGGCATAATCTTCTGGGTCCATACTTCCTGTAGATCCAGGGAACCTTCTACCAGATGCGGTCGAAAAATAATCAGCAGATTTATCTGTGCTAGAATTGGCTTCAACCCACTCATTTGGTATCACACCCATCATCCAGTGGTGTCCATGAATAGATGCATCACTATCGCAATAAAAATTATCACTCAATGAAAATTGCTTTGCAATTTTAATATGATTCGGTGCCACATTCACATGTTTTACATTTCTTGTTTTTCCAAACACATTCACATCTAATCCGAATCTTGCTAATGTTGGATCACCATTCACATTTTTCATTTGACCGTAGATTTCGTCAAATGTTCTATTTTCTTTGGTAATAAAAACCACATGTTTGATAGGACTTACTTTACTACCAGGTAAAACAGGTAAAGGCAGACTATCTGTTTGTTCCTTTACAATATAAGTTTGAGCCAATGTT
>Ga0209191_1001910_pt1 | contig 13362 bp, 12 predicted proteins | sample S_130626_EF_Meta_FD_187320 | JGI IMG/M metagenome (GOLD analysis project Ga0209191, IMG submission 187320) | Freshwater microbial communities from Lake Simoncouche, Canada to study carbon cycling - S_130626_EF_MetaG (SPAdes) (version 2) | ecosystem: Environmental > Aquatic > Freshwater > Lake ... | reverse complement strand
TTAAATTTAGAGTTGGTCAACATCTTTTTGAGGGTAGAGTAACTAAAATTAGAAAAATTTCAGAGTAACACGCACCCCTTTGTATTTTATTACATAGGTTAAACCTCCATTCATAAGATTGGGGGTTTTTTATTTTATGTATTATTGATAAAATAGATATCAATGTTTATTATTGGGAATATATATCTATTTATGAAAGAAAAAATTAAATCCTTTATTCTTGAATCGAAGCGTAGTGCTAATCGTACTCAGGAACTTTTTGCCAGATCATTGTCAATTTGGGAGGAATTAGACGCTATCATAAAATCTACCCCTTATAGTATAGATAATTGGGTAGAAATCGCAAAAAAGACAGAGGGGGCTAAAGGAATTTTTTTTTCTGCCCACCTGGAAGTTATTAAATCTCATCACCAACTTGCTAAAAAAAGAAAAAATTTAGAAAAGCCTCGTGCTTCTCACTTTAATACTATCCCCCCCTCTCGACTTATTAAAAAAGTATAATCCCTCATGGATCCTCTCTACAACAATCCTAATTCAATTCCTAGTAACTACACAGGAACCAACCCAATTACGAGCTATAGCATTGCGACAACGCATCAGATGCAGCCTTCGTACTTTAACCCAAATATTTACAATTCATTTACGTTCAACACGATAATGGACCAATCCCAGGTAACATTTTCCACGCTCTTGGGTGAAGAGAATATTAACAACTATGCTACTTCACAAGCTTTTTTATCTACAGCAGGTGGAAACATAGATACGGTCAATACCTCTTTTTCTTACCAAACAATTGCGTTTTACTCAACTGTGGCTGGCTCTTCTACTCAATTTTCTACCTACCTTACTATCTATGCAACCGATGTATTTGTACAATCAGTAACTTTTAACTACCGTTTTGGAACAGAACTTCAAACACTCTATTTCTCTGATCAATCAAGTACCAGTTACACATTGACTTATGAAAATATTTTTAACCAAACTAACATCAGTTCTGGAGTAAGCATAGAAACATTTTATCAAGCAAGCCCCACTTCTTCTTGGCAGGAAGTTGGATATACTTATGAAACCTTTTCTTCATATGTTCAAAGTTCAGGCCAAACTGGTCTACCAAATGCAATTGTTGGCTCAGGAACTATTACAAACGCAACCCCTGGCTATTTTACAGGAAGTTCTACTTTTGTGAATATGCTTGGTAGTAACGTATATACGGGACTTCTTGTTACTACAAATTCTGTTATTATTTATAATAATGAACAAGTGAGTACCTACTATAGCCAATCACTTTCTTATCAAATTAATGTTGATAATCTCACAGCTTGCCTTAACAGTGTTTCACAAACTACAGGTAAGTCAAACATGGGAGAAGGAACTATTACTGTTACAAGCTTCTCGTGGGCTTGGTATAGTCTTCCTGGAACTGGTTGGACAGGAACTCAATATACAAAGGGACATAATTATACGTTTCAAACAGAGGTTAATTCCTACCTCTGGAATACTTACGGTAGTACAATTTCAAATTCTTCGGAAGCAGTTACTCAAGTTCAATCCATCATCACTGTACAAAATAATTATTTATCCAATTCACAGACATTCTTAAATAACGCAGTCACTACTCTACAAAGTCAGGTTTCTTTAGCGGGCCAAATCATTGGCTCATTGGCATCAGCAGCTCAATCAATAATCACTAATATGGCATAACTTAAAAAATATATATAACAATATACTTTATGTACCACAAAATCTAAAAAATCAGTATTTATGAATTCTACTAGAAAAAAACTTATAACAGAGAAAGTTTACTCTATTTTAAAAAATGGCACTCCACTTTATCAAGTGTGGGGAATCTCCAAGCAAAAGATGGAACGACTTTATAGTGCTGCCTATAATCTCTACTCTGCAGAAAAATATGAAGAGGCTGGAAAGATTTTTCTAACTCTTACCTTATGTAATAATGCTGACATGAAATCATGGTTAGGTGCGGCAGGTTCGGCAGAAATGTTAAAAAGATATGATAAAGCTATTGTTGCTTATGCTTTTGCAGCAAATCTTGATCAATTTGACCCGTTGCCAGTGCTTCATGCGTTTGATTGTCATCTTGCATTAAAAAATTATCCTCAAGCACTAGCATGCTTAGAATCCGTTATTCTTAGATGCTCCAAAAAAACTGAGTATAATGATATTAAAAAACGCGCTGAATCTCTGAGGAGCATTCTTCATAAAACTATCCAGGAAAGCAAAAAGGTTTCTTAATTTTTTTAAATAATTCTAATTTTTTCTACTATTATGGGCCCCATACCAACAAACTCCAGTTCTAATCAACCACAGCAATCCCAACAAAAATCACAACAATCTCAGGGAACAGTAACATATCACGGAACTCAGGAAGAAATTGCTAGCAAAAAGGTTAACACTTCCTCACCTTCTGCATCAGAAGATAGTAATACTAATAATACTGCTTTCGATGCAACCAATAATCAAGGTCAGTTAGGCTCTGATGGCAAAGCCAATCTCAGCAATAATACCAGTAATCAAACAGCAGGGCTACAATTTACTGAAAGTCAAGGCGGAGCTACAGCAGAAGGAGCAGTTAAAGACCAGTTTCAACTAGCAGGGAGTAACTCAGCTCATGGAGGTAATCAGATTTCCAAAAAAGCTACAGATTATATTTCAAAATCCATTAGCCAATTTGGTGCCATGACGTTAAAAGTTCAAACTTCGGTAACAAAACATAGTTCTTCCAAGCAAGGTGGTGCAATGGTTAATAAAAATTTTGCTCCAGCGTTACCAGAACCAAGCTCTCAATTAGTTAAGGAGGCTGCTACGCCCTCACTATCAGATGCTGCTTTTGCTACTCAGTCAGGTGATTCTCCGTCTGAATCACCTTTATCAGGGAAGGAAGCCGGCACACCATCTCTCTCCACTGCGAAGGAAAAAGCATCCTCCAATGCTTCCCAGAATATCATGCAAAGTAAAGTGGGTAGCCAGAAAGGGGTGCCTTCTTCCAAGGATGCTGCTTTTGCTACTCAGTCAGGTGATTCTCCGTCTGACTCACCTTTATCAGGGAAGGAAGCCGGCACACCATCTCCCTCCACTGCGAAGGAAAAAGCATCCTCCAATGCCTCCGAGAATATCATTCCAAGTAAAATAGTCAGCCAGAAAGGTATTACCTCTTTTAACAAGGCTCTTTCAAAATATAGCACAACAGGTTCCTCCATTACAAAGAGTAGTAAAAAAAATACAATTAGTAGCAATGAGGATTCCACATCAAATGATGATCCATTGGACAGTACACCAACAAGCTCTCAAGATAAACTCAATGTTTATAAAATCTTAGAATATGCTGGAGTAATTACGACTCAAACTCAGTTGGATTCGGTAGAGGGATCTGTTGATGGAGCAAATGCTGATATGGCTATTCAGAATTCAATGTTAAAAAATGAAGAGTCGGAAATAAATACATATACACAAGATAAGGAGAATGCAGCGAAAGAGGGCAGTAAAGACGCTTCTCTAAACAATATAACTTTATGGACCGGGGTTGCAGAAATGGCAGTGGGTGCGGTTGTTGTATGCCTCTCCTGTTTTGATTTTGGACTTACTGCCCCACTTGGTGTCATGCTCATGGTTGCGGGTGGGACTTCTATAGCCTTGGCAGAGGAAGGTCCAGCAATCATGAAAGGTATTGAGGAGGGTTTAACAATATTCTTTAAAGCATATGGTATTACATTATCACCATTGGCACTTGAAATTATTTCCATTATCGTTCTCATGCTTGCCATTTTAGCTTTTACAGTGGCTACTGGAGGATTAGCTACCTCCGCTCTTGTTGCTGATACGTTAGATAATACTGCAACTATTGCAGCTGATGTCGCTACTACTGCAGCTGATGTCGCTACTACTGCAGCTGAGGCTGCTTCTACATATTTAGAAGCTGGTTTGAGTGCCATGGGCCGCTTCTTTGCAGATACGTTTCCAAGTATTGATGAAACCATAGAACTAAGTGACTCATTGGAAAGCATCGAGGAGATTGATGCTGAGGTAACTCTGAGTGATGGAGCTAGTACGATTTCAAACCTCAAGGCTTCTCTTTCTGGATTTGCTAGTCAACTAGCGGCATTAGGTGTAGATGCAAACAACGTCCTTAAGACTGCTATGATAGCAGCTGCACTACTCGAAACAGCTGTTAGTCTTTCTCAAGCAGTTTTTAATTATGAGGTTGCACTTTTTAACAAAGACGCTGCAGTCGCTAATGCAGATTCTATTGAAGATGCTGCAATAGCTAATGAAATGGAATCTTTTATTCAGTATATTAATAATAGTAATAAAACTATTCTAAATGATGTTACTAATATCATTAACGAATATGGGTTAACTGAATCTGGCTTGGCAGGGAGTGATCCATTAGACTATTTACCTAGAAGCGTTTAATACTTTTTTTCTGCTTATTTTTATTAACTTAAAAGAAAAGAATACACATATGAAAGCAATTTTTTCAATTTTTTCTTTTTAGAAAAACCACAGTCATTTCAAAAGAAAAAAAGAGGAAATCTAGATAGCACGATTTTTATAACATGCACTTTAATCTGTTAATCATTGCAGGTAGTGCGAGTAATAAGGGCACTTTAATCAAAAAAAGGAATAACCAAGATAGTGCATTCACGATTTTAGGATTCTCTTTTCAAATGGAGAACTTTACTGATAAACCTACATGTTTATTTCATATTCTCTGAATAATTCTCCTTTTTCTGATATTGTCCCATTCTTAATTGAACGATATCACCTTCCAAAAGAAGAAATTCAAGCTCCCCTGCTTGAATTTATGGTTGATAGTGCTGTTTCAATAGAACTTCTAGAATATCAATCTAAGGTGTATTTGATTGGAATAGTAGTGGAGCCTCCATTAATCAAAGAAGATTATGAAGCACTCTCACTTCTGAAAATAGCAAGCAACCGTCTTGGAATGACAGAGGGGGTATTGGCCTGGGATGAAGTCAAGAAACGTCTTATATTTTGGCTTGAGGTTACAGGACTCACTCAAAGAGCTGAATTCGATGAGCATTTTAATCGTTTTTTAAATCATTTAGACACTTGGATTACTTTGGTTCCTAGATAAAAAATGTGATAGCTCTACCCTTTTGTTAGTTTACCAGACTTATACTAGTCCAGATACTTCATGCTGATCGTGACAAGGAACCCTCGGTAGAGACAAAAATCATTCTCACTTTCTCAAAAAGGGGTTGCTTTAGAGGAAACCCCCATTATGATGTAGGACCGTTTTTAAGCTCGGGTGGTGAAATGGCAGACACGTGCGTTTAAGGGGCGCATGCCGAAAGGCGTGGGGGTTCGAGTCCCCCCCCGAGCAGATTACATTGCATGCAACAATGAACAGAGCAGGCTTATCGCAGCTTCTGTAGTAGATCGGGATGAAATATGCGGGTTAACACCCTATGGCGTGTCACGGCAACTCATTGTTTTGAAGTGACAAATGCTCCATACAATATTCATTGCCATCACTGGCAACTCTAAAATCTAAATCAGGAGACGTCCTATCAGTTTGTTTGCATATCGAGCAATAATGAAGTGAAACCTCCTCTGTTAAGGTCTTCTTTTTTAAAAGAGGAATGTTTCTCTTTCCAGCATTTTTTGAGTAAGAGCATTGATATTGAGAATAGAGTATTGGCCAGAAAAAGAGTGCATAGTTTGAAAGCGTTATGACCAGGGCTGCTTTAGCGGCGATTGGCTGACCGAGTGTTCCAATTGCCGTTAGCAAACAACTAAAAATAGCAAGCCAGCTGATACGCACCGGAATGATAAACATGAGGAGAACTTGATAATCGGGATGTACTGTTGCAAAGGCATAGAGAAGTGAAAGATTGAGAAATGTATTGGCACCGTAGCTTCCAAAAATAAGCGCAACCACGGTACAAGCAATCATACCGGTTAAATAGAAAAGTGTTGTGCGAAAAGCGCCAAGAGCCTCCTCTAAGCCATCGCCCAGGAACCAAAGAAAGAGAAGTGCGAATAAAATCCAAAAAGGTTGGAATGTTTCAGGAATAAAAATCCATGTTATTAAACGCCATACCTCTCCTTGAAGAATGGCTTCACGATTCAGGGTTAGAATGGTTTCGTAGCCAGGAGCAATAAAGTGCAATAAAAAAACAAGAGCATTAAAAAGTGCTACGTAACGAATCAAGCCAGGAACTGCAAGCCAAGGATAACGATGTTCTAAACGATCAATAAAAGTCATAAATGTGATACAGCAACAAGTGATAAGATTTTTTCCTCCAAGCTAGTCCAGATATTTCATACTGATCTACTACGAAAGCCGGGAAGTCAGATGGATGCTGCGTTAGACTCCCATTTTGATTTGGGCAGTATGTACACATACAGCCCTGCATCAAAATGCTCGCCTGCCTTACCCCATCAGCCTTCGCGGCCTCCTCGTCACGATCAGTATGAAATATCCGGGCTAGCCCGGATATTTCATGCCAACTCAGTAGCCATGGAGCTTTACATATGCCGTAATAGATTGAGTGTGAATATTAGGAGGCAGCCCTGAAAGGGCGAGACGAGCTGGAGCAAGTCGAGCAAGATGATGATCTTCGAGGATCGATGGATGCATACACACTACCCATGGAGGACTTCAAGCTGCCACATAGTAGCCCTCTTGGCTTCCCGGTCTCCATAGTAAATTAGTAGGAACTATTCGGGCTTGAGATTCTTATTTTGGCCACTGCGGAGGGTTGTTAGAGTTGGATGCATCATCTCCTGTCATTTTTTTTTCAACAAAATTGGCAGAACCACTGATATCCTCTCCAACACCACGAATCGTATTACAACCGAGGAAGGTCATGGAAAGTCCTAAGAACAGAGTGAGTGCAATGAGTGGAGGTGTTTTCATAGTAAGGTGATTTGGAAAGAAGATTCTATTTTTTATAAATAGTTCAAGTTGATGATTCTTAATGATGATTCTTTTCTTCACAACACTTTTTTTGTTGTTGTTCAAGAAGTAGATCAAATTGATCAAAACAATTGGCATAGAAAGGATAGCAGTTTCTTTTCTCAGAAGAGGGACGATAGCGCCAATGTTTATAGGACCAAAGCCAATATTCTGGATGACGTCGAATACCTGACTCTAAAACATCCCAGTAAGCTTGAGTTAACGATTCGACACTACTATTGCTTGTCATCGGTACAGGTGAATGAAATCGAATAGTATAGCCACCTTCTGGCCGTATGAGGCATTCTACAGGAACTAGGAGGGCACCTGTGCGCAGTGCAAGCTCTGCAGGCAAACGGGTAAGTGGTACTAAAAGTCGATTAAAAGCACGTACAATCACAGGGCCTTCATCTGGTTTTAAATTAAGATCTACTAGAATACCAAACTTACCCTTTGTTTTAAGATAACGGAATAATTTTAACATCGCCTGCTCTTGAGGCAGCACCTCTTGTCCTAGACTCGATCTCCAATCATTAAAGAGTTTCCCGAGTAGTGGATTTTTGAATTTTTGAGCAATCACAGGAAATCTTTCCGTGTGCCTAGCTGCAATCTGTCCCGTCCATTCGAAATTAGCAGCATGCAAACAACAATAAATCACAGCAACTCCCGATTGCTCTGGAGAGCTGATAGGATCTACCACTTCGATTGTGGCGATTTCATCCATAATCTCAGGAGATAAACGAGGAGACCAAAGTAGCTCTAAAATGCTGGCTGCAAAAACCTTATATGATTTTTGAGCAATATGAAGGCATGCTTTTGCATCATACTCATCTCCAAAAGCTGATTTGATATTAGCTAGGGCTACCTGACGACGGTGACGATCTAACAAAAAGAAGAGACCTCCCATTGCTCTACCAATAGGTCTCAACCACCTCCACGGTAAACACTGAATTATCCAAGCTCCAAAACAGAGTGCATAATATTCGAGATGGTATCGGTAAGGTTTCAAGTGACTCACAAAAGAGAAGGGGTGCCTGTTATTGAGTAGGATCTGTAGCTTTCTCATCTCGGTATCGCTATCACATCGACAGGAGGGGCTGCGCAACGATCATCAAAACAACATGAATAGAAATAGGACGTAAAGAGTTGTTCTAAAAAAGGTGATTGGGTTTGGAACTATTGAGGTTAGGAATCAATTATTTTGGGGAGATGGTGGCATCGGTTGATAACTCTTCTAGGAGGCGTGGAAAAACAGGAGTCGCCCTCCCAGCAAAATATTTTTCAGGAAGCTCAGGAATGATGATTTCATCTCGTAGCACGAGCGGCTCAAGAGCCAGTTGGCTCAAGATTTTTGCTCCAGCATCTGGAGTAATTGGAAGAATGAGTGTCGCAGCAATACGAATTGATTGTAGAAGGGTCATTAAAACAGCTGACAGACGGCTCTCTTGATCCGGTTCTTTAGCTAATTTCCATGGGGCTGTTGTGTCAATAAACACGTTAGTTCGTGTGACAATTTCCACCATTGTTTCGAGCCCAGCATGAACGAGTGAGGAGTCCATTTCTTTACAATAGCGATGCACTAAGTTGAGATGCTCTTCAAGGAGAGTGGTGCATTCCTCGGTGAGCGAAACGCGAAGGAGCCCTTCTGGTCGATAGCGACTCACCATTCCTAAACTTCGATTGAGAAGATTGCCAAGTCCATTGCTTAGTTCGGCATGATAGCGACTTAAAAGACGTTCTTCACTAAAATCAGCATCGCGCCCCATCACCACATCACGCATCAAATAATAGCGAAGTGCAGCAAGGCCAAATCGCTGAATTGCTTGATGAACATCAAAAACATTACCAGTACTCTTACTGATTTTTTCTCCGTTTAGTGTCCAAAAACCGTGCACTAGCAAATGGGGCATCTGATCATCTGAAAAGCCCATAGCATGGAGCATACAAGGCCAATAGATACCATGGGCTGGAATAAGAATATCTTTACCAATCAAGTGAGCATCACAAGGCCAGAGCGTTGAAAAATGATTTTTGCTCTCCTCCTGGAGGTACCCAGCAAAACTGATGTAATTGATTAAGGCATCAAACCAAACATAGACCACAAATTCTGGATCAAAAGGAAGTTCAATCCCCCACGAGAGGCGGCTTTTAGGGCGTGAAATACAGAGGTCTCCATTCATTTTTAATACCGCATTCTTGAGTTCGGATTGACGAAATGAGGGGGTGACAAAATTGGGAGTTTTCTCCAAAAAAGAGAGTAACCACGAATGGCATTTTGAAAGACGAAAATACCAGTTTTCTTCTTCTAAAAAAACGACTTCTCCCCACTGATCTCCAAATGCACCATCCACCCCTCGTTCTTTGTCAGTTAAGAACTGCTCTTGTCGAACGCTGTAGTAACCTTGGTAAGAAGCTTTATAAAGCCATCCTTTCTCCAAAAGATGGGATAATATTTTTTGAACAACACTCTTGTGAATAGGATCTGTTGTGGAAGCCCAGGCATCGTAAGAAATCCCGAGTTCTTTCCAAAGATTAAGGAACTCTTGAGAGAGGGCATTGGTAAAGGCCTGTGGTGAGATTCCTTGCTTTTCGGCTGCCTGCTGAACTTTTTGTCCATGCTGATCAACACCAGTGAGGAAAAAAACTTCTCTGTCCCGTAACCTTTGATAGCGAGCTAACACATCGGCTAATATTTTTTCATAAGTATGACCAATATGAGGAACGGCATTGGTATAGTCGATGGCCGTAGAGATAAAATAGGGTTTCATAGGGAGTGATTCAAATAATCTTAAAAATGTGAATGCAAATGGGAAGAGTTGCGTAAGGATTGTGAAGTCGAGGGTATGATCACATAACAGCCGAGTTACTATTCAAGCCCCAAGCAGCATCTATTTGGCTTCCCTGCTTCCGCAGGTGATCGGTATAAAATATTTGGGGGTATAGACGATAGATGCAGGCAGAGTGAAAATGAAATTCAGGGGGAGTACAATTTGCATGAAGGCTAATTAATACCATACCGCTTGAGACACCACACATTCACTTTATGTGTGATGGTGGCATAGCAAAGAACAAATCCTATAATCCAAGCCCAGTAAATGGCTGGAAGAGGTACCATCTCAAAGTAGGCTCCCATTGGAGTGTAAGGAAGTACTCCTCCTATCACCATAATTAGAAAGCTCATCAGTAGAAGAAATGGGCTCGCAATGCTTTGTATAAAAGGAATTTTAGCAGTCCGAATAATATGCACGATTAATGTTTGTGTTATGATTGATTCTACAAACCATCCTGTGTGAAAAAGTTTTTCGTAATATGACTTCATTTCGGGAGTTGTACCGACACTACTAAAAAGGTGGCAATGGAAGATATAAAGCATCAAGAAAAAAGTGGCGTAGTCAAAAACAGAACTCAATGGCCCAATAAAAACCATATACCGCCTAATGTTACCGATATTCCATTTACGAGGTTGTAACAAATATTCAGCATCGACATGGTCGGAGGGAATACCAATTTGTGAGGTATCATAAAGTAAATTGTTGATCAGAACTTGAATTGGAGCCATCGGAAGAAACGGAAGAAAACAAGCACTTCCAACCATACTAAACATATTGCCAAAATTAGAACTTGCCCCCATTCGAATATATTTCAAAATATTTCCAAAAACCTTGCGTCCCTCTAAAATACCGTCTTCTAGGACCATGAGGCTTTTCTCAAGCAGGATGATGTCTGCTGATTCTTTGGCGACATCCACAGCAGTATCCACTGAAATACCAACATCTGCTACACGCATTGAAAGGGCATCATTAATACCATCACCCATATAGCCTACAACATGACCTTTTTTTTGAAGAGCAAGGATGATTTGTTCTTTTTGGGATGGAGTGAGACGAGCGAAGACATTATTTTTTTCAGCAAGTGTTCCTAATTCTTCTTCACTTAAGGATAAAATCTGATCCCCTGTAATGACTTCATCTACCTCAAGCCCTACATCTTTACATATTTTGCGTGTCACAATCGCATTATCACCTGTGAGAATCTTAGTGGAAACTCCATAGGATTTGAGTGAAGCAATAGCCTTGTAGGCAGATTCTTTCGGAGGGTCAAGGAAGGCAATATATCCTAGCAGCGTCAATTCACTTTCATCAGATATAGAAAAGGTTGTTTTATTTTGAGGGAAATCACGGTAGGCAATCCCAAGAACACGGTATCCATCACGACTCAATTTTTCATACTCTTCAAGCAGATCATTTTTAATGAGGTCGATCATCATGTAGATTTCATCGTCCACCTGATAATGAGTGCAAACCTTATAGATATCTTCCACGGATCCTTTGCACACCAAGACGTGATCCCCCTCATAATCGACCACTACAGACATGCGTTTGCGTTGGAAATCAAAAGGAATCTCATCAACTTTCTTACAATCACGATCCACATCCAAATCTGTATGCGAGAGCACTGAGGCATCCAGTAAGTTACGCATTCCTGTCTGATAATAACTATTCATGTAGGCATAGCGAAGAACATCATCACTATCTCGATTGGTCACATCGACACTTTTTTCAAGAATCACACGATCTTGAGTGAGCGTCCCAGTTTTATCGGTACAAAGAATATCAATAGCTCCAAAGTTTTGGATGGCATTAAGGCGCTTAACGATAACCTTCTTTTTGGACATAGCCATAGCCCCTTTGGCAAGATTGACGGTGACGATCATTGGAAGCATCTCTGGAGTCAGTCCCACAGCGACGGAGAGACCGAAGAGTAATGCTTCTGCCCAATTATGATTTCTTACTCCAATAATAAGAAAAACAACACTTACCATTACGATCATAAAACGGATCATTAACCAGGTAAAACCAGCGATACCCCGCTCAAAACTTGTGAGTACAGCAGAGCTTGTAAGCTTTTGTGTGATTGCTCCAAAATATGTTTCAACACCGGTATTAATCACAACTGCTTTGGCACTGCCACTAATTACATTACTACCTTGAAAAACAGCATTCGAGAGTTCTAGGGCTGATCGCTGAACTCCATTCTTGGGGCTTGCCCAGTGAACTGTTTTTTCAACAGGCATCGATTCACCTGTGAGCGTGGATTGGCTTACAAAGAAATCTTTAGCACTCATGAGACGCATATCTGCAGCAATCAGCGAACCAGCCTGAAGAGAAACAACATCCCCAGGAACAATTTCAGCCATTGGAATCTCTACCTCTTTTCCATTACGCAATAAATGGCAGTTTGTTTGCACCATAGCTCGCAACTTCTCCACAGCCTTGCTTGTTCGATGTTCTTGAAAATAAGCGAAGCCAATACTCAAGATGACCATAAACCCGACAACAGTTGCCGACGTCGGATCCCCCATTAAAATGGAGATAACACAAATAACCAGAAGCTGAATTACTAATGGGTTTTTACAGCGCGTGAGTATTTCATGGAAAAAACTCTCTTCCTCTTTTTTGCCGACATCATTAGGACCATGCTGGGATAGGATTTTTTCGGCTTCTTCACTAGTAAGCCCCTGCTCGGAGGATTGTAGTGACTGGAGGGCCTCTTCTACAGATATGGAGCAGAGGTTAATAAATTTTTTTTCATATTCAGAGGGAGCTACAGCGGTCGCAGTTACCTTGAGAAAGGAAATCGAAGGGAAAAATTTATGAAACAAAGATGGAATACTCACGACGTTGGTGTTTATTGGACTTTCGTATTTTAGGTCTTTGGCAAGAGTTACAAACAATCTCTTTCCTAAGAGAAATTACGAATTCCAACACTCTTAGCTGAGGGGAATGCACTATTGGAGCGACATTAATATGGGAGTCGGATAAATCCCTAGGATCAGAATCACAGCAATCAATAGTGAAATGAGTACTGTTGTTAACTTAGAAAGGGTAATAGGAGCGCTACCTTGGCTTGGTTGCTTCCAATACATGACTTTAATGACTTTGAGATAGTAATAAATCCCAGCGACGACAGAGATCGTACCGACTCCAAGCAATCCATAATGACCTTGTTGAAAGGTCACTTGAAAAATGAAAAATTTGCCAAAGAATCCTGCAGATAATGGAAGTCCAGCTAATGAAATCATCGCCACCGTCATTGCAGCTGCAAGGAGCGGAGAACGCTCATGCAGACCTTGAAAACAATAGATCTCATTTCCCCCTGAAGTTTCAGTCACAATCAGGAGCACAATAAAAGCCAGTGAAGTCATTGCTAAATAAGCAACGAGATAAAATCCGATAGCAGGGAGAGCTAAAGCAGCACCTATACTAGCTACAGCCATTAAAACATAACCGGTATGAGCAATACTGGAGTAGGCAAGGAGACGCTTCATGTTTGTTTGAGCCATTGCAGCGAGATTCCCAAAGAGGAGTGTCATCATGGCTAATAGGGTAGTGACAGCAAAAACTTTCTTTCCAAGCGTT
>Ga0209191_1001908_pt1 | contig 13366 bp, 11 predicted proteins | sample S_130626_EF_Meta_FD_187320 | JGI IMG/M metagenome (GOLD analysis project Ga0209191, IMG submission 187320) | Freshwater microbial communities from Lake Simoncouche, Canada to study carbon cycling - S_130626_EF_MetaG (SPAdes) (version 2) | ecosystem: Environmental > Aquatic > Freshwater > Lake ... | reverse complement strand
CAGGCGACTCTGAGCCCACATTGCGGTTGCTGATGATTTCGAAGTCGAATACATCGAGTCTTTTTTGCAAAACTGCAAAGTCGATCACTTTGTAGTTCACCTTAAAGCCCAGCTTTTCTAGGTTCTTGGCATACGGTGTAACCACCCGGCCCATGGAGCCGGAGTTGTCTAAAAACTCTAAGGTGAAAGGCTCGCCTTTTGCATTACGCAAAGCGCCATCGCGGTAGATCCATCCGGCATCAGCCAGTAATTTTTTGGCGCGTCGTAAATGGTCACGCAATGTGTGGCCCGAGGCTGGGTCCATTGACGTCACGGGCGGCACTGGGACAGTCTGGTTAAACACTTCAGGCGATAGCTTGTCGCGCAAAGGCAAAAGCAAAGCCATCTCAGCTGCGTCTGGCAAACCAGTAGCCTCAAAGTCACTGCCCACAAAATAACCACGCACGCGTTGGTAGGCGTTGTAGAACAACTGCCGGTTGATCCACTCAAAATCGACCGCCAAACCAATGGCTTCACGCACGCGCGCGTCTTGGAATTTCTCCAAGCGGGTATTCAATAAAAACCCTTGGAAGTCACCCGCGTTGCCGTGTTTTAGTTCTCGTTTGATCAACTCACCGTTGGCAAACTGTTTGCCCGTGTAGCCTCTCGCCCACTCACGGGCAATGAAAGACTGGATCAAATCAAACTCGCCCGCCTTGAAGCCCTCGAGTTGCGCCGTGTTGTCTTTGTAGAGCCGGTAGGTGATGCGGTCAAAGTTGAACATGCCAGTGCGCACATTGATCTCGCGCCCCCAGTAGTCGGGGTTACGGTCATAACTGATATCGCGACCAAAAGCCGTCGGTCCAGCGACGTAAGGACCACTAGCAATAGGAAACTCAGTGATGATTTTGTCAAACGCTTTGCGCGGTGCACCGTCTTGCTGCCCCCAGCGCGCGCTAAACACGGGCATGGCGCCGACGATCAAAGGCAATTCTGGGTTAGGCCGCTTGAATTCAAAACGAACCGTGCGGGTGTCTATGGCACTTACTCTTTCCACTTCGGCATACAAGGTTCGAAATTGCGGCGCTGCTTCTTTGCTCACCAAGGTTTCGAACGAATGCTTGACGTCTTGGGCTGTTACCGGGTCATTGTTATTAAAACGCGCGTTGGGGCGAATCTTAAAAATCGCCGAACGTCTATCGGTAGCCACGTACACGTCTTCTGCCAACAAGCCATATGCGGTGGTGGGTTCGTCCATCGTACCCACCAACAACGATTCAAACACCAACTGCCCCAAGCCTGGAGCCGACGTGCCTTTGAGGGTGAAAGGGTTGAACTTGTCAAAGCTCGTGACCCGCGACGGTGGCACGAGCACCAACTCGCCGCCTCTAGGCGCTTGTGGGTTGACATAGTCAAAGAATTTGAAGTTGGCAGGGTATTTGATGTCCCCAAATTGCGCGTAGGCATGGGCCGCCCAGCACGACGGGAGCCACATAAAAGCCAGAAAAATAACAAAACCACGCATGCGACAATTCTGCAAGATTTTTTTGGAGTCAATCCGTGGGTACAAAAACTGGCTTTCTGTCTGGAAAAAAACTGTTAATAACAGGCGTTTTATCGAACCGCTCTATTGCCTACGGCATTGCCAAGGCCTGCCACGAGCAAGGCGCTGAGCTGGCTTTCAGTTACGTGGGTGAACGATTCAAAGAACGCATCACCGAGTTCGCCGCTGATTTTGGCTCGACCTTGATATTTGACTGCGACGTAGCCAATGACCAACAAATCGACCAGTTATTCAAAGACTTGAGCCAGCACTGGCCCACTTTCGATGGCTTTGTGCACAGCATTGGCTTCGCCCCCAAAGAGGCGATTGCGGGTGATTTTTTGGACGGCCTCTCCCGCGAAGCCTTCCAAATTGCCCACGATATCAGCGCCTATAGCTTTCCAGCGATGGCCAAAGCGGCTCTGCCCTACCTCAATGAGAAATCTGCCGTGCTGACCTTGTCATATTTAGGCGCCATTCGCACGGTGCCCAACTACAACACCATGGGCTTGGCCAAAGCGTCCTTAGAGGCCTCGGTGCGCTATTTGGCGGAGTCTTTGGGCAGCAAAAACCGTGGTCTTCGTGCCAACGGTATCAGCGCTGGCCCCATCAAAACTTTGGCCGCTAGCGGTATCAAGGGTTTTGGAAAGATTTTGAGCGTGGTGGCTGAGGCGTCGCCCATTCGTCGCAACGTCACCATAGAAGACGTGGGCAACGTGGCGGCGTTCTTGATGAGTGACTTGGCTGCTGGCGTGACTGCTGAGATTACTTATGTGGATGGCGGGTTTAGCCAAGTCGTTGGCGGCATTGCTGAGCAAACAGCCTAAGACTCTACAGGCCTAAAGCTTGGATAAATGTCCGAGGTTTGGGGCGTTTCTTGGCGAAGTTTAGAAACCGCGCTTAAGTTTTCACGCAATCAGCAAAGTAGCGCTTAACGCCGTCATCGCCCACTTCTTCCACCATGCCATGGATATCTGTCTCAAATCCTGGACATTGCAGGTTGAATTCGCGGGCAAACTTTAAATAGTCCACGATCTTTTTGTTGAATACTTCACCTGGAACGAGCAAAGGAATTCCAGGTGGGTACGGTGTCAACAAACTTGTAGTTATCCGCCCTTCCAATGCGTCGACCGATACGCGCTCTGTATTGCGTCTTGCAATTTGTGCGTAGGCGTCGCTGGGCTTCATAGCAGGCGTGAGATCGCTCAAATACATATCTGTTGTGAGGCGAGCAATGTCGTACTTGGCATAGAGCGTATGCACGTGCTGGCAGAGGTCGCGTAGTCCCATGCGTTCGTACTTTTTATGCTTTTGACAGAACTCGGGCAAGACTCGCCACATCGGTTGGTTGCGGTCATAGTCGTCTTTGAACTGCTGCAAAGCAGTCAGCAAAGAGTTCCAACGGCCTTTGGTAATGCCGATCGTGAACATGATGAAGAAGCTGTAGAGCCCCGTCTTTTCCACAATCACACCGTGCTCTGCCAAAAATTTGGTAACGATGCTGGCGGGAATCCCCGCGTTGTCAAACTTGCCGTTCAAATCTAAGCCAGGCGTGACGATGGTCGCTTTGATCGGGTCGAGCATATTGAAACCATCGGCCAATTTGCCAAAACCGTGCCATTTAGAGGTTTTGCCAGTGCCTTTGATGATCCAGTCGTCTGAACGGCCCACACCATCGTCGACCAAAGCGTCTGGGCCCCAGACCTTGAACCACCAGTCTTTGCCGTACTCTTCGTCCACCTTGCGCATGGCGCGCCTGAAGTCGAGCGCCTCGGCAATGCTTTCCTCTACCAAGGCCGTGCCACCTGGGGGTTCCATCATGGCGGCAGCCACATCGCAACTGGCAATGATGCTGTACTGCGGGCTGGTGCTGGTGTGCATCAAATAGGCTTCGTTGAACAAATGCCGATCAAGCTTGTTCTTTTGCGAGTCTTGGACCAAGACATGGCTGGCTTGGCTGATACCTGCCAAGAGTTTGTGAATCGACTGCGTCGAATAGACCATGGAGTGCAAAGGACGCACGCGCTTCTTACCCATGGCGTGATAAGCACCATAAAAAGGGTGGAACGCTGCGTGCGGCAACCAAGCCTCGTCAAAATGCAAATTAGGAATGTAGCCATCCAACATCTGTTTGATGGTCTCGGTGTTGTAGAGCACGCCGTCATAGGTGGACTGGGTAATCGTCAACATGCGTGGAACCGCTTTTTTAGGATTCACACCCTTTAACAAAGGGTTAGCTTTGATCTTCTCTTGAATTGCTTCAGGCTCAAACTCGCTTTGCGGAATAGGTCCAATGATGCCGTAATGGTTACGCGTAGGCTTTAAAAATACTGGCACAGCGCCTGTCATGATGATCGCGTGCAAAACGGACTTGTGGCAATTGCGGTCGACGACCACGATGTCGTCGGGCGCCACCGTGTGGTGCCAAACCATTTTGTTGGAGGTGCTGGTGCCGTTGGTCACAAAGAAGCAGTGGTCGGCATTAAAAATACGCGCTGCGTTACGTTCGCTCTCACCAATTGCGCCGTTGTGGTCCAGCAACTGACCAAGCTCTTCTACTGCGTTGCAGACGTCGGCACGCAACATGTTTTCACCATAAAACTGGTGGTACATCTGTCCCACAGGGCTTTTTAAAAAAGCTACGCCGCCTGAGTGACCTGGGCAGTGCCAAGAGTAAGAGCCATCTTCCGCGTAGTCCAACAAAGCCTTAAAAAATGGGGGTTGCACTCCCTCTAAGTAAACCTTGGCTTCACGGATGATGTGACGCGCCACAAACTCTGGCGTGTCTTCGAACATATGGATAAAGCCATGCAACTCGCGCAAAATGTCGTTGGGTAAATGGCGTGAGGTTTTGGTTTCGCCATAAACATAAATGGGTACGTCTGCGTTTTTGCGACGCACTTCTTGAATGAAGTCGCGCAAATTCATAACCGCGGGGTCTAGGTCAGGGCCAGGCGTGAATTCTTCATCGTCGATAGACAAAATAAAAGCACTCGCACGTGACTGCTGTTGGGCAAACTGACTCAAGTCACCATAACTGGTAACGCCCATGACTTCATAACCTTCACCTTCAATCGCATCAGCAAGCGCACGAATACCTAAGCCCGATGTGTTCTCGGAACGAAAATCCTCGTCAATGATGACGATGGGAAAACGAAATTTCATGCGGCACTCCGAGTTGGAAGTAAATACAAAGCGATAAACAGCGCCGAAGTGTAACTGCCACTGCTAGAATTACAGGCTCGGAGCGGTGGATGAGTGGTTTAAGTCACACGCCTGGAAAGCGTGCGTGGGTTTATCCCCACCGCGGGTTCGAATCCCGCCTGCTCCGCCAGTAACATTAAGATTAACCAAATGAATAAGCGCCTTACAAGGCGCTTTTTTATTACAAGTGCTCAGTTTCGCTAGTAATCAATAATCAACTCAAAATAGGCACCCCCGCCTTTTGGCTTAGCGCGAATCTTCTCGTCGTCACTGAGTTTCATTTCTACAGCGCCACCTTTCAGCAGTAATTTCCGCTCTGGAGGTGGAGGCGCATCAGTTTCGCTGTCCTTTGCTTTCTTTGGCGACGAGCAACCAAGAAACAGAAGGAGCAATGCAAGAAGAAGCATTCTTTTCAGCATAGTTAAATCTTTGAATTCCTAATTGGTCTAAGGAGTTCTATCTGCTAACGATGCTGAAGCTTAACCTATCAAAGGTATAAGAAATATAAAGAGGCGCTAATGTCGCGCCTTGGGCTTAAGAACTACCCTCTTGCGCCTTGCGAATAACGTTTTTTGCGTCGGCGTTGCTATTAGCGGCAGCTGAACTGTTGGGGTTTTGTATCACCAAGCCCAATAGTCGTGCCCCATGCTCCACAGCAATAGAACCGTAGGAGATATCGCCTTGCACGATAGATTCTTTGTGGAACTCGACGCGCTCTGCAGCGTAAATATTACCCTCGACCTTGCCAGCGACCATGACGCGGTGCGCAGTGATGTCACCGGATACCTCGCCGGTCAAGCCGATGGCTACGGTCACTTTGTTGTCTTTGGTGGTTTCGATGTTGCCAACCACTTTGCCGTCGATGCGCACACTATCTAACAATACCAAGCGCCCGTAGATTTGGGTGGTGCGACCAATGATGGTGTCAAAACGCTCTTGCGAGGGAGACAAAGATTTGTCTTTGAGTTTTTCGAACATCTTTGGCCTTTTGCTGGTTGTAGTAGGAGTCAAGCTTATTGGCTTGCCACACTGGTTTGCGGCAACATTTGGGTGGGATTGAGCACACGGTCAAAGCGCATGACTTCATAGTGCAAATGGGGCCCAGTAGAACGGCCGGTATTGCCAAGCAAGGCTATGGTTTCATTGCGTTGTACTTTTTGGCCAACTTGCACTAGGCGCTTGCTCAAATGGCCATAGCGGGTAGTGAAGCCTTCGATGTGGCTCACTTCTACTACGTTGCCATATGCATGGTCATATTCGGAACGAATCACCGTACCTGCTGCTGTGGAAACGATGGGAGAACCCACTTCAGAGACAAAGTCCAGGCCTTCGTGCATGGCGAGTTGGCCAGTGAAAGGGTCATTGCGAATACCGAAACCACTAGTGATTCGGTAGTCTTTGCCCATCGGAATGGCCGTAGGCAAGGCATTAAGCCAACTCAGTTGCGACGCCCAGTTTTGGGCTAAGGTTTTGACAGCGGCTTCTGCTTGGGTGAAATCTTCAAGGGCCGTCTTCATTTCTTGAGATAGAGACTGTGAATTGTTGATTTGTAAACGCGGTGCTATCCAAGGGCCGCCCTTGGCATCGTCCTTCTTGCTCATCTTGTCACGCAGATTAACAGGCGTTGCAATATCCATGAAACGGTTCTTAAGTGCTTCAAGCTGATGTATGTCTTGTACGGTGGTGTTGAGAGATTCGCGCAACTTGTCTAGACGTTCGCGATAACTGGCTTCTACTTTTTGCTGCTCAGCTTCTGTGGTGACACCGCCGAGGCTTCTGGCAAAACTGGGGCTGACTTCAATAGCAATGCGAAAACCAATAAAGTGCAGCAAGATTCCAAGTAGCACGCACCCTGCTGCTGCAAAAGAAACCCAAACCAACACTTTATGAGCTGTAATGGAAACAGTCCTAACTGAATCAGTAGGTCCCGACATCCACATCAATTGCATACTTCTCTCCGACTTTTCATAATTCGAGTGACGGTAAAGTCATCTTCACCGACAGGGAGATGCATTGTAGGGATTTCGTTCCATCTTCCAAGCACTATTTCCCTAATTCGAATGAAATGAGCCTTTAAATATTAATTTATTTATTATGTCGATACAAAAGAACAACATCCCATGGCTGGAAGACAGCGATCCCTTGCCGCCCGCGCAAAGCGCATGCAGCGATGAAGCAAGCGGCTTGAAGGGATTGGTAGCGGCCGGTGGTGGCTTATCGGTGCACCGATTGTTGGAGGCATACAGCAACGGGATGTTTCCTTGGTACTCAGAGGGCCAACCTGTTTTGTGGTGGTCTCCTACTCCCCGCATGGTGTTGGAGGTAGAGAACTTCAAACTACATCGGTCTTTGCGTAAGACTTTGCAAAATTTTGCCCAACAGCCCTCCGCCAGAGTCACATTTGACACAGCATTTGACCAAGTCATTACTCATTGCTCTCAATTTAAAAGACAAGGTCAAAACGGCACTTGGATTGGCCAAGATATGGTTTTGGCTTACCAAGCCCTGCACAGGGCAGGTTTCGCACACAGCGTCGAGACGTGGATAGACGGTAAATTAGTCGGGGGCTTGTATTGCGTCTCGATTGGCAAAGCCATATTTGGCGAGTCGATGTTCGCCTTGCAAACAGATACCTCCAAGATCGCCCTTGCCGCGTTGATAGCCTTTGCAAAACAACACAACATTGATTGGATTGACTGCCAGCAAAACACTAGGCATTTGGCTTCACTTGGCGCGCATGAAATAGCCCAAACGGCATTTTTACAAGCGGTAGCCGAGGCTATCACGCAGACTGCACCAACTTGGGAATTCTTGCCCCTATACTGGAAAAACCTTTTTCAGACGCCTCCGCCTCCGACACCGTGACCCATCTCAAGGATTTACCGTTTCAAACATTGCAGTTTTATGCAACGGCGCCTTACCCCTGTAGTTATCTGAGCGACCAAACCGCCCGATCACAGGTGGCGACCCCTAGTCACTTGATTCACAACGATATTTACTCTGAATTAGTGCGCCAAGGGTTTCGCAGAAGTGGTTTATTCACTTACCGGCCTTACTGCGATAGTTGCAAATCATGCGTACCTTTAAGAATTGACGCCAAGGCGTTCACCCCCACCCGAAGTCAAACCCGCGCGCGCAAACGCCACCAAGGATTGCAAGTACGTGTCTTGCAACTGGGTTACCACCAGTCGCATTACGACCTTTATCTGCGTTACCAAACCAGCAGACACGCTGGTGGAGGCATGGACCAAGACAGCGTGGAGCAATACACCCAGTTCTTGTTGCAAAGCCGCGTGAATTCGCGATTAGTTGAATTTCGATTGCCAGATGCCGAGCACCCAGAAGGTATTTTGAAAATGGTGTCCATCGTGGACGTACTTGATGACGGCATGTCAGCGGTTTACACATTTTTTGAGCCCAATGACATTGCCAGTTATGGCACTTACAACGTGCTCTGGCAAATCGATCAAACGCACAAAATGGGCTTGTCTTATGTGTATCTCGGCTATTGGATACAGCAAAGCAACAAGATGGATTACAAGTCGCACTTTGTCCCGCATGAACGCTTGGTCGAGGGAATTTGGCAGGCCTAAATTTCACAAGGTAAAATTGTTGGATGCGTAAATCAACAGTTCCCACAACGCCCAATATCCAAGTCATAGAGCGCATGTTTGCCTTGATTGACGTGCTAGCCTCCAAAGAAGAAGCGATTTCACTCAAAGAAATCAGCGAAAAAACAGGCCTCCACCCCTCCACTACCCACCGAATCTTGAACGACTTAGCCGTGGGTCGGTTTGTTGATCGGCCTGAAGCAGGCAGCTACCGTTTAGGAATGCGACTCTTAGAACTGGGCAATTTGGTCAAGGGCCGTCTCAATGTGCGCGATGTTGCTTTACTACCCATGCGCGAATTGCACAAACTCACCCAACAACCAGTGAACCTCAGCCTGCGACAAGGCGACGAAATTGTCTACGTCGAACGCGCGTTCAGCGAACGCTCAGGCATGCAAGTGGTACGTGCAATCGGTGGCAGAGCGCCTTTGCATTTGACGTCTGTAGGAAAACTCTTTTTAGCCTTGGATGACCCATCGCGCATTCGCGCCTATGCCACTCGCACAGGCTTGAGTGGACAAACTCGCAACAGCATTACCCAGTTACCCGTTTTAGAGCGTGAACTGGCAAAAGCGCGTCAAAACGGTGTTGCGCGTGACAACGAAGAGTTAGAACTGGGTGTGCGGTGTATGGCTTCGGGCATTTACGACGACCAAGGCCGTTTGGTGGCGGGATTGTCTATTTCGGCTCCCGCCGATCGGCTCGATGAAACTTGGCTACCCAAACTGCAGTTAACCACCCAAGGAATTTCGCGGGCCTTGGGTTTTAAAGGTGCCCCTGACTGAGTCTTTAAGTCTGAGGGCGAAATGCGTGGTTCACTTCCACCCAACGGCGTACACGCTCTGCATCAGCAATACGGCTAAGTTTGCCAGCAGAGTCTAAGAAAACCATGATCAATTTTCGGCCTGCAATCTTGGCTTGCATGACCAAACACTGACCGGCTTCAGATATGTATCCAGTTTTTTGTAAGCCGATATCCCAGTTAGGGTTTTTGATCAAACGGTTGGTGGTTTTGTAGTTCAAGGTGTGTTTGCCAACTTCCACCTGATAGCTCGGTGAGGTGGACAACTCACGTAACAAAGAATCTTGGTACGCAAATGAAACTAATGTGGCCAAGTCTTTGGCGCTTGATTGGTTCTTGCTCGACAGACCAGTGGGCTCGATATAGCGCGTATCGCGCATTCCGAGCGATGTGGCCTTGGCGTTCATCAAATCAACAAAGGCATTCAGACCACCTGGATAAGTTCTTCCTAGCGCATGGGCTGCGCGGTTTTCGCTAGCCATCAAGGAAAGGTGTAACAACTCGCCACGGGTAAGCGTTGTTCCGACCTTCAAACGCGAACTGCTACCTTTTTCTGTGTCTACATCGTCTTGGGTAATGGTGATGGACTCATCCATCGACAACTTGGCTTCACTGAGCACCACACCTGTCATCAACTTGGTGATGGAGGCAATAGGCAATATCGCTTGGTCGTTTTTACTCAACAGCACTTCGTTCGTGTCTTGATCAATCACATAAGCCACACTCGACTTCAAATCAAGATCGTCGGCGGTGGAATGCAAACCCGCGAGTTGACCAAATGATGGTTTCGTGGGAACTGCTTTTGCCAAACGTTTCGGACTGGCCTTGGCCAAGGTACGCTTAGATTTTTTGATGGTGGTGCGTTGCTCGGGCGCTGCAAACGAGGGCAAAGCGCAAGTGAGGGTGAATAAGCCAATTGATACAGCCAATAGAAGTTGTCTCAAATGCATTCCTTAAACTCTGACAATCGATGTTCGAGAGTGTATCAAAAATAAAATATCTCGCAAGATCAAAGACTTGCGAGACAAATTTAATAACCCAGATAAGACGGGGGTTTACCCTTGCGCAGCGACTCTGTCCGATTTGCTTTGCAATTTATTCAAAGCACTCAGATAAGCCTTGGCCGAAGCCACGACGATGTCGGGGTCAGAACCTACCCCATTGACCACGCGACCGCTGTTTTGCAAACGCACTGTCACTTCACCTTGGCTCTCGGTGGAGCCACTGATAGCGTTCACCGAGTAGAGCACCATTTCAGCACCGCTTTTTACGTGCGACTCAATCGCTTTAAGGGATGCATCGACAGGCCCATTGCCATCTGATTCGCCGCGCACTTCCTGACCTGCGACGGTGAAAACCACTTTGGCGTGCGGGCGCTCACCCGTTTCGCTGTGTTGTGCCAATGACACAAAAGCGAACTGCTCTTTATCGTTGAGAACACTTTCTTCACTGACCAAGGCCAAGATATCTTCGTCAAAGATATCGCTTTTGCGGTCTGCCAATTCTTTGAATCTAGAAAATGCGGCGTTGATTTCGCTTTCACTTTCCATTTGAACGCCGAGTTCTTCCAATCGTTGTTTGAAGGCATTACGGCCGCTGAGTTTGCCCAATACGATCTTGTTGGCACTCCAACCCACGTCTTCGGCACGCATAATTTCATAGGTATCGCGGGCTTTGAGCACGCCATCTTGGTGGATACCAGAGGCGTGGGCAAATGCGTTGGCACCGACCACAGCCTTGTTAGGTTGGACCACAAAGCCTGTTGTTTGGCTCACCATGCGACTTGCGGCAAGTATCTGTTTGGTATCGATACCAAGGTCTAAGTTGAAATAGTCTTTGCGTGTTTTAACAGCCATCACAATTTCTTCTAATGAACAATTGCCAGCACGCTCACCCAAACCGTTGATCGTGCATTCCACTTGGCGTGCGCCACCAATCTGAACGCCAGCCAATGAATTGGCTACCGCCATGCCTAAGTCGTTGTGGCAATGCACAGACCAAATCGCTTTGTCACTGTTCGGAATGCGTTCACGCAAAGTTTTGATGAAGTTGCCGTACAACTCTGGTACGGCATAGCCAACTGTGTCAGGCACGTTGATGGTGCTGGCGCCTTCATCAATAACAGCTTCGAGAACGCGGCAAAGAAAATCCATATCGCTGCGATAGCCGTCTTCTGGACTGAATTCAATATCACCCATCAAATTTCGGGCGAAACGCGTAGATTGCTTCGCCTGCTCAAAGACTTGATCAGGCGACATGCGCAACTTCTTTTCCATGTGCAATGCACTGGTGGCAAGAAAAATATGAATACGCGCATTGGCGGCGCCTTGCAAAGCCTCTGCAGCGCGAGAGATATCGCGGTCATTGGCACGGGCTAATGAACAAATCGTTGAGTCCTTAATAGCATTCGCAATGGACTTCACACAGTCAAAGTCACCATTTGAGCTGGCAGCAAAGCCTGCTTCTATGACATCGACTTTGAGACGCTCTAACTGACGGGCAATACGCAGTTTTTCATCACGCGTCATCGAGGCGCCAGGCGACTGTTCGCCGTCACGCAAAGTGGTATCAAAAATAATGAGCTTGTCAGTCATGGTCAGAACTCCTTGTCAATCTTAAAAACTTGCAGCTGGTGCGCCCCACAAAGCAAAAGGCCCGCTGCGTGTGCAAACGGGCCTTGTGTGGATTTGCGCGTGCGCTACCAACTCCGCCCGTTGGGGGATAGCAGTAGTAGAGCCAGCAAAAATTTGTTCATGGCTTGAATTTAACACAATCTCGAATTCTGTAAAGCAATCACTTATGCAGACCTTCTTCATCTGGTTCATCGGTTGAGGTGCTGATCACACTGGTTTGCAAGCCTTTGGCTTTTCTCCATGCATAGAGAACGTAACCACTCAAGCCATACATCACAAACAATGCAAACAAAACCACAGGCGGATGGATATTGATCACGCCGATCGCTAGAGCAATGCACACGATCACCACAAAAGGCACGCTTTTCTTCATGCGTAGGTCTTTGAAACTGTAAAACGGCGCGTTGGTCACCATCGTCAAGCCAGCAAACAAACACATGGCAAAGGTGAACCAAACGACGTCTGCACCGCTGTAGCCCATGTCGTTCATAAGCCAAATAAAGCCCATGACCAAGGCTGCGGCGGCAGGAGATGGCAAACCTTGAAAGAACCGTCGATCGACCACCGCGGTGTTGACATTGAATCTGGCTAATCGCAGGGCTGCACAAGAGCAATACACAAATGCAGCCATCCAACCCCACCGGCCAATGCCTTTGAGTGCCCATTCGTAGGAGATCAAAGCAGGCGCAGCGCCGAAAGACACCATGTCGGCGAGCGAATCCATTTGCTCGCCAAATGCGCTCTGCGTATTGGTCATCCGAGCGACGCGACCGTCCAAGCTGTCTAGCACCATGGCGCAAAACACGCCAATGGCTGCCATCTCGAAACGGTCGTTCATCGCCATCACGATCGCATAAAAACCCCCAAACAACGCGGCCAAAGTGAACAAATTAGGAAGGACATAAATGCCCTTGCTTGGCTTGTGCGGTGTTTCGTCCGCGGAATGTTGGGGGGAGTCAGACATACAGATCGATCAGTTACGGGTTTGGTCAACCAGTTTGTTCTTGGCGATCCAAGGCATCATGGCGCGCAATTTGGCACCAACCACTTCGATTTGGTGCTCTGCAGTGTTACGACGACGCGCTGTCATGCTCGGGTAGTTCAAGCGGCCTTCTTGGATGAACATCTTGGCGTAGTCACCGTTTTGAATGCGCTTGAGCGCATGCTTCATCGCAGCACGGCTTTCTTCGTTGATCACTTCAGGACCTGTGACGTATTCGCCAAATTCCGCATTGTTAGAGATCGAGTAGTTCATGTTGGCGATACCGCCTTCATAGATCAAGTCGACGATCAATTTCAGTTCGTGCAAGCACTCGAAGTAAGCCATTTCTGGCGCGTAGCCAGCTTCGACCAAAGTTTCGAAACCCATCTTCAATAGTTCAACGGCACCACCGCACAACACGGCTTGCTCGCCGAACAAGTCGGTTTCAGTCTCTTCTTTGAAGTTGGTTTCAATGATGCCAGCCCTGCCGCCGCCGTTGGCCATGGCATAGCTCAAGGCCAAGTCGCGGGCTTTACCGCTCTTATCTTGGTGAACAGCCACAAGGTGGGGTACGCCGCCGCCTTGGGTGTAGGTGCTACGAACCGTGTGGCC
>Ga0209191_1001906_pt1 | contig 13370 bp, 15 predicted proteins | sample S_130626_EF_Meta_FD_187320 | JGI IMG/M metagenome (GOLD analysis project Ga0209191, IMG submission 187320) | Freshwater microbial communities from Lake Simoncouche, Canada to study carbon cycling - S_130626_EF_MetaG (SPAdes) (version 2) | ecosystem: Environmental > Aquatic > Freshwater > Lake ... | reverse complement strand
TTAAAGGCCAGCAAGCCTGTGGTTTTGTTTGTGGACACTTTCAATGGCTATTTCGAATCTGAAAACGCTTGGGCTGCCCACGATGTTTTGTCAGCTGCGGGTTATCAGGTTCACATTGCCAGTCGCACCCAGCAAGACACACCAGGCCAGCACCTTTGTTGTGGTCGAACCTTTTTAGCCAGCGGGCAAGTGAGCAAGGCCAAAGAGCATGCCCAAGCTTTGCTGGAAGCATTGCTGCCTTTCGCACAAAAAGGCATTGCCATTGTGGGACTAGAGCCGTCGTGCCTTTTAACCCTCAGAGACGAGTCTTTGGTCATGGGCTTGGGTGAAATGGCTGACACAGTGGCCGCACATGCGGTGTTGTTTGAAGAATTTTTAGCTGCAGAAAACAAAGCTGGGAAACTTGATTCACTCAAGGCCAAATTAGCACCCGCTCAAAAACCGATTTTGGTGCACGGCCATTGCCATCAAAAAGCCTTTGGATTGATGCCCTCAGTGACGCAAGTGATTCAACTTATTCCAGACGCTAAGGTGGACTTGATTGAAAGCAGCTGTTGCGGCATGGCGGGCTCATTTGGCTATGAAGCCTCACATTTGGAAGTTTCAAAGCAAATGGCAGAGGCCAACTTGTTGCCTAGCATTCGAAACCGCCAAGATGCTTGCGTGGTGGCAGACGGCACCAGTTGCCGGCATCAAATCATGGATGGAGCAGATAGAGACGCCATCCATGTCGCCTTGTTGCTGGCCCAACATTTACAAAAATAAGCTGCTGCTCTTATGAAAAATTGGAAAGTAATTGCTTTTCTAAGCTGCTTGGTCTTTAGCACAAGCAGTTTTGCAGCGGACTCCTATTCTTTTACCAGCAACATACTGAACATTCCTTTGGTTAAAGTGAACAGTAGGTATTACGCCAATGTGCAAATCAATGTAGACAGCATTGTGAGTGTGGGCACCAAAGACCCATTGGCACCTTCATACGATGTCTACAACGCTACAAACAATCAGTTAACTATTTCTGAAGTACTTGTAGGTGATACAAGTTATTACAACGTGGTCATTACGGTAGGCAAAATTTTAGAAGTAGGCGCTGAATGCGCCACAGAGGCTGAATGCTCAACTTCTGTGAACACCGCTGCAGCCGTGTATTACGGGCCAGCCAATTATTTAAGTGCCATACAAGCCAACTATGCGCCCGGTGTCATGTCATTGGCAAATACATTGACCAATCGGAACCGATATTTAATTTCTGACGCAGCAACACAAAGCAACACTGCCAACTACATGCAAGTAGGAGCCACCTACAGCGCAGCCAATGGCTATGCTGTAGAAGTTGGCACAATGGCATCCAACACCACTTACAGCAGCTATTTGCAAAAGCTCGTTCAAGTGGTGGCCGATGGTTCTGGCTACTTTCGCATCGAGTCGCACCTTCATCCCAACAATGCCATTGATTTTGATGCAGCAGATGGCAACAGACTCAAGTTTAGAAATAACTTTGGCAAAGCCAGCTCACTGTATGGCTATGTGACTTTTGCCTATGACAGTGCCACCAAAAGATGGCAGGCTAAAAAACGCTACAAGTATGCTTACACCACAGCCAACTCTGACAAAGGTGGCACCACACATGCTGTGAGCTATACAGAAGACACATCATTTACAGCTGCAAATTATTACGTCAATTTAAGCAACGGTTTTTTCCAATTGGTCTCCCAAGCATCAATGGCTACGCCTTTGTATGTCTATCAATCCGCTATTGACTTTGGAATTCCAGAATTCTTAAATCCCCAGAAAGTGGCGTTCGTCACGAACGATCCTGCGCCATTTCTTTCTAAGAATTCAGTGGCTGCGACTGAAGGCACATCAGGCAACATCTTCAGACAAGTTAACTCGACTTATAGAAGCCAAGTTTCTAACCCCGGATCTGATTCAGCCACCAAGGCAAGCGCAGACGCCATGCTGGCCAGCATTAAAACTGCCGTAGAAGCATCAGGTGAAAAATTAAGGTACTCAACGGCTTTGTATTCTGCCTACAGAGACGCCACACTGGCGCACAAATTGGTGAGTGACACCATTTCGGACGGCACACCTGGCCAAAATTTGGTGCCCTATGTTTACTTCACCAACGAGAAAGATACGGCAGGAAAGTACCACCCCTTTATGGTGGTGGTGAATTATGGCAATCAAGCTTCGCCCAATGGATTGAAAGATATTCCACATCCTCCAGGGGATGGGTCGGGCGCCTATCCTAGCTCTAAGGTCACCCGATTTTCCAATTTGGAAAACTATGTCACCACCATTCCTATGAAGAATTATGGTGTCGTCAACGCAGTGACTGACAACACCTTCACTAAAAACTTATGGACAGACAGAACCAAGCCGTCTCTGATAGCCGACGTTTATACCTATGCTGATGCAGCAGACAACGGCATTCTGATCGATGGCTCTGTGATGTTTCCGGCCTATAACAATACATTGGTTCCATCACATTTGATGGGAGAGCTTTCAGCCAGTGGCTGTCATGTAGGGCAAGGGGGCGGCGGGCCGCATTGCCACTTTGATGGCTACCAGTCCGGGTTTAGTTTGGGTGTATATGGCGACGCAGATTACGTCAATAAATCACACCCTCCCTTAATTGGCTTTGGCTATGATGGCATTGCCTTGTTTGGGAAATACAGAAGCAGTGACAAAAGCATGCTGGGGTACAACACACCTCTCGATGCCTTTGGCGCTCATGATCATGACAACATTGGTTATCACTACCATGCACACCGAGTGAGCAATCACAAGGCCGAGCTGTTGACATACACAACCAACATGGATGTGCTGATGAAGGGTGCCTACATAGGCAAAACTAACAGCATTCCTTTTTTCAGAACGAACAGCAATTTCAGCAATAACAAATACATGGGCGGTACAGTGAAGTAATTTATTTCCCGAATGGGGAAACACCAGCATCTTTCGATTGCTGTTTCTGTTTGTCTAGGAATGCTTTGAACGGATCTGCACCAGGTTGAGTGACGGGGTTGCCAGCTGGAGAATTCATGAAGCCAGCTGAAGTGTTTTGCGAGTTCGATGCTGAGTTTGTGACTGGGGCTGGCGCCAAGCCATTTTTCTCAATGTGCGCTTTAAACGGATCAACCCCCGGCATTAAAGCGGGGACCGTGGGCGTTGCAGTCTGCTTTGATTCTGCTTGGTTCTGATTCACATCCGCCTTAGGAAGTGGAGCTGCATTTTGATCAGGACCAGCCCATTGAGAAAGCCTAGGCTCAATCAGCCAGATTAAAAATAATGCAGCCACCATGAACAATGCCAACTTAGCATTGCCGGAATTTTTCAATTTGTTAAGGCGAGACATTGCACAAACAATGAGCTGCAGCACCAAAGGGCTGTTTCTTTTCAATGACCGTTTGCAGCCAACTGAGGTCTTGGCCCAAGGTATTCAACAACAAAGCATCAGGCCCAGAATGCCCTGACATCACACTCCAAGTGGGTATGGCCATCGATTCACCCGCAACCCATCCGAACTGCCCCAAGAATTTTTGAGCAAATCTTTCGATGGGTGAAGTTTTTGGCCCGACATATTTAATAGGAAGCTCTTTGTCACTTTTTTTAGCACCCTCAAGTTTTGCGACAAGCACTCTGGCCTCTTCTACGGCATCTGAAAAACTACCAAGCCTGTCAATGAGCTTGTGATCAACCGCTTGAGCGCCTGTCCAGATTCTGCCTTGTGCCAAGTCATCAACCTTGGCCAGTTCGAGTTTGCGAGTTTGCGACACCTTGCCAATGAAATCGGCATAGACGTGTTCAATGCTCGATTGCACCAAAGATTGCATGCGAGGGTCTAGCGCTTTTCTAGGATCGTAAGCACCGGCAAGCCAACTGGTTTGGTAGCCCCCCGTGTTCACACCAATTTTGCTCATCAAACCTTCACCTGTGGGCAACATGGCAAACACGCCAATTGAGCCCGAAATGGTGGCAGGATCGGCAATGATCAGATCGGATGCCATGGAAATCCAATAGCCACCTGATGCTGCCAAGTTGCCCATGGAAACTACGACAGGCTTGCCTTTGTCTTTGGCAATTTGCAGCTGATCTCGAATGAGCTCAGAGCCCAAAACACTGCCGCCTGGTGAGTTAACTCTGAGCACAATGGCTTTGACATCTTTGTCTTCGGTGGCTTTGCGAATGCGCTCAGAAGTGGAGATGCCGCCAATTTTCCCAGCAGGTGCGCGGCCATCGCCTATTTCACCCTCTGCCACCACAATGGCAATGTGCTCACCTTTGACTTTTTTGACTTCAGAGACAAGGTAGTCTTTCCAGCCAACCTGACGAAAAGATTGAATGTCCTCGTCTTTGCCCACGTCTTTCATAAGTGTTTCACGCAATGACTCAAAAGTCTGCAAGCCATCGAGCCACTTCCAATCAAGGGCCAATTGGGCTGCATTGCCTTTAACCTTGATGAGCGCATCAGGCAGCTTGCCCATGTTTTGATTGATGCTGTCTGCAGGTAACTTGCGGGCCTTTTCTACGCCGCCTGTGTACAAAGCCCATAAGGCATCGTAGACGTGTGCTTCTGCTTTTAAGGCTTGCTGAGATGGCGCGTTCAAAACAAAAGGTTCACCTGCTGACTTGAATTGACCGACCCGAATTAAATTGGCTTTGATACCCAGCTTGTCTAAGGCGTCTTTATAGTAATTGCGATTTCTACCCAGGCCCTCAATTAACACACCCCCCATCGGGTGAGAAAGAACTTGATTGGCATGTGCCGCCAAGTAATATTGGCGTTGATCGTAAAAGGTAGACCAAGCCAGCACTTGCTTGCCAGACGCTTTGAATTTTTCAATGGCGCTGGCAGCCTCGCGCAAAGAAACCAAGCCACCCCCCTGAAAATCGTCTAACTTCAAAAGCACTTTGTCAATGTGCTTGTCTTTGGCTGCCAGCTCCAGGGTCATGACTACATCGCGCAAACGAACAGTCTCTGTGGCATTGCCCTGAAGTTCGCCAATGAACTTGTCCTTCAAGCCGCCAGGCGATTCTTCAACCAATGCGCCTTTTAAGTCCATGACCAACACAGTGTGATCGTCTAGGCTGACTTTGTCTGAATAAAAAACCAGCCAGCCTATGCCCACCGCATAAAGAACAACACCCAAAACCAGCGCCACTCGAAAGCTTTGGAACATCCAATCGGAAACTTTGAGAATGCCACGATTGATCAGCGTGTAAATGTTTTTCAGAAACAACAAGAGCGCTTTCATTTTGAATCCTCAGGAATTGAATGTTCAGAGGGTAATTGCCATGCCAAGACCATTGAAGGCAAGCAGGCAACCCACATGCAAAATGCAATGATCGGTTGTGAGTATTTGAAATTTTCTGCCCAGTTGAAGTTGCCAAGAAACAATTCAAACAGTGCAATAAACCCAATGGCATGAATCATCATCAACACGGACAGCCAGCGGTAAGCATGCAGATACCCTGTATTTCGAATTGCAATTTGCCGTTCATCTAACAACTCGTCGGGCGCATCTGCCACATTTCGGACTGACTTTCGCAATTGGAAATACAGCATGAGAATCATGGCTAGCAAAATAATCTCTGCATATGATTTCAACTTAGGCTGCAAAATGCAGAAAATCAAACTGAAGCAAATCAGGCAAACGACAGTGATAAGCACCAAAACTCGCCTGTTGAACTGATTGCGAAAAATTGACGGCCTGCTATCGTTCAAACTTTCAAGGACTTCATGCTTGGTCACACCCGAAAACCAATAAAACTTGTTGTCTTTTTTCTCTGTCATCTTATTTGACTTTTGCAAAAGGTTGAATAGAAAATAAGTTCTGAATGTCTTTCCCCAGCACCTCGGAGATGCGCATGGCCAACACCAAGCTTGGGCTGTACTCGCCTCTCTCTAAGTAGCCAATGGTTTGGTAGTGCACGCCCACAGAGTCAGCCAACTGCTGTCGAGACATGCCTAACAACTCGCGCTGCTCTGCGATTCGGTTGTAAACGGGGATTTCTTCATTGCGACTCATGAAGATAGTATAAATGCTACATAGCATTCATGCAACAATATTTGAAGTTTAAACCTCAGGGTCAATCATTTTGAATTGAACAACATTACCCTCAGGATCCCAGCCATCAAGAACAATGAATCCTCGAAAGCGCCAAGCCTGCTTGAGTGGTTTCAAAAAACCTCCCGTTTTTTTAGCAGCGGCCCTGACCACTTCTAGATCTTTAACCACAAAAGTTGGTTTAAGCGGTGTCTCTTCTCTGGGCGTGGGCGGAGAACTTATTTCAATGCTAGCTGCGTAGGCCTTTGAAATAGCATGAACCACAACTTCATGCCCATGACCCACCAACAAATCGTGTGTCTTTTCAGACTCTCGGGCTTCAAGCTCTAAGGCCTGCTTGTAAAACGCAGAAACTTGATCTTTGTTCTTGGCAAAGATGACAAGTCCTTGCAGTGGTATTTGTTTTTTAGAAGTCATATGCAAAATGGCTGATTCGTCCATTTGAAAAATTTTACTTTTTCAATACTTCGCGTTCTTTTTCATACTGTTCGTAATTCGGCAAGGCCGAGGGTTTCTGTGTTGTGCCCGTTGTCTTGGCTTTTTCATTGCCGCGAATTCCCTCGTAGACAGATTGATGGCTGACGATGCCACACGCCGGCAATAAGCTGATGGCTGGTAAGGCAAGCGTCAATAGCCATTTTTGATACATCTGCATTTCGCATCCCAAAGAGATGACTCAGATATTAATACAGCTTGACATCCGAGCATCAGTTGAGCTCACTTAGAATAGAAGCGGCTCTCACGAAAAAACTCAAAAAAATTTTTGCCATGATTTACCTTGGCTTCGAAGCTTTTAGTCCATTCACTTTTTGAAATTGGGATTCTGCAATGACCACAGCACACTCACTTGGTTTTTGGTGGGCTTGGCCTGCCGCCCTTCTGGCATACATCCTCTTTCGCGCTTGGTACGACAACTGGAGCGGTCCATTAAGCTCAAAAGAGATAGAGCAGTTCATGAACATCACTGCTGATTTGCCGGGGCCTCACCATACCGACCGAGCTGTATTGCGAGAGTTTCTGGAAGCTGACGACGGCAAAGAATTTGTCATGTGCAACCTCGTGAAGCTGTTCCCCCACCCTGTGGCCCACCCCTTCACAGGGAAGCCAACACCCGCACAAGACTTGCTGCAAGAATATGTCAAACAATTTGTCGGCGTATTGCTGTCTGGTGGCGGGCACCCTGTGGTAGCCGCACGCAAAGTAGCGGGCTATATTGACGCTTGGAATGCACCACCAGATCCAGGCTGGTCTATTGCAGGCATGATGAGATACCGTAGCCGGCGCGACATGATGAAACTTGCTACAAATGGCAAATTTCTAAAGGCACATCCCTTTAAGCATGCTGCAGTGCAGCAAACCTATTCTTTTCCGACCCAAGTGGTGGCAGAAATGGTGCTACGCCCCAGAAGTGCTGTGGGCTTGGCGCTGGCCCTGTTAGCGGCCTTGGTTCACCTAGGCTCACTTCTATTGACGTAGATTTGTTAGCGCGTACTTACTTGAATAGCAAAAACAAGCCAGTTGCTAGCGAAATCACAATAAAGCAGCCACAAGCAATTTCAAAAACTTTTTCTCCGCTGGTCATATCAACCCCTTTACAACTTGTCAGTCTTTGGTTTTGGGGAGTTATTGACGCCCTCAATAACTCTTGCACAGCCACACATTACAGAAAGTTAATGGCTTAGGTAAATTATTACCATATTGCAATGAATATGCAAGTAAAAATGTTTTTCGTCATAAATGTCGACAAAATTACTCTTTTCTTAACAAAATTGGCCAGGCCAAGCGTATTTCATTAGGATTGAAGAACAGCTAAATTAATTTGGACTCAAAGTTGGAAGGTGTTTTCAAATGCAAATTGTGATTCGCAAAGACGATCTATCAAGCGATGAATCTCAATCTATTGTGAGAGAACACATGGCCGGTATGCTTGCTAACACGCCCACTGAAAGTGTTCACGCATTGCCCTTAGACAAGCTACGACAAGCCCATATTACTTTTTGGACCGCGTGGTTGGGTACTGAGCTTTGTGGCTGTGGTGCCCTTCAAACGCTTGATCATCTGCACGGTGAAGTCAAGTCCATGAGAACCCGAGAAAAGTTCTTGCGTCAAGGCGTTGGTCAAGCCGTTCTTTCTCACATCGTCAGAGAAGCAAGCGCAAGAGGTTTGAAAATATTGAGCTTAGAAACAGGATCGTCAGAATCATTCTCAGCTGCACGGTCAATGTATTTGAGAAACGGATTTGAAATTTGTGGACCTTTTGGCGACTACAAGCTTGATCCTCACAGCGTGTTCATGACCAAGCTACTTTGAGTAACGCACTCAAGAGAGAAAGCAAACTGCTGAAGCTGATACATCGTTGAGATCTCCTTTATTCGAATGATCAAGCTTGCCCAAGAAGTGAATGAAGCCCCCTGACAAACGGCGCTTCAAGGGTAAAGTCACCCGTACAACACTGACAGTCCAATTTTGTTGGACTATTTAATGGACTGGCTATAAGATATCGCTTTTAAAAAATACAAAAGACACTGTCTAATTTTTTAGACAGAAACTACTGACAAAGTAGTTTCATTTTTCAAGGCAGACATTCATGACCACTGTAAAAAAAATCATTGATCAAAAATCAAACACCATCTTCTCTGTTCGGACATCTGACCCCGTAGAAAATGTCTTGAAAATCATGCGAGATTTTCGCGTCAGAGCTGTACTGGTCATTGATGACAGCGAGTTGAAGGGAATCGTCTCTCAGGGCGATTGCGCAATCAAAGTATTGCTGCCTCATCACAATCCTTCAGAAGTGACGGTCTCAAAAATCATGACGCCAAATCCTCTGACCGTGAAACTCACGAACTCATTAGAAGAGTGCATGGCCATCATGGTTCACAAGCACATCAGGCACCTACCTGTGCTTGAGTCAAACAAAGTGGTGGGCGTTATTTCTGTTGGCGACCTCGTCAAAAATATCATTGAACTTCAAGGCAATCAAATCAAGTTTCTTGAAACCTATATCAAAGGGCATGGTGCTTGACCCTTTTGCCTCTAACTTATCAAGTTTGAGCAGGTATCCAAATTACTTGTCTTGCTCATCGTTATTTTTTGACAATCCCATGCCGTATTGAATAATCAGCGTGGAAATTGCAAGTAGCAGTACGGCACAACCTTCATAAATCAAATCAACGGTGCTAATCCCTTTACCCTGAAGAATAATCAATCGGCAAAGTGCAGTGATTGCGATGAAAATAGGCAAGGTAATTGGAATTTTTCTGTACTGGTAGAAGGCCGCCACCATTCCCAAAACTTCTGCATAAATGAACATCAGCAGCAGATCAGTTAAGGCAATTTTTCCATTTTGAATCACGACGTACATTTCGGCGCCAACGCTGAAAACCGTGAGCAGTGCAATGAAAAACAAAATACATTTTTCTGCAGCAATGATCAAGTTGTAAATTTTCATTAACGGCTCTCCTTGGGTGTCATTTAGATGCGCAAAAAAATTATGTCAAGTTTCTCGAAACTAACTAAGGCAAGTTACAAATTCACTGTCCTTATTTTATAGAGACGGATCAAACTTTATTCATAGGCTCTATAAATAGCCCCCTTGAACAGCAGTTAATTAGATGAAGCTTCAATTCCGTTAAGAAGATCACGCTATCGAGTGAATTTCATCTGCAATTCTTTCACGCAAGCCCAGAACCAATGAAGCAGGGGAAGAAAAGATCAATTGCTTTAAAAAGTTTTTTCTTCCTTCATGGCTTGCCACACTGTTGTGACCCGGAAAGTCAATCAAGCGCCACTCCTGCGCTAAGGACTCACCCAATTCAGGACCATATTTTGAAGATGCACTGGCCATCACATCGGCTTCGTTCAATAAAACACAAAGCCACTTTAAATCCCATTCAAAAGTTTGACCCACAACGCTCGCGTGATTGTGATGAACAATTGCAAAGTCTGATCGGATAATGGCGGCTTCTATGGCTTTCTGCCACTCATTGGGCACGGCATGAGATGACAAAATGGGCCGAAGAAAGTTAACCGATTGCTTTTCTATCTCTGACTCATGGCGATTGACTTGGCCAGGATGCACCACATCGTGTGCAATGCATGTCAGCAATGCACAAACCATCCAATCCGAATTCGCCTCTTTCTTCAGTTGAAGCAAGATTGCCAATTGAAGACTCATAGACGTTAGCGCATCTGCAAAATGCAAACGGTTGTGGTATTTTGGCTCCGCAAGCTTTGGCAAATTTTCTGCATGTTTTTCGATTTCAAGGGCAACAGTTTCAGCTGCCGCCAACATGCTTCTACCAGCTTCTGATAAATTATTTTCCTGCAGATTTAAAAACTTCAGGCATTCAGCAAGCACTCGTGGCATGCCTAACCAATTGCCAGACCATGATTTTCTAAGAGCACCAAACGATGCCTCTAGGCACTCATACCAAAGCTCGTCTTTTAAGTCCAAATATTGAAACAAAGACTTTTCAGCCATGACTGAATCAAGCGTGTTTAATGGCATTGTTCATGGCCTGCTGAAGCAAAAGAGCTTCCATGATGACCACAAGCAAAGGTGAATAACTGCTTAACAGTTCTGCGGCTTGATCATTTGCGATGACTTGGCAAACCACGTCGCCCTTGGCACGGATAGATGCACCCCGAATTCCACCCCTCAAGATGGCCGCTTCACCAAAAGATTGGCCTTGAGGAATGATTCCAAAAGCTTGGCCTGTTGCACTTACCAATTCGACTTCGCCTTCTTGCAAAAAATAGAGATGCGTAGCAGGGTCCCCCGATTTGCAAATAAATTGCCCATCTGTAAATTTCTCTAATTTAAATTCACTCAATTGACGCCTCGCATCCCGTTAAGGCGCCAAATTGCGCTTGATGATGGTGACCAAAATTGCTCTCAGCTCAGGCGGCAGAACTTTAAGAACTGCATCCACGCGATGAAATGGAATAATTTTGACCTTGACACTTGTCATTGCAGTCGCTGTGAATTTAGAGGCAAGCCCCACCATACCTTCTGACAAACCAATCACAGAACCAGCGCCTAGTTTGTAAGATTTGTCCTTCTGCGTAATTTGAATTTCGCCGTTGAGAACAAGGTAAGCATCATCAAACTGCTCGCCAGTTTCAATGATTTTTTTTCCCGGTATAAATAAAGTTGTGTTGAGGATTGAGCTTGAAGCCAATGACATAAAAAGTCGATCGTGACCTTTCAAGCTTCCAGAGGCAAGCGCATCTTGCCCCTCTTTTGACTGCAAAAAATTCGGCCCTAATTTGCCAAGCCTTTCAGCATCAACTGAAAATTTAAGCATATTCTCATTCATAACAGACTTAGCTGAATCGTGATTCGGTGAATGCTTGATCATCAATCCAGTTTGATGCCTATTTTTTTAACAATGTTGCCGTATTTACCCACTTCAATTTTCACCAGATTGGCAAATTGTTCAGGGGTATTGTGTACAGCATCCGCTCCGTTTTTCTCCATGGCTGACTTAAAGTCAGGCGTTCCAACAATTGTAAAAATTTCTTTGTTCAGACGATCAATGATGGGTTTGGGGGTGCCGGCTGGCGCAAAGAGACCTAACCACAGTGCAGCCTCAAATCCTGGGTAGCCAAGCTCGGCCACTGTAGCCACATTGGGCAGTGCTGGGGAACGTTTGGCGGTTCCAACTGCCAGTGCGCGAACTTTGTCTGTTTTGGCGTTCTGCAACAGTGCGGGCATGGACCCAAATAGAACTTGCACTTGATTAGAAACAACGGCGAAGTCGGCCTCGGCATTGCCTTTGTAGGGAATGTGGGTGGTATTGATACCCGCAGCGTCATTCAGCATTTCCATCGCAAGCTGAGTTGTTGATCCATTTCCAGCTGAGGAATAGTTCAATTTTCCTGGCTGGCTTTTAGCCAGTGCCACTAATTCTGCCAATGTGTTGGCTCGAACATCAGGGTTGACGACAAGAAGGTAGGGCGTTACAGCGACCAAAGAGATAGGCGCAAAATTTTTGATCGGGTCGTAACCTAGCTTTGAATAAGCAGAAGGTGCAACAGCCATGGTACTTGTTGTACCCAGTGTGAGCGTATAGCCATCTGGTGCTGCTTTAGCAGCAATGTCACTGCCAATCGTGCCACCTGCCCCGCCTCTATTTTCAACCACGATTGACTGACCTAAGCGCTCACTTAATTTTTGAGCCACGATGCGACCAATGATATCTGTTGAACCTCCCGCTGGAAATGCAATGATTAGACGTATTGGCTTGTCGGGATAATTAGCTTGCGAATGAGCTAACAAAGGAAAACTGATGGAAATGATTGTCAAGACCAGCGCTAAAAATTTGCTTGCAGAATTTTTCATTGTTAAGTCCACTTGTTGATTGTGAATGTTTAAAAATCTCATAGCTACAACAGCTTTTCAAACAACATAATATATTTAAATTCGCTTTCTCGCTATTAGTTTGAACGCTTTGTCTTTGCAAACAGCTGAAGTCACAAATGACACGATTTAGAATGCCTTAGCCTGTTCCCTCCAGAATAAGAGCCTTCGTTAAAGCCACACTCATCTGAAAGCGATATGAAACACAAATTTGCCATCATCGGGCTGGGTATCATGGGGCGGCGCATGCTGGAAAACGTTCTGCGCCACCCTGATTTTGAAGTGTGTGGCCTTTGGGATCCTTCGGCTGACGCCGTTGCCAAAACACGCCTCATTTCACCAAACGCACCCATTGCGCAAAGCCCCCAAGCAGCCATGCACGAAGCGCATGTGGTGTACCTGGCTTGTCCCCCCGGGCCTCGCAAAACCTACGCATTAGAGGCTGCGGCCAATGGACAAGGCGTCTTCATGGAAAAGCCATTGGGCACTGACAACGCCCAAAGCCAAGACCTCTTAAAGCAATTGGCCAAGGCTCGTTTGCCCAGTGTTGTGAATTTCACGCAAGCCGCCTCGCGTGGCTTTGAAGAGCTGTCGCGTTCTATTCATGCTGGAGAAGCAGGCGATTTGCTTGGAATCGACATTGTTGTGAATTACCCTGCCTGGCCCCGCGCATGGCAAAAGGATGCCGATTGGTTGCGCTTTCGCCATGAGGGTGGCTACACCCGAGAGGTCATATCGCATTTCTTGTTTTTGGCTGGACGCTTTCTGGGCCCATTGACCCTTGAGCATGCCTCGCCACGCTACCCTCAAGACCCCGCCTTGTGTGAGTTAGACATGCTGGCTCGGCTTACAACAGCAGAAGGCCTTCCTGTGACCGTCATGGGCACCACAGGTGGCATACAGCCCGATCGACAAGAAGTGACTGTGCGCGGTAGTCG
>Ga0209191_1001905_pt1 | contig 13373 bp, 11 predicted proteins | sample S_130626_EF_Meta_FD_187320 | JGI IMG/M metagenome (GOLD analysis project Ga0209191, IMG submission 187320) | Freshwater microbial communities from Lake Simoncouche, Canada to study carbon cycling - S_130626_EF_MetaG (SPAdes) (version 2) | ecosystem: Environmental > Aquatic > Freshwater > Lake ... | reverse complement strand
CTGAGGCAAAGGTTACGGCTTCTCTTCGATATGTTTCATCAGCAATGACAATATAAATTTGACAAGGATTGTGAGCAGAAAGGTATTCCTTTTCCTGGAGCGCAGCTTGAGGAACGCTTTTTAAAAATTCAAGTAATACAGCATCACCCATGCCGAAGCCGACCGCCGGTTCGTTTGCAGCTCCATCACTGAGATGATGAATGAGGCTGTCATAACGCCCTCCTCCAGCGATCGCCCGTAAGCCTCCCTTCAAAGGAAAGGCTTCAAAAACAATTCCGGTGTAATAGGCGAGCCCTCGCACAATAGAGAGATCTGGTTGTACATACTCACGCACACCTCGTATGGAAAGTTCTTCTAATAATGGAGCTAAAGCAGAGCCCTCGGGATTGTTCATAAACTCTTGGAGTATGCCTAAGGAAAGTTGGGAGGAACATGCAGCTAATTTCTCCTTGGTCGTCTCCTCGCTCTCACGCTCCATTTTATCAATAATATTAAGTAACTCCGTCATTTTTTCATTAGGAATTTCGTGTTGCTCGAGAAAATGCTGCCATACTAAGCGATCGCTTAGCCGAATCACAAAATCATTGGGACCAAAGCCAAAACTTTTCAGTAGCTCTATAAGTAGGGTGATCACTTCAGCATCTGCTGAAGAAGATCTCTTTCCAAGAAGATCGCAGTTGAGCTGTAAAAATTCTCTTAAACGTCCGCGTTGTTGCCGTTCATAACGAAAACAATTTCCAATGCTAAACCATCGAAGGGGTTTTAAAAAAGAACGATGATGCGTACCTGCAATTCGGGCTAACGTGGGAGTCATCTCTGGACGCAACGCTACAGGACGTTCCCCACGATCTGTAAATTGGTAAAGTTGAGTGAGGATTTCACCACCACTATTTTTCTTTTCATAAAGCTCCGCTGACTCAAGCGTCGGCCCATCAAATTCAACAAAACCAAAACGACCTGCTAGAGCCCGCCATTGTGAAGTAATATAATTTCGTCTTGCAACGTCATCAGGTAAAAGATCGCGAAATCCGGGAAGTGGTTTCATAGAAAAATGAGGCTATGATGACATAGCTAAAAAGTAAAGAAGGCAGGGGGGTATCATCAATAGAATAAAAATCTCACGAATTCTCTTGAACCTCATGTCATGACACAGTAACACCTACCTTCACATTTATTTTAAAAAGATTACCCTAGGCTATGAATAAGAAAAAAACTTCTTCAAAAAAGATTGCTCCTAAAACTGCCAAGCCAGCTAAAAAGGCTTTGACGGAGGTTCTTTCTAAAAAGAAAGTAGTAAAAAAAATTACAAGCATCCCCTCGAAAGCAACAGTGATTTCCAAAAAACCCAGTCATGTTGCACCTAAGAAAAGCAGCCCCAAAAAAACTGTATTAAAAAAACCTCTTCCCAAGGCTGAAAAAAAAGTTGCTATAAAAACTTCACCAAAGCAACCCACGATTAATACAATCAAGAAGCCGGTAGCATCGCCCTCTAGTAAGAACAAGCAAAAAATGCCTTCTGTTCCTGCTCATCAAATGAATCGTGGTGCTTTGCAGCAAACTTTTGTTACTCGCCCGCTCAAACAAAGTAATAAAAAGTTAGATCCTTTTTTAACAAAGCAGAAACAGCGTCTTCTTCATCTTAAGGATATGCTCCTTGATTCCATGAGTGGAGTTGCTCGTGGAAATTTGCGCTCCGGCTGCGATGCTTCTGGGTTTGGAATGCACCAAGCTGATGCTGGAAGCGATGCCTATGATCGAGATTTTGCCTTGAGTATTCTTTCTCAAGAACAAAATTCACTTTATGAGATTGACGAAGCGCTTAAACGCATCGATGATGGCACCTACGGAATTTGCGAAATTTCTAATAAGCCAATTCTCCATGCTCGTCTTGAAGCTCGACCTTTTACTCGTTACACCGTAGAGTGCCAGGCTGATCTTGAAAAACGTCAGCATGTTTCAGGCACTCGTGTTCCCGTAAGCGCCCTGTTTGGTATTACCGAAGAGGAGAGCGACGTCGAAGAAGAAGAGAGCTTCAATGACAATTCCAAAGATTAAACAACCCCCCTCAGACTTCATCACGATTTAAATTTTAAAGTTCTATTATGGCTCGAGATATCATCACTCTAGAATGTACCGAGGCAACTGCCGAAGGAAAACCTGTGTCCCGTTATACGACGACACGTAATAAAAAAAGCCTGAATACACCTGGCCGACTGGAAAAGAAAAAGTATAATCCTAATCTGCGTCGTCACACCCTCCACAGAGAGACTAAGTAAATGCATACTCAGCCTAAAACACCCAAACGTCGTTCCAACTTCCGTCGAGCTAACCGCTCGATGCCTCATCGTCGCATTGATATCTCCATTGATGCTATTGATTTTAAAAATCCGGATCTTCTCAAAAAATTTGTGACAGAGCACGGTAAGATTCTTTCTCGCCGTACCACTGGTGTTGCAGCACATCTCCACCGTAAAATTACGCGTGAGATTAAACGCTCTCGCGCGGCGCTTTTGATGCCCTAGTGCATCTTTAAAAGAGTTGTAGCTGCTATAGTTGACAAAAACGAGAATAACGAGAATACAGCTTGTCGGTAAGTTGGCATGAAATGCTTGCCGAAGGAAAGTGATCTTCACTCGGATGTTGTATTGTTTCGAATTCTTCCGTTGGTGGAGTGCGCACACATTCCTTGGTCGTCAGACTTCAAGCTCAACGCAGCATTCACTCTTGCTTCCAGACTTCCGCAGGCGATCGGTATGAAATATGCAGGTTAATTCAACTATTTCTTACTAATGTGTTGCTAAACTAGACGAAGGACTCACAACGATTCTTGAGATAGCTCTATGGGTGGTGCCTTGGGACGAAATTCTTGGTGGCGAATGAGGCCACCTGCCTCTGCCGTCCAAATTGAGAGGAGAATAGATATGATGTTACCCAGAATGACTGCAGAGGCCAACCATCTAGCTGATTTAGGGAACTTGATCATGGCCAGAAGAGCAACGAGAGAAAGCAACGCAGTGGCATAAACTACAGGGGTTGTTTTTTTAGCACAGCCTCCATGGATATGGAGTGCATTTTTTCCTGCTTCATCCAAAGATGGTAGAAAAATGCCTTCTTTTAATTGACGTGCTGCTAGATGGCCCGTTTTCATGATAGCAGGCATTGCTGCTGCACAAAGCAGTGTTGCAAGCAGTCCTGTAGCAATGGTTGTTCTGCATTGAGTAATAATTCCTATGAGGATAGGAAAGGTAGCCGCGGCAAGACCGATGATAGGAATGTGATTGAGGGCGACATGGAGGTGAGCAGGGCTAAGGTCGAGCATAAAAATGAGTGATTATCGAAAACAATAAGTAGACCGATATTCTAAAAATGGGGATGGAAATAGAAAACCTCTGACATTGCTGGCATTACCTTTTTGCATCACCCTCAGTATACAAAAGTTACTTTGCTGATTTACATAAAACTTTTTCTAAGACCAAGTACCTCTTCTTTCTTATTTCTATAGACGTTTTTTGTTCAACAATTTTTTTTTGAAAAAGAGGGATCTACTTTTGTTGTGCTGCTGATGGCTCTGGCTTCTCCTGGGGCGTGACAAGTGTAGTTGGCGTAACGGATGGTGTCGGCACAGGGGAATTTGTAGGAGGAGCCGCTAGAATATTATTACTTGGGGATAGCTCCATCGATGGTGCCTTAGGGCGAAATTCTTGGTGACGAATGAGTCCACCAGCTTGTGCTGTCCAGATGGAGAGGAGAATAGAAATTCCATTACCCAGGAGCACCGCAAAGGCAAGCCATCTTGCTGCTTGAGGAAATTTGATCAGTGCTAGCAGAGCAAGTACCGAAAGTAAGGCGCTTGCATAAACCACAGGAGTAGTCGTCTCTGCACGGCTAGCATGGTTGTTTAAAGCATTTTTTCCTGCTTCATCAAGCGGGGGTAAACAAGAGCCGTTATCGAATGCATCAGCAGCTTTTCCACCAGTTTGCATGATAGCGGGCATTGCTGCTGCACAGAGGAGTGTTGCAAGAAGTCCTGTTGCTATTGTTGTTCTACATTGAGCAACAATTCCTATGAGGATGGGAAAGCTAGCTACTGCAAGACCAATGATTGGAATGTGATTCAGGGCGACGTGAAGATGAGCAGGGCTAAGGTCGAGCATAGGAGTATATGTAAAAAGAACATTCATTTTCTATGACATAAGAACTGAAGAGTAAAGAAGAACGAGTGCTAGCCCTGATATTTCATAATGATTGTGACGAGGAGGCAGCGAAGGCTGATGGGGCAAGGCGAGCGATGAAGTCGACAATATATGAGTTTGTACACTTGCCCGAGGAAAACTTCGAGATCAACGCAGTATCTATCTGGTTTCGTGGCTTGCGCAGGTGATCGGAATGAAATATGCGGGCTAGGTTGAAAAGCAATATTGTCGTTTGTATCTTGGAGCAAAGTGCAAGAGCATTTGCCAAGCGGATGATCATGGATTATAGTATTCATTCATTATTTGAATGATGGATTTTTTTAAAAATAGCTACCAACCACGAACTAGCTTGTACTCCCATGTTTTGTGACGTTTGTAACACGAAGGAAGCAACAGTCTTTCTAACTCAAATGATTGAGGGAAATGTTCAGAAGCTCAATCTTTGTGAATCATGTTCCAAGCTTCAAGGAGTTCATGATCCAATGGGATTTGCCCTTGCTGATATGCTCTTAGGGCTTGGTGCTGCTCAAGAAATTGAAAAAACTTCTATTTCATGCCCTGTTTGTGGCTTTTCTCAACGCGATTTTAAAAAACGAGGGCGCCTTGGGTGCGGGGCTTGTTATGATACCTTTACTGAGGGGCTGTCAGTGATGCTTCGTAATATGCATCGCGGAATGGTCCATACTGGAAAAGTACCAATAAAAATAGCAGCTGCCTATAAACGGGCTTCTGAACTCGAGAAACTCAAAAAATTATTAACCAGTGCAATCCAAAAAGAAGAGTATGAAGAGGCGGGAGCTTATCGTGATCTCATTCAAAAGATAGAATCAGGCGAGGGAGACCATGAAAAGAGTAATGATACTTGCCAAAAAATAATTCAAGAGATGTTGCCCTTAGAGGATTTTTCCAAAACAACAGTCGAGAAATTTTCTATAAAACCTCTCAAGCTTCCTCCTCCCGAATCTAGTGAGGATTTTCTACTATGAACCTTTCTGATTTTTTTGCTCAGACGAGTGAATTGCTCTCACATCCAGGACCTCATTCTCAAATTGTGGTGAGCAGTCGTGTTCGCCTAGCTCGCAATCTTGATAAAAAGCCTTTTCCAGGGTGGGCTAAAAAGCCAGAGCGGATTGCACTCATGGAGGAGATGAAAAGTGCTGTCGACTTTCTTCCTCAAATGGTCTCTGCATTTTCTGAAAGAATGGAGAATTTAACGTTACTTGATAAGCAGGTTTTAGTGGAGCGACATTTAATTAGCTGTGAGCATGCTCAAAAATCGGTCGGAAGTGCCATTGTTGTCAATCCAAGTCAAACGCTGAGTGTGATGATTAACGAAGAAGATCATCTTCGCATTCAGGCCATTCTTCCTGGCTTCGAATTAAAACAAGCATTCTCCATTATTGCTCAAATTGATACAGGACTAGAGGAACATCTTCCTTTTGCATTTCATCCCAAGCTCGGATACCTGACAGCATGCCCAAGTAATGTGGGTACAGGGATGCGTGTTTCAGCAATGCTCCATCTGCCTGGTCTCGTGCTCCTAGAGCACATGAATAAAATTATTAACTCTGTCAATAAAATGGGCCTTGTCGTGCGAGGTCTTCATGGAGAGGGAACTGATGCCATTGGCAATCTTTTTCAAATTTCCAACCAAATTACCCTTGGAGAAAAAGAAGAAGATATTATTGAACGGCTTCATGTTGTCATTCAGCAGATTTTTCATCATGAAACCAATGCCCGAACAATTCTCCTAAAACAACAGTCAGAAACGCTGAAAGACCAAATTGGAAGAGCTTATGGGATTTTAAATCATGCTTATTCTATAACAACAAAAGAGTCATTAAATCTTCTCTCCCTGATAAAATTAGGGGTGGATTTAAATTTATTTCCTCGGGAGGTCAGCTATCCCATTGACTCTCTTTTTATGGAAGCCCAGCCAGCACATTTGCAAAAAAGCGCTCAGCTCTTAAAGATGACCTCTCAAGAACGCGATTCCTTACGTGCAACGATCATTCGAGATAAGTTAAATAAGATCCCAGAGCCACTATTGCTTAAGGAGTGAGCTATTGAATTCGGAAATTTTCAAAAAAATATTCGAGCTAATTACGAATTGCGAAGGTGCTAATCATGGTGTAGGTTTCAGTACTACGTTTAGTGAGGCACAAAAAATTAAAATAAATACCTATTACGAACTGCTAACTAATTTCTATGTTAAATAATTTTACCCCACGAGCTCAAGAAGTCCTCATGCTTGCTCGCAAAGAGGCGCAAGAGCTGCATCATGATTATATTGGCACAGAGCATCTTCTCTTAGGACTCATCCAGTTAGGTCAAGGTGTTGCGGTCAATGTCCTGCAGAAAATGGGGCTTAATTTAGAAACAGTGCGTCAAGAAGTTAAGAAGTTAGTAGGCAAGGAAGGGATAAGTGCTAAACCTACAGGGAACATCCCCTACACCCCACGCGTTAAAAAAGTAATTGCTCTTGCCGGCAAGGAAGCAAAAGCCCTGCAACATAGTTATGTAGGAACAGAACATCTCCTGCTCGGCTTGTTGCGTGAAGGAGAAGGAATTGCCTCACGTGTATTGCAGCAACTCGAAGTTGATATTGAACAGACACGTAATGATATTCTTAAAGAATTAGATCCGCATTTTATCCCTGGTGAGAGTGATGATGATGGAGAGGTCATGCATTCAGGAGGGGGCATGGATTCTCCTAAAGCTACGAAGATGCCCGCTCTGAAAGCCTTTGGACGTGATCTCACCGAGTCAGCCAAAAAAGGAGAGCTGGATCCCGTGATCGGTCGTGCTGATGAAATTGCTCGTGTGATTCAAATCCTCTGCCGTCGTGGAAAAAATAATCCTGTGCTTATTGGAGAAGCTGGAGTAGGCAAAACAGCCATTGCAGAAGGTCTTGCTCAAGAAATTGCCCAAGGAAACGTTCCTGATATTCTTGCCTCAAAACGTATCGTCACACTCGATCTGGCGTTAATGGTTGCTGGAACTAAATACCGAGGCCAATTTGAAGAGCGTATTAAAATGGTGATGGATGAAATCCGTCGAAGCAAAAATATCATTCTTTTTATCGACGAAATGCACACCATTGTAGGGGCTGGCTCTGCTGAGGGAGCCATGGATGCTTCGAATATCATAAAACCAGCACTGGGTCGTGGAGAGCTTCAATGTATTGGAGCTACAACCCTAAACGAATATCGTAAATACATCGAAAAGGATACAGCCTTAGAGCGCCGTTTTCAGACGGTCAAAGTAGAAGAGCCATCCGTTGAGGAGGCTATTCTTATTTTAAAAGGCCTGCGTGCCAAATATGAAGCTCATCACAAAGCCTTATACACGGATAGTGCCCTTGAAAAAGCAGTGAAACTTTCGGAGCGTTACATTACCGCACGCTTCCTTCCTGACAAAGCGATTGATGTCATGGATGAAGCAGGATCCCGTGCTCGTATTGCGGGACTCGTTCCACCTCCTTCGGTCTCAGACATGGAATCCACCATTAACAATCTGCGTATTGCTAAAGAAGAGGCAATCAAGCTGCAAGATTTTGAGAAAGCGGCATCGTTACGAGATTCCGAAAAGTCTGCAAAAGAAAAGCTAGAGGCGGTTTTATCAACATGGCGTCAACAACGTCAGGAAAAGCAAGTTCATGTTACCGATGAGGAGATCATGCATGTCATTGCAAAAATGACTGGTGTTCCCTTGCAGCGCATGGAAAATCAAGAAAGAGAAAAACTCCTTGCTATGGAGGAAGAGATCAAGGCTAAAGTTATCGGTCAGGATGAGGCTGTTAGCACCATCAGTAAAGCTTTGCGTCGCTCTCGTGCTGATTTAAAAGATCCTGCACGACCCATCGGTTCATTTATTTTTCTAGGGCCTACGGGAGTTGGAAAAACATTCCTCGCACGTACGTTAGCAGAATTTATGTTTGGAGATGCAGAAGCTCTCATCCAGATCGATATGTCCGAGTACATGGAAAAATTTACCTCCTCTCGCATGATCGGTTCTCCTCCTGGTTATGTGGGTCACGATGAGGGAGGTCAGCTTTCAGAAGCAGTCCGTCGGCGTCCCTATTCTGTAGTCTTATTTGATGAAATCGAGAAAGCACATCCCGATATCATGCACCTCATGCTACAAATTTTAGAGGAGGGAAAAATTACCGACAGTCTTGGTCGTAAAGTCGATTTTAGAAATACGATTATCATAATGACCTCTAACGTCGGTGCTGACTTGATCAAGAAGCAAAACACCCTAGGCTTTGGAGCTCCTTCACTAAATGGGAATCATGAAGCCATGCGCGAAAAAATCATGGAAGAGACAAAAAAGGTCTTTAAACCAGAATTCCTAAATCGCTTGGATGATATTGTTGTTTTTCAAACACTCGAAAAGCCAATACTTTCTAAAATCATCAACCTCGAAGTTGCTAAAGTCATCGAACGGATTAAAGCAAAAGAAGTTCATGTAACTCTCGATCAAAAAGCTCATGAGTTCTTAATCGAAAAAGGATATGACACAACGTATGGTGCACGTCCGATGCGTCGTGCTGTCGAGCGCTATTTAGAGAATCCTATGGCTGAAGAACTCCTTAAAGGAACTATCAAGGAGGGCGACCATGTCAAAGTGACAAAGCAGAAAATAAAGAGTACCCAAAAGAATAGGAATAGCCAAGAGATGGAGAAAGAAGAAAAACTCACTTTTAAAGTAGTAAAGGGTTCCGCTACAAAGCAGCTAGTGTAAAAAAGTCGAATATGGCTATTTTATCTGATAGCAGAATCAACTAAAAAAGAGTGCTTTGAGAACAATGGCTTCAGGCAACAATTAGGGCATTATCCCTTTTTTAGTTTGATTGATTTTAGCCCTGATATTTCATATCAATCACCTGCGGAGGTCGGGAAGTCAGATGGATGCTGCAGCCCAAGCTTGAAGTCTTCATCGGGCAATAGGGACTCATACAGCCGTTGTCAGAATACGTGTCTGACGCAGTATCCATCAGGTGTTCGCAAAGCCGCATCAGAATCGGTATGAAATATGCGGGTTAGCCTTCGCTGCTCCCTCATCACGATCAGCATGAAACATGCGGGTAAAAAAGGAGAAGAAGGATTGTCCAACGGATAAGTTTCATTCATATTTATGAAACTATGGATGCATTACTTGAATTGTTACAGAAAGATGATCGTACTTCTCCTGCTGAGTTGGCAGCCCAACTTGGGCTTTCGGAAAAAGAAGTAGTAGAGAAAATTCGCCACTGGGAAGCCAATGGAACCATTTTAGCATATCAGGCCGTGATCAATAGGGACTCTGTTGATTCCGATAATGTAACCGCAGCAATTGAAGTGAGAATTACTCCTGAGCGCGAAGGTGGCTTTGACCGCACTGCAAGTCGTATTGCACGTTTTGAAGAAGTTGAAAATGTTTACCTCATGAGTGGAGGTTATGATCTCTTGGTGATGGTGGAAGGCAAATCACTTCGTGATGTAGCCTCGTTTGTAGCCCATAAATTGAGTACTATTGAAGCAGTACAATCGTGCTCGACTCGCTTTCGTCTCAAAACCTACAAGGAGAACGGTGTCTTTTATCAACAAGAAGAAGTTCAAGAACGGCTTTCAGTAGCTCCCTAGTGACGCTAGAAAAGAATGATGAGGTGCAGATGATCATGAAAGAGTGCCAGCCAGCTTGAATATTGCATCCCTCATGACACTTCAGTATGAAATATTCGAGCTAGATCACCCAATGTTTACTTCATGAATCCACGTATCTCCACGGTTGTTCAACAGATTCCAAAATCAGGTATTCGGGATTTTTTTGAAATTGTCCAATCGATGGGAGATGTGATTTCGCTCGGTATTGGGGAGCCTGATTTTGTAACTCCATGGCATATTCGCGAGGCTGCTATTTATGCCCTTGAAAAAGGCAAAACATCCTATACCTCCAACCTAGGACTACCCCGTTTAAGAAGTACTATTGCTACCTACATCGAAAAAAAGCTTGACGTTTCCTACAGTCCGAAAAATGAAATCTTGGTGAGCGTTGGAGTCTCTGAGGGGATCGATCTCGCCCTGCGGGCTATCTTGAATCCTGGGGATGAAGTCCTCTTCCATGAACCGTGCTATGTCTCCTATGGTCCTACGATCACCCTTGCAGGTGGCGTTCCCAAGCCATTGAGTACACGGATGGAAGATGATTTCGTGCTATTTGCTGCTGATATTGAAAAAGCAATTACGCCTCGCACAAAAGTTTTGATGCTCAATTTTCCTACGAATCCTACTGGAGCGCTCATGCCGTACGAAGAGCTAACGAAGATTGCTGAGCTCTGTGTCAAGCATGATCTATTAGTCGTGACTGATGAAATTTACAGCGAGCTGACCTATGATGATGTGCATCATCATTCGATCGCAGCTATTTCAAAGATGAAGGAAAGAACAATTTTGCTTCACGGAGTTTCCAAAGCTTTTGCAATGACAGGATGGCGTCTGGGCTTCGCCTGTGGGCCATCAGATATTATTGAAGCCATGATGAAGATTCATCAATACTCCATTCTCTGCGCTCCGATTATGAGCCAAGAAGCGGCAATTGAAGCGCTAGAATCGGGAGCTCCTAGTCTACTTAAAATGCATCATGAATATGCACAACGACGCAATTTTGTAGCTGCTGCCTGTCGCGAATTAGAGCTTCCATTTTCATTTCCTCGGGGAGCATTTTATATCTTTCCAAACATAGCAAAAACAGGACTTAGTAGTAAGGATTTCGCGCTTCAATTACTCCAAGAGAAAAAAGTAGCTGTAGTTCCAGGAACAGCATTTGGAGCAGCTGGTGAAGGATTTGTTCGTTGTAGTTTTGCTACAAGTAGAGTGAAACTCAAAACTGCTTTTGAGAAAATAGCACTCTTCATCCAAGAGAAAAAAAAGTGATTCTATTCTACGATCTCCAAGTACGTGGGCATACATGAGAGCTTGTTCATAAAAGATCTCAACACCTGGGTTCTGCAGAGTGTGTTTTAAAAAAACAATTGCAGTCCTATTCAAATCTTGATTCATAGAGGGATGAATTTTTTACACTGGTTTCAAGATAACTTTATTCACCTCGATCAAAGCCTCGCTCATCTAATTTTCCTTTATGGGCCGTGGATTTACGGAATTTTATTTGTCATTGTTTTTTGCGAAACAGGATTAGTGATTACTCCGTTCCTGCCTGGTGATGCTCTACTCTTTGCGGTAGGCGCCTATGCGGCTGCAAAGCCAGAAGGAGGCATTCGCTATAGCTACGCATTGATTCTTCTCATCCTTGCCGCCCTTCTTGGAAATATGGTGAATTTCCAATTCGGAAAACTCCTAGGGGGGTCCATCTTTAAAGAAAAGGGACTCATTCTCAAAAAAGAATACCTAAATCGAGCGCATCTTTTTTTTACAAAATATGGAGCTAAGGCGCTGGTCCTAGCCCGCTTTTTGCCCATCTTCAGGACGCTTGTTCCCTTTGTAGCTGGAATGGTGAAGATGCCACGGCGAACATTTTTTTTCTATAGTGCGCTAGGAAGCTTTCTTTGGGTTCTCCTAATGATGACCGCTGGGTTGCTTTTTGGTCGTGTGGAGTGGGTGCAGAAGCATTTTGAAACAGTCGTCATCGCTATAATTCTTGTTTCATTGTTGCCTGTAATTTATGAGGCCGCATCCCATTATTACGTGATACAGCGTCAAAAAAAACAAAACCAATAAAAATCATCTCCGTGTCAATATTTTTTTTCCAAAAAAAAAGTAAAAAAAGAAAACATTTTATTGACTCCACGCAAGAGTGGTATATCGTACTCAACCCCGACAGTGACCTAGGTTACTCGATTTCGGGAATGTTTTTTAACCGGTCTGCGTTTAGGACAATTTTCTGACGTGTTCCAAATTAGGGAAAATCAGAATAGTGTTTGCAGATACCGGCATTGATCTTTGATAGCGCTGATCTGATTTTGCATAGCCATTAAAAATCAGATGGATAAATAAAATTTTTCGAAAACAATTTTTCGGAAAGTCAGCAATAACAGTATTTTCTAAACTAAAAGCTAACAGAAAATTCTGTTAGTAAATTTACAGATTTAGAAAAAAGCAAAAACTGAATTGTGCGTTTTCTGTCGATAGAAATCGAGTTTTAAACGGACCATTAAAATAACACTTGTTTTGCTTTGTCAAAACAAGGGGTTATTTAATAGTGCCTGAATTTGTTTCCCGCGTTAGCGCGAGGAAACGCAAACTTTTCAACGGAGAGTTTGATTCTGGCTCAGAACGAACGCTGGCGGCGTGGATAAGACATGCAAGTCGAACGAAACTTTATTAGTAGTAATACCGATAAAGTTTAGTGGCGAACGGGTGCGTAACACGTGAGTAATCTGCCGAGAAGTGGGGGATAGCTCGCCGAAAGGCGAATTAATACCGCATGTGACTAATGAAGACATCTTCATGACGTCAAAGTCGCAAGACGCTTCTTGATGAGCTCGCGGCCTATCAGCTAGTTGGTGAGGTAATAGCTCACCAAGGCGATGACGGGTAGCTGGTCTGAGAGGACGACCAGCCACACTGGAACTGAGACACGGTCCAGACACCTACGGGTGGCAGCAGTCGAGAATTTTTCACAATGGGGGAAACCCTGATGGAGCGACGCCGCGTGGAGGATGAATGCCCTTGGGTTGTAAACTCCTGTCATAAGGGAACAAGAAAGTGATAGTACCTTAAGAGGAAGAGACGGCTAACTCTGTGCCAGCAGCCGCGGTAATACAGAGGTCTCAAGCGTTGTTCGGATTCATTGGGCGTAAAGGGTGCGCAGGCTGTGTGGTAAGTCGGGTGTGAAATTTAGAGGCTCAACCTCTAAACTGCACCTGATACTGCCATGCTAGAGGACTGTAGAGGAGATTGGAATTCACGGTGTAGCAGTGAAATGCGTAGATATCGTGAGGAAGACCAGTGGCGAAGGCGAATCTCTGGGCAGTTCCTGACGCTCATGCACGAAGGCTAGGGGAGCAAACGGGATTAGATACCCCGGTAGTCCTAGCAGTAAACGTTGCACGTTTGGTGTGGGAGGATTCGACCCCTTCCGTGCCGGAGCTAACGCGTTAAACGTGCCGCCTGGGAAGTACGGTCGCAAGATTAAAACTCAAAGAAATTGACGGGGGCCCGCACAAGCGGTGGAGGATGT
>Ga0209191_1001904_pt1 | contig 13377 bp, 22 predicted proteins | sample S_130626_EF_Meta_FD_187320 | JGI IMG/M metagenome (GOLD analysis project Ga0209191, IMG submission 187320) | Freshwater microbial communities from Lake Simoncouche, Canada to study carbon cycling - S_130626_EF_MetaG (SPAdes) (version 2) | ecosystem: Environmental > Aquatic > Freshwater > Lake ... | reverse complement strand
GCTCAACGCTCATTGCGCCAATGCGGTTTAGGATTTCATAAACTTGCGCACGCTCTAATGCAGATCCACGCAAGAAATCGTCAATGTCAAATCTGACCTCAACACCATTTGGCACAAAATCAGCCATAGAAAGTCTTTGTTCAATTGCAGTTAAGATTGGTCGCAATGAAAAGTCAATCAATGCTTTTCTTTCGGCTGTCATGTTTGAATAAGTCATTGATGTAGTTTCGGCAGATATGAAACTTGCCGGAATACCAATGGCGCGTGAGCATTCTAAAGCAAGGTATTGGCGTGCTTCATTTAATTGTAATTTAGCAGGGTCAAAACCTAATGCTTGCAATTCAACATCAGCATTCAAGAATGCAGTTGATCGAGTTGCTCTACTTGCTTTCCAACTTTCAAGTAATCTTGTAATTCGCTCTGGTGTTAAGTTTGTGCCATTTGATTTAAGAACCATTGTTGGAACTGGCTCTTTGGCATACATCTCAGCTGCTTTTTCTAATTCTTGTGCTGCTCTAATTGTGCGACCAGCGCGATTTAATACACCTTCATCAAGTCCGTTAAATATAACCAAACTACCTGTGCCATGTAATGGCAATTCTTCGCCATCTAATTTATAGAATAAAATTTCAGTTTGATTGTAATTTAACTGGTAAGTAACTCGATCTGGTGAAACTCTTGTCCATGCTCTAACTCTTGCGCCATCGCTGTCGGAGTAGGAATCCAAGACTTGTCCATAAGCAAACCCTGTAAATAAAATGTCCTCGGCAACCCAAGCATAAGTTGCAGATCCCGGAATTCGTGGATCAGGTTGCATTAAAACTCTTGTTGGTCGCAAATGCTCTTTTGTAAAATGATTGTAAGTTTCAATTGGTAATGATCCGACTGTTGAGCAAATTATGTTTCTTGCTCTTGCAACAGCAGGAACTGACATTGCTTGTTCGCGAGTTGCAGATTGTGTTCCAAAGAATATGCCGCCAACAGCAGCTTGTAAATTGTAAGGTGCATAAGATGCAGCCACATCGGTTGTTGCTGTAATTACTGGCTTTGTGTTAAAACGATCGAATAATCCCATTAGCACATAATATACCATATAACCTAATTATCCGACTTGTATATCAATTTCCGTTTCTTGTTGTGTCGCAAAATAAGTTGCTAATGCCGAAGCGACAGCTGCACAAACTGCCACTCGACTTGCACGCCTCCCGATGATCCATGACCCATCCCCATAGGGCAGTTTCGCAGCGGAAAGTGTTTGTTGGGTAAGTTCATCTTGCCCACCATGCTGTAATCGATGGGAATTGATTGCGCCCAGCCACCGATCACAACTTTCAGCATATATCGCCCCATCCATATCAGTAATGGGAATTCCAGCAGGAACTAACCGACTTGCGACAGCTTGTGCAGTCCTCTTGGAATAAGCGACAGTCTGAACATTATATTTTCTAACATACGGCGCAATATCGTTTGCAACCGCTAGATCGTTAATTGAATAATCATTTGACCAGGTGTGAAGTAAAACCAAATTGAACTTTTCGCCCGGAAGTTTTTGTGTGGCTACCAATGCGCCAAACTTTCTATCTGGACTTAAATCTAACCCAAACCAAGTTTCTTTTTCAGGATCTAAAGGTATTGGGTCAGTCTGACATAATGCCCACTTTTGTGCATCAATAGCTGAATTGATTGTATCGACCCATTGACATAAAACTTCGGTTCTTACAATATCTGGGGGATCATTAAGGACAGCACGCAAATTGTCTGGGTGGATGGTTATGCCTAACGATGGGTTGGCTTGGGCAAATGCTGGCCAGTTAATATCGCCTGACGGAAGTGTAATTGGCGCATCTGGTTCAGCACTCCACTCAAACCAACCGAGCGTGTCTGATGGGTTCATGCCTGTGGCTAAGGCGCGTTCCCGAAGTTTGTTCAGGATAATTGAATGTTGATCTCCAGCATTGGAATAAATCCAAACTTGCGGATTTTGTGCAGCCATCATTGTGTATCGCATTGATGACCAAGCATCCTCATCTTTATATTCTCTTAATTCATCCAAGTGAATTGTGGAAGGTTTGGAAATACCACGCGAAGCATTGTTAGCAGCTTTGACCACAAACCTACGACCACCTTTTAATTCCATTTCTTCAGCTCCATGTTGCCATCTTATCTTTTTTACCTCAGAAGCCAAGCGATCATTTTCCTCAATTAGAGAAACCATTTGCCGGAATGTTTCAAGAGAAGTTGTAAGTCGGTGCGCTGATGACAGCTGTAAATTTTCGCCCCAGACATACATGCCACATAAAATGCGAAGCATCATAAATGTAGATTTGCCATTCTGTCTTGCGATCAATAACCCAGCCTCTGTGTGATGCCATCTGCCATCTGGTTTAACTTTGTGTCCATGAATTGCAACAAACTTCTGCCATTCCATCAAGGGAATACCAATATCAGCTGCAAAGTCGATCATTTCTTGACCTTTTGAAGGTAAATTATTCAAAGGTGAGTGAATTCGGGGTGTTTCCACACCTCCTATTGTCGATGAAGGTAGATCGTTTAGGATCTCTCCAGTTTTAAGGTCAATCAAGCTGATCCAGTCGGTTCGTGCCCGATTGAGGTGTTTTGTGGGTTAGAAAAGGAACGGGGGGTCGGTGGTGTTCTCTTGCTCACAAAAAACCGCCCACCCTTAGATAAATTACATCGTTTGCAACTTGCAACCAAATTGTCGTCACTATCTAATCCACCTAATCGTCTTGGTATCACATGATCAACTGTATCTGCTTCCTGACCACAGTATTGACAGATATGCCCATCTCTCCTAAGTATTCTTGATCTTATGTTTCGCCATTGTCTGGTCGATCCGCTATCTCTTAACGCTGATCTACTCAATGGTAACTCTTAGTCTTGAGATGTTGTAATGCTTTGCATGGAGTTCCGTATCTATTCTCAATATACTTTAAACCCCATTCAACCTGCTTAAATCCATCAGCTCTTTGTAAGTATTTACTACGACCTTGTGGAATACCATAATGACTACCATTTCGGGCTTTTGGATTCCATCTAGATTCTCTAAAATATAATTCATCTAAACAATAAAACTCATCTAGATTGTTAAGCTGTATGAAAGCCCATTGTCTGTAATGGTTTGTTGTATTAGCAGCTACGGAATCATCTTTTAGAAAGGCTATGTTCAAGACAGTGAACAGAGATATCACCAAACCAAACCTTGCGATCTTTCTGCTTCGCAGATCGCCCTTTCGCTCTGAAAGCGAATTTGCGTTTAAGGGTATCACATCACTCCAAATGTAATAACAAAACCGCAGGTCAGACGGCGTGTCATTTAGTAGCAATCAATTCACATGTATGACAGACCTGATCTACAAACTGCCATGATCCACACTTTGTGCATCGGATAACAGGCTCTTGAGTGTCAGTAGCTTCTGCTAAGTTCTTAGTTCCAACGCAATTGCAACGCAGGCATTGATACACTCTGAAGCCATTAGCTGCTGAATAACCTTCAAGCCAGATAAACTCCGTATTACCTGAGCAGCCATTACATTTGAATTTAACCACTTTTACCAGCCCATCCTGATCCCTTAAAGATTGCTGGCACAGCTGTATAAACACGACTTAATTTAGCCCCGCATACTTGACAACAAGGGATTTCGTGCTCCATTGGAAGATCCAATACAATACTCAATCCCTCGCCATCACATTCGTATTCGTAATTCGGCACTATGGAATCCGATTGATTGAATGACAGGAATAGCATCGAAGCAGATCGCCCTCATGAAGTAATCTGTCATCGTTGCACAAATCGCAATGAAGTGTCGTTGGCTCTACTTTGATCGCATCGTTTTCAATCGTTGCCATTAATCCAGAGCCATCGATAATCTCTACATAACCCATTTATTCACCTCCTTCGAAATACCATTTTCCATTAGCTGTAAGTTTTGCCCATTTAGGTTCGCATTGTTTGGCTTTGCATACATAACCATAATATGGCTTACCTCCTTTCGATATTCCTTCTTTAAGAATATGACCATGCTCGCATGCAGGCGGTTCATTTGGTGTTGATGCACCGATTTCTGATACAACATCGCCAATAGTCCAGGCAACAGGCGCAACATCTTTTTCAGCTTCAAATGAACTACGAAGTGCAGTTTCAATTGCAGCAGATCTGCCGGACTTTCCATAGATATTTTGTTTTGATTCTAATTTCTCTTTGAAACTAGCAACCTTTACCATTTCTTCTTTAGAAGCTCTTTTGCCTTTAGCTGCAAAACCAGCGTTTGCAAGCGCTCTACCGATCGCTGAAGTCTCGCAATTTTCCAGCGCAGAAGTAGCATTGACACCTCTATCCGAAATCGTTTCAGAAGCGAGTCCCGTCGAGCATGGCTTGGCATCTGCCTCTGTTTTGAATAGTTTGCAAAATACAATGAATCGATTGTTTGATGCCTCGATAAGTTCTGTTTCCAATCTGGAATCTGGGTATTGTCCATGCCACTTCTCCAATCTTGATTCTACGGTTTCGTAATCTTCTAAATTAAAAGCCATTATTAGTCCTCCCAGTTTTCGTCTTGGACGGCATCAAGCACAGTTTTATAGACAGATCCATAGGCAATAAAGTCTTTGATACTGTCGTAATGATCTGGAGTTTCACTAAGCCTAGAAACTTTGACCAGTGCCATACATAATGCAGCTTGGTGTGGTGTGATTGGGAAGTCGAGATAAGCAGACCATAAGCCTGCAATTCGTTTGTGGTTGTAATACGGATGTCCATAAACGCTTCCGCGCTGTTGGATCGTAGTAATGACCTCATCAAACAGGGTTTCAGTTTTTGTCATAATCAAATACTTCATCTGACTTTGATTTGGAATCAATCATTCGGCGATGCATATCCCAGCCATCTTTGCGACCGCGCCAGTAATGCGTTTGCTTTGCATTTTCGTATATTCCCATAGCCCAGATGATTGCAACCATTGTTGCCACCCAAACTAAACCAGCTTCTTTTAATGTCATGAATTCACCAACAATTTTGGTAAAGCTGAGTCAATGCGACTATTGTTTTTCATAGCGGAAATTGCCCCCGATACCTGACTTTTTCTTAAGTTCATTCTTTTGGCAATTTGTGAATGACTAAATCCTTGTTTGTGCAATTCAGCCACCATTTGAGCATCTTCAAAAGACCATGAATGTCTTATAAAGTTTTTCCGTTTATTATACTTTGGTCTGCCTTTTGGAACTGGCGCAGTTGAATTTATTGGCTTTTTTATAGATATTTCTTGATCCAACTTTTTGCGAAGTAAATACTCCAGCATCAAGTCCTCTAAGTTTTGGTTCATGTCGCTCCCTACATATACACAGACCATCTGTGCATACATAAAGTATGACCTAAATCAAGGAAGCGTGGTTAATTACTTTCGGCGTGTTTTATAACGATTAGATAAAGCCAAGAGCCTCAACTGCATCGATATGATCATCAATCGTGCGTGGCTGATACTCTGTTTCACACTCCATACGACTTTCCAAGAGCTGTAAATGATCCATCTTTATTGATCGGAATAAGCGTAGGCGTCATGTTCTTGCCATTCCATTCAAGAATAGCAATACCCATCTGCCAATTGGCCACAGTTCGCGTATAAGCGGCTTTAGCCTTATTCATAAGGTTTCCTACCTCAATGCCATAAAGTGGCCTGTAATGGCCTCCTATGCCCTCAGAATAGGCACTCATGCCCAGTCTATGGGTGTGGCCTATAACGCAGGATTTGCCAGTCTTACGAGCCAAGTTAAGCGCAGTCATTCCAGCATTTGGATTGGCGTTGCCTTCGTCGCCATGAGCCAAGATCCAGCCCTTTTCAAATTCATAGAATGTCTTATGAAAGGTAATGCCTAAACTATCGAAATCCATAAACTTTGCGTATTGCAATTCAGGCAGGGATAACATGCCCGGAACTTTTAGAAGTGTGTTGTAAAGCCTGTCGGTATGGTTGGATCTAACAATATGCGCTTCCTTAGCGTTTTCAGTTAATGACCAAAGGATCTCTTGAGTAGCTGTGCGATCTTGATCAAGGGTTTGCTGATAAGCCAAAGGTGTTTTTTCAGCCCATCGAGAAATGGTTTGAAAGTCAATTTCATCGCCAACGCATAGAACGCTATCAAACTTCTCACGCCTTGCAAGTTTAATGACATTTTTGACAGCTGCTTCATGGTGATATGGGATTTGTAAATCTGAAATTACCAGATATCGCTTAATCGTCATCCTCATCGTCAGTTGGATCTATGGAAGGAATGATCCCTCCATCGCCTACGATCCAATCAGGAAAAGTCTTATGTTCAGTCATAAGCCAAAAAGCGTGTTCAGGCGTAAATCCTGCTTTTCTGGCTGCTTTGTAGCATTCGTGCAAAGCCATGTAATGCTGATCGATCTTTGTTAGTGGCTCAGGAGATTGGCGAACGATACGCCTATTGATCTTTTTGCGTTTGATAGGTTTTCGAGTGTTCGCCATAATTAAAATTATGACTTACTGATTAAGACAAAGAGATCATCGACACGCTTCTCAAGCCGATTTATTTGATCCTTTATTGACGCTCCACCATTAGGTTTAAGTTCGGCTAAGTAGGATTTAATAACCCAGCGCAGAGCCAGTAATAAACTGCTTGCGATTGCGCAACCACCAACGGCTAACGCGACCCAATCGTTTGGCGTCATTTCGCATCGATACCATAATCAACCTCTTTACCAGAAGTAGGATCAATGGCTTTGATTAAAGGAGCAATTAACGCGCCAAGCAATACTGCGTATTCAGGCTTAATATCTCCAGCAATTGCTAAAGCCACAGTAATTCCAGAAGCTGCAACAGCTCTCAGATATGACTTAATTGCTGCCTTATGTTTATTGGTCAGTTTCATTCTTGCTCCTCATCTGGAATGTCGATTTCCTCGACAATGTTGTTGTTTGGCTTGGTTGGGTCGTAGCCCCCAAGCCCGTAGGTTATTTTCTTTGACATTAAGCAGCCCTAACCCACACATAAGGAGTGACTGTTGCAACTGCCAAAGATGTTGCAGTTGTAAAAGCACCCGTTACAGAGTTTTGTAAAAAGCCAACATTTTCATTTGAATTAGGGGCAGCTGCACCAACTATGAGTGCATTATAAACCGCTTGAGCACCTGCGCCATTTCCACTATAAGAAGGGGTTGTCGGGGCAGTACCTTGCTGGCAAAAAGCAAGCCAATATATGCCAGTTGTTAAAGATTGGGAAATTGTAATTTCATAGATTGTCGTGGCAGCAGTGCAAGTAACTGTTCCAGCATCTAAAACTAAAGTTGATGGAAATCCATTTGTGTCGTTGTAAATACCAAGTCTGACTGTTGAAGTTCCGACGAAGGCTGAAGTTCGTAATGCAATTCTGTCAAAAGTTGTAGTTTGATTAATAAAAATTGGAGTGTAATAAACTCGTTGATTTACAATAGTTGAAGCAGCAAAAGCTGCTACTGGAGTTTTGAAATATTGTCCAGAAGTTTTAACACAAAAAGGTGATGAGCCTGGATCACCCTGATCGCCTTTTGCCCCTGTTGCTCCAGTTGCACCCGTTGCCCCTGTATTTCCTGTATCGCCCTTGACTCCTTGAATGCCTTGAATGCCTTGAATGCCTTGAATGCCTTGATCACCCTTTGCGCCAGTTGCTCCAGTTGCTCCAGTTGCTCCAGTTGCTCCAGTTGCACCAGCACTACCAGTAGCACCTTGACTACCTTGTGCTCCTTGTGGCCCTTGCGATCCCGGTATTCCAACAGCTGAAACTGCAACTGCATTTACAATAGGCGTAACTGTTACAGAATTGACTACCTCAGTAACTGTTAAGGCGTTATCACTCATCGAGTTACCTCAGCTGAAACAATCACCGATCCCTGAATTAAACGAGTAACAACATTTGATGCTGATGTTATCTCTAGGTCATAAACATAAGTTCCGGGCGTTAATGCAGTCGTCTGAGTTGATGTTATATTAACTGTCAATAATCCTGTTGCAGCAGTAATAACAATGCCAGCACTAGAGGTCAAACTTAAAACTGTGGTCGTGCTTTCATAACTGCTTCTGATCTGCATAGCAGCTGTGTAACCAGTTAAATTGATTGCTGCTCCTGCGCTGTCTTTGTATGTTAAGGCTAAACTATAAGTCGCGCCTTGATCGATTGAGATTTTATAGTTATCAGCCAATTGTTCCTCCTAGTAGTGGGATGTTAAAGAACTCTGAATTGTTATCTTGATCGTTCTTAAAGCTGATGTGAATGTGATGGTTATGCTTGTTAATGCCTTTGTATTTACGCCATTTCCAGCCAAGCAAAGGAGAAGCAATTTTCTCCTCAAAGATTACATAACTGATGCGCCCTTGAGATTTCCCATACAATCTAATCTGATCTGCCAAATATGCTGAAATCCGTTTGTCGTCAGATAGCCCAGCAGAAATGTCCAATCCTCTGACACATCCTGTTTTTTCATCAGGGTTGTGGTCGGATTTTGGGGCTCTGGATAAGTGTGAAACAGAAGCAATCCATCCATCACTTTTACGATCCCTGTCAGGGAAGCAGTCATCAGTTTGCTCTCTTAACTGAACAGCAGCTTTAGATAACCAAGGCTTCATTAGCCATTAAGTAATGCAGAGATTTGATCGTCAGTAAAACCTAATTCTTTTAGTTTTGCTAAACCTTGCTCACGATTTAATTTAATAATTTGATCTTGACTTGGGCCAGCAACATGAGAAGCAATAGCTGCTTTTAATTCATCCTCAGTTACATTTGAACCATCGGCAGGAATGATTAGTTTTTTCTTAGGATCATTGAAGTCAGCACATAATCCTTTTCCGCCAATTTCTTGATCTAATTGAGTTAAATTAATTTCCTTTGATGTTATTGCCATGTTATGACCCCAAATCTATCACTATTAAACTTCTATTTAAAAAGGTTGTTGAACTAACACTATCTGCGCGATATTTCATAGTAAAAGTATTGCTGCCAGCAGTTACGGTTACACTATTTGCAACAGAAGTTCTAATTCTTGGACTAGATGAATTTGCTTTTAAGTAAATAGCAGTTGCATCTGATGCACTTCTTGTTGTTGCACCACTAATTGCAAAATCAACATAACCTTCTTGATTATTATTTGTAAGATTTTCTATTTGACAAGATGCTATAACTAAGGCTTTTGTGCCAGTTGTTAATGTAACTGCTGGGCCTGAAGTTGTTAAATTTGTATAACTGCCAGATGTTGTTGATTCGGAAGTAGCAACAGTTGCAGTTGCACTTGCCGGTGCAGGAGCTGCTGGTGTAGCCCATGTAGGAACGCCACCGCTTACAGTTAAAACATTTCCAGTTGATCCTATTCCAAGTCTTGTGTTTGTGTTGGCAGTTGATGAACGATATTCAATATCGCCAAGAGTTGTAGATGGGTTTAATGCTTTGGTGGTTGTATCAACAGATGAACCAAGTGTGCGAATAGCACTTGCGCCATCTTTAACCAGCGCGGTGTCGTCTGGTGTTGTCCAGCCATAGTTAGTAGTGGTTGCCATATTGTCCTTTATCTCAGGCTACGATTGTAGCGTATTCCCATGTTAAAGTATTGCTTAAAGTGTTCCAAGCCTCACTGATTGGCACAGTATTCCATCGCATAGCGACTTGACTAAAGGCAACTGGTGAAAGATTTATTGTGAGAAATAGTTCATTAAACCGAGTGCTCCAACGCCAGCCTTCAACATAACCTTCGAACTCCCCACCTGAAATTTGAGCAGGTAGATTTGTGATATTTAACGGCTGACCCACAAAGACCCCAAGAAGGTTATCTCGATCTGAATTATCAATCTCAGGATTTGTCAATGGGAAAGTGATGCTTTGGAATACTGGTTGTGGGAAAGCTCTTTGGTCAATGTATCGATCTGCCACAGCTTGAGCATCCACAGCTGAGTGAAGCACCGAATTAATACTTTCTGATTTGTAGCCATAAGTTGCAATTGAAGTTGCACTTGAAGCAGTTTTTTGAGATCCAAAATTATTACCGTAATTAATGTAAATATCGTTTCGAATATCACCTGATCTAGTGATGGTTGATAATCCTGAACCTAGAGCATGATTAGCATCAAGATCAACATAACCATTGGTCAATAGATAATTCTGTCTGTGATCCGCATCGGCATACCCAATATTGCCTGCATTATCCTCATACAAATATCCAAAGGCTGAATTGGCTATAAGGCTCGCGATGTTGTAAATCGTATCTGGTGAAGCTGCTCGATTTTCCATTGTGTAAAGTCCGGGTTGATCAATCTCGCCAAGTCCTAGATTTGAAGCATTAGCCCAAGTTTCAGTTGCAGAATATGTTGCCCAAGTAGAAGCTGCTGGAACTTCAGCCCAAGTTCCAAGCAATACGCTAGACAGTAAATCATAAATCTGGTTGCCATCCTCATCTTGAGAAATTGTCCCATTGTAGATTTCTTTGGCTAACTTGACCAAAGATCCCATTGCAAGAATTGTGTAATTGACGACCTTAGATACGCCTCCAAATGCTCCAACTTCAACAGTTAGATCGGTAATATCTCCACCAAAAAGATTTACATAAGTTCCTGAACTGTTTTTGACTTGTAAAGCAAAACTATCGTTAATCGCAAATGGCAAGGTTTGACCAGATAAAGCGACCAAGGTTACCTGCATATAAGAAGGGGATGGTTGAGTATAAATATCAGTCCGACCAGCTTGATGTTGAATATCGCTTATTGCTATGTTTGTATAATCAGTTCCAGCAACAGTCAATTTCCATTCAGGCGTAAAAACAGTCATTAATTACCTCGAACGCTTGTGCCGCTCAATGCTGGAATCGACCTTGCTGCGCTTTCGTTAATAACTTTGGCAACGGCTCTAGCTGCGCTTTCACTGTCAATTGTTTGAACTGTAATGTTATTAACTGTGGTTGATCGGTTTTCTCTTGCGTTTGGAATTTGTGAAAGTTGTGGAATTCCAGCAGCTGATGGGGCGATGTTTGGAATTGATCCGATATTAACGCCCGGAATTATATTAACAACGCCAATCAAACCATTTGCAAGAATGGTGACAAAACCAATTGCTTCTCTTAAGAATGTAATAAATCCTGAAATAATTCCTGAAACCACTCCAATTGCTTTTCCAAAACTTTCAGCACCTCTTTGAGTTTCATTCAATGATGCGCTTAATCCTTGATCGCCAGTTAATCCTGCAATAAATGCGTTCAATGTTGGAATGCCAGTATCGTTTAAGAATGTAATAAACTTTTCAACCTGTGGCAATAAAGCAACGCCTAAACTTTCCTTAGCCTCATCAAATCCAACCTTTAAGCGATCAATCTTGCCCTGAAAGGTTTCAGCGTTTGCAGCTGCTGCGCCACCATAAAGATCAGATAATCTTTGTTGCACTTCGGTAAATGAAAGGGTTGCAAGTTCGGTTTTAGATAAACCCAATCCTAATCTGCCTAGAGCTGTGGTGTTTCCATCCTGAGCACGACCCAAAGCATTTGCAACTGTTTCTAACTCAATGCCTTTACCTTTAGAAATATCTAAAGCAAGGCTTAATAATCTTTGGGCTTCGCCAGTATCTTTTGTGCTGACTGCAAGTCTTTGTAATGCTGGACGAAGGCTGTCATCTGCAACTCCAGTCGCTAAAGATGTTTGAAGGATAAAATCTTCAGTTGCCTTTATTTGACCTTCAGTTGCCCCTGTGGCGGTTCTCAAAGCAGCAGCTAACCTTAACTGTGCCTGCTCATCTTGAATGGCTGCTTTAACCCCGTCAATGGCTAATTTAGTGCCATAAGCAACGGCAGCAGCAGCAGCGACCGCAAATGCAGCAGCAGCTTTTTTGCCAAACTCGCCAATTTTGCTTGAGTTTTCCTCAACGGCTTTGTCAGCCTCGCCTAACTTCTTTTTAAGATCATCAACATCGGCAAGGATCGAGAGTTTAAGAGTGCGGTTACCAGTAGCCATTAGACCCATTCCTTAATAATGCGATCAAAACTTTGTTCCCATTTGTTAATCAATTCAGGCTGAATTCTGCGAAGGGTTGGATAAATGAACCATCCGCGAGATCCACGACCTTGCCGTCCCGAATAACTAGGAAACTGTTTGTATTTATTTGAACCAAACTCAATGCCACCCCATAGGGTTTGTGTAGTAGCACCACCTGAAAACTTTTGTCTGGCGAATCCATAACTGAACTCACCGATCTTGCTCGATTTAGAGATGCTAACGCCATCTGCGACTCTCTGCGCAACCTTGCCAGCCTTTGTTCTTTGTCCAGCTGCTTGCTTAATTTCCTCAGATGCAAAATACGCCAAAGCAGCAGATTGCGCTCTTGCTTCCTCAGTAGCCTGCTCATCCATAAGTTTGAAAGCCTTGTAGATATCACGCAAATCTTTTTTATCGTAGGCGATAGTTTCACTTGCCATACCTCGCCTCCAATACTTCGATCGCTGTTAAAATATCGTCTGAATCAACCCATTCGCTCATTGGAATTTGTGTGGCTATTGCCAACTCAACCAATAATCTGCTTAGGCTTCCTGCTGGGTGGCTTTTGGGTTTGCATCACCGACAATGACATCGCTGACTGTTTCCATCCAAGCCTCAAATGGTTTAACTGGTTTTCCAGCAGCTTCGCGCTTGTGAGCGTTGTATGCTAAAAACATCAAATCCCACATTCCAAGTTTTTCTTTTGCTTGGCTTATGGTGTTGCCAGTTGATTTTTCCCATTTAGCCCACTCAGGCGGTTGGGCAATATATGTTGCTTGCTCGCCTGAGTTATATTCAATTGTGATTGGTAACTTCATTTTTTTGCTCCCGTTTTTTTATTATAGTGATTCTGTTACTGCGCCCTTAGATACTTTGAAAGTATATGTTGCAGTTTGTGCATCTGGTGCTGTTCCGCCAACTGGTTGTGGGTAAGCTGGTAAGCAATCAAATGCAAAAGTATGTCCAGATGTTACTGTCATTGTAATTGTGAAAGTTGAATCTGGTGTGTTGTCTGCTGCTGCCCATAAAGCCTCGCATACTGAGTTTGTCTTGCCCCAGTCTGCTAAAAGTTCCATAGTAAATTCAGCTTCAACATTTGTTGTCTTGTAAGCCTCTCCATCAAGGGTTTGATAGGTTTGGCGATCTATTGTTTTTGTTAAAGTCGCTGATAATGCTTGTGCATCAATGTCTGTTCCAAGTGATCCTGAAAAAGACAAATTAATATCACGACCAGTAATAACTTGGGTTGCCATGATTGCTCCTTATATTGTTCTTGTGTAGTAGGTAGAAACTCGAACATCTGCAATGAGCAGCGTTGATGCTCCAACTGTTGTGACTGTTGGTCTTTCGACCGAACTGACAAT
>Ga0209191_1001900_pt1 | contig 13388 bp, 18 predicted proteins | sample S_130626_EF_Meta_FD_187320 | JGI IMG/M metagenome (GOLD analysis project Ga0209191, IMG submission 187320) | Freshwater microbial communities from Lake Simoncouche, Canada to study carbon cycling - S_130626_EF_MetaG (SPAdes) (version 2) | ecosystem: Environmental > Aquatic > Freshwater > Lake ... | reverse complement strand
TAAACACAGTGATAGAATTGAATAACAAATATAGAAACAATAAGGAAAGATAATGGTAATTGACTTAAACGTAACCAGCACCTGTAATCTAGCATGTACCTATTGCTCAGAAGGTTTTGAGTGTGGACTGTCTACAGCATACGAAGAAAACACTTCTGTGACATTAGAAAACATTGAGGAGTTCATGGGCAAGTTTAAAGACCCAAAAAGAGACATTTACTTTTGGGGCGGTGAGCCGTTTGTCAATTGGGAATTCTGTCGCGGTGTGATGGAAAAGTATATTGACAATCCTAACTACAACTTTTTCTTTTATACCAACGGTGTTTACCTAAAGAAGTATATGAAAGAGCTTGTACGCTTTCACAAGGCCATGCCAGGCAGACTTAAGATACAGGTCAGCTATGATGGCAAGCCAGTTAACGATATTACTCGAATTGACAAGACTGGTAACCCAAGTTCAAGTCTAGTTAAGTCAAACTATCTTGCGGCAAAGAACGCAGGACTTGCTGTTAAAATGAAATCAGTATTAACTGCTGAACACTTTCACTTAATCTATGAAGCGTTCCTTGATGTGTTACAGTTTGATGAGAACTACTTTCCAACACCGGACATGTACAGTCATTTAACTGAAGAAGAGTTTATGCCTAGGCTGGCAGTGCTTAATGAAGGCCTTGCTAAAATTGCCAAATACATTTATCAAAATAAACTACCTCCAGAGAAGTTTGGCTGGTTTACACAAAGTCGTGCCCTGTGCGCTAGTGGTATTAACTACGTGTCAGTTGACCTTAACGGCGATATTAGCCCATGCCACGGTTGTATGTACAAAGAAAGTCATGCACACGTTATGGGCAATATTCTTAAAGCACCGGACATTGATGCGCTGATTGCAGAAAAGACAGCAATGTACAAAGACGCACTAAAGAATCAACCACTTGACTGCATGAGCTGTGATGCACAGTTCTGCATGAAGTGCAATGCGGCCACATATGAAAAGTCAGAGAAAGACACTTACTTGGAAAAGTGGAGTGACCATACTGCCAACTGGCAAGTGTGTAAAGTCTTTAAGTCAAATGAGATTGTACACCATGCTCTACGTACAGCCCTAAAGACATACAAGAAACCAACTATTATTATCAAAGCGGAGCAATGTACAGTCTAATATGTTTACACTAGAGATATCAGTAACTGAAAAATGTAACCTTGGGTGCCCATATTGTTACGTGGCCAACCGTCCCACATGGATGGAACCTGAGACCTTTGATAATGCCATGCCAGAGCTTTATAATCTAATGAAGCGCAGTAATGACAGCGAGTTTCATGTCAGCTTCTTTGGTGGAGAGCCATTGCTTAATTGGGATCTAATTACCTATGCAGTTCCAAAACTAACTGCGGACCCTAAATGCAAAGGCATTAACATTATTACTAACCTAACAATGATTGATGCTGACAAAGCCAAGTATCTAAAAGAACACGGCGTTGGAGTTAGCTGGTCGTTTGACGGTATGAGTTCTAATACTACTCGTCCGTTGCTACCATTGTTAGAAAACACTAATCCAGAGACTGGAGAGTTGTTTGATGGCATCCTTGACATGTATAACCACAAGAAGGATATCATTACAGATCTAACTAATGGTTGTAAAGTTATGATATGGCCCGGCAACACCAAAGACATGACTGAGAACTTTGAGTTCTTGTTAAGCTGGGGTATCGAACATCCTGACTTTTCTATTGTGCGTGATGACGTGTGGACAGAAGATGACCTACATGAATATCGCAGAGAACTAATTAGATTAACTGATTGCTATATTGCAAAATTAAAGGCAGGCATACCTTGTTCGGTTGGATTCCTTCGTCTTGCTATACTTGATATCCTTTACGGACTAGTTAAAGGCAAACGACCATTTGGTTGCTTTGCAGGCACACATGGCGGAGTACTAATGAGCAGTGGTGAGTTTTATCCCTGTGCTCGGTTTGCAAGTAAGAAGATTATGAAGATGGATAGCGAGTATGATTTCAAATACTATCAAGAAATCTTTAATCCACAAAACTTTAACAAGTGTGAGCCTTGCCAATTAAAGCAAGTCTGCAATGCAGGCTGTACATACAGCCAAGTTACCAACGGCAACAAGCCCTTAGACAGCATTTGCGAAATCTTTCACATTACTAACGAACAGGCTATGCGAGTTGTAGAAGAATGTAAAGATGTTCCAGTGTTCCAAGATTTAATACTGCACTACTTAGACAATGTTGGTGTAGAGAACGAAGGTGTGGAGTGTAGAAACTAATGAAAAGTATATTAAAGATCCCAGTTAAAGTTGAAATGGCTCCTGTAGAGCATGTTTCAGATCGCGTATTATCTGTAGATGAACTTGCTGTACAAATTGAAGAAGCCCGCAAAGGCAAAGCTAAAGTAGATAGTCAATACGTTGGGTATGATGATCTCAATCGTGGACACTTATATGATTATAAGTTTGACTATGGTCAATTTCTATCTAGTATGAGCCACATTATCAAAGAAGCTAAAAGTCGTCCACAAGACAACAGATACAAAAACTCACACGAGATGATTATCCAATGATACCAATTGTTAGTGATTTTTTTGTAGGAGACCAAACCGACAAGCCGACACCTGCTGGGTCTGGGGTCAATGTCTTATACTTCACTAACAAGTGCAATTTAGCTTGTACATACTGCTACGAAGACTTACCCGGCCGCCCTCCACAGATACTAACTAAAGAAGATATTGTTAAACACATCGATGCTATTCTTGCTCGAGAAGACCCCAAAAGCCAAACACTAATCGTATTGTTTGGCGGTGAGCCTACTCTAGAGTGGGAGAATGTTTGCTTTGCAATGGACTATGCTTTCAGCAAGAAACGCAATGTACATTTTAATATGACAACTAATGGGATCAAGTACCTAAGTCAGAATTTCATAGATGAGACTATGAATAACTTCTTTTATAAAAAAGGCCTGTTATCAATAGATGTCAGCTTTGACGGAATTGGTAACAAAGATCGAGTATTTCATAATGGTATGGATAGTACTAAGAGCATGATTGAAGTGTTCACTAATCTAGTAAAGAACAAATTTAGGTATCGTATGCGTTATACCATACACAAGTTTAATATTAACTATGTCTACAAAGACATGACTAAACTGATTAAAACATTTAATCCCGAACGTATGATTACTAGCGTGGCTTGGGATACTTTATCTCCAAAGGACATTGAAAAGCTAACCGAGATTAAAAATCAGCTTAGAAATGACTGGATAAATAAAGCAGTATCTGTGCCTGTATGCGAGTTATTTTGTGACATGTGCAGTGGTTGCGGTGAACGCAAAGAATTGAAGACATATTTTACCAACGAGGGCAACGTAACAACCTACGGTAACTACGAAAACTCTCCAAAATTTCATGATTTTAAGGACAAAGAAATAAAATGACACAGATGACAATAACAGAAAAATTAGAAAAAATCCTAGAGATTATCAAACTTATGGAAGTTGAAGATGATCCGGGTGTTTCTACAATTATGCTAGATGGATTTATTCTATCTATGAACCTAATTAAAGAACTGTCTGAAAGAACCGAGCCAGTTGAAAGTATTGATATCTCTAAACAAATAGAAATGGTCACATCAGTTTTGGGCGTATCATTACATGATCTAGTCATGCAGATTATCAAAGACATGAATGAAAATCAAGAGATGCCTGATAAAGAAGTAGATAAGAATACACTAGACTTTATTACTTCTGCCGCAGATCTTGACGACTATGAAAAATTTATAGCACAAAATAAAGCTAAAGAAGATTTAGACTTTTTATCAAAAGCAATTTAAGGAGACGGAGCGATGGCGTTACCAAATATAACATCGGGATTAGTAAAAGACATCTACGGTAGTAACGCCAGTGATGCAGTATCCCATGGACTTACACAAGTCAATAACTCAAACAAGATGTCTGGGGCTATATTCTACAATATAGCACAAAAGGCCATAGCAGAAAGAACAAGACGTGGCGGTTCGGTAGTTGTTATTCCTTCTAACTACTATACTGGAAAGTTATTTGCCAGTAAAATTCAAGAAATTAAAACTAACGTAGAAATTGCAGGACCTGCAACAAGCCAAGCATATAATACCAATTATGGTGGCGGATCTAATAGCGGCAACCCCCCGGAAATAACTACCTATAGTCAAGTGGCAGCACCAAGCGGATCAGGCAATTTCGTAGCAGGACAGAGAATAACCAGTGCTATTGTTAATGCCCTAATTGATGAAATCAACGCCGCAGGTAATGCTTGTACCTGTAACTGCAACTACTGCACCTGTAACTGCAACTACTGCACCTGTAACTGCAACTACTCATGTACTTGTAATTGTAACTATAGTGACGAACAATTAAAGAGCCAAGTGGAGTACATGTAAATGGCATTACCAACCTTATCGGGATTAACTAAAAGTATATACGGAACCAATGCCAGCAATGCTGTAAATCATAGCATGGCTGGAGTGTTACCTACCGACTTAATGCGAGAAACCAAGTTAGTTGATATAGCAAATAAGGCCATTGCAGAAAGAACTCGTCGCGGCGGATCGGCAATTCAACTTCCAGCAAGTTATTATAGTGGACAAATCTTAGGAGCTAGAGTTCAGGATATTATTACAGTAGTCCAACAAGCCGGTCCGGCAGCTAGTCAAGCATATAACGGTGCAGGCCAGGGAGTTAATAGTAGCAACGGTCAACAAGTAGTAGGATATACCCCAGAACTTGACAGCTACGGAAATCCAACTGGCAATCAAGTACCTGTATATGGTGGAACAACGGCCCCAGAAGTAATAACCTATCCACAATCTCCAGCACCATCAGTTGGCACATCTTTTAGTAGAGGACAACGGACAAGTGCCGCAGATATAAATGTACTTATTGGAGCAATCAACTCTGCTGGTCAAGTCTGTACTTGTAATTGTAACTATTGCACCTGTAACTGCAACTATTGTACTTGCAATTGCAACTATGCCTGTACCTGTAATTGTAACTACAGCGACGAAACATTAAAGGCCAATGTGGAGTATCTATAAATGGCAAGTTTAGTTGCAAACATTTACGGATATAATGCATCAAACGCTGTATCACCTATTGGCGGCTATATTAGTGCTGGAATGTTAATAAGTGGATCGCACATCCGTGTTATAGCAGAAGAGGCAATCGCTGAGCGAGTTCGGAGGGGTCAATCTAATATTGCTATACCTGCTGGATATTATTCAGGAACAATCAAGGCTGACCGCCTTGATATTATTAATATTGTTGTGGCAGTTCCAGGACCAGGAGCATCAGTGGCCTCCAACGGCGCCAATCAAAATATCAATAGTAGTAATGGACAAGTAATAACCGGCTATACCCCAGAACTTGACGGCTACGGAAATCCAACTGGCAATCAAGTACCCGTATATGGTCCAGTTCCGGCACCAGAAACTATAACCTATCCACAAGTAGGCGCAGTTGGCAATGCAACATCATTTGCCGCACTAGTTGGTTCAAGAATTAGAGCTCCGCATATAAATTCTATAATAGATCAAATCAATGAATCTAAGAGTGTATGTACTTGTAACTGCAACTATTGCACTTGTAATTGCAACTATTGCACCTGTAATTGCAACTACTCATGTACCTGTAACTGCAACTATAGTGATGATCAAGTTAAAACTGAAATTGAGTACATGTAATGAGCCTAGAAAAAATAAAACAACTCCGTCCCGCAGAGCATATATACACTGACAGTACAAAGGGTGATACTGTGCGTAAAACTATGAGCTGTATGGCACAGAACATAAATGAAATTTGGCCAATAGACAAATATACTATTTTGGAAAAAGACAAGGACGGCTACTTTATTGTAGCTAATCCACATCAGTTGATTTTTCCATTGATCAAAGCAGTACAGGAATTATCAGAAGAAATTGAAAGGTTAAAAAATGAAAGAAATGACTAATTATGAAGAAGTAGAAGGTATTGACACTTCAACCTATGCCGGTAAAGCGGCCAAAGCAGTAAAAACAAAAGTCCGTGGTATTATGGGAGATGACCTGTTGTCTTTTATGTTAGTTGATTTTGTAGCATTTATGATGTTAAATACAGAGTTCGCCAGTAGAGGAATTTTCATCACAGATACCAATAAAGAAGATTGTTATATCAAGATCATTGAATCGGGAGATGAAGGCCTGATCAACAAACTTGAAAAATATCTTTCTTTAAGAGACAGTATTAAAAAAGTTGAGCAATACAAAGCCGATTATTCTTCAGTTATAGAAGCACTTCAGCAGTTGCCAGATTACAACAATGTTGAAGCAGTTAATACAATAGTAGAAAACTATTTAAGGAGATAAAGATGTTAGTAATTTTAAGTGGTGTAGAAACTATACACAAAAAGTTTTTTGCAAGAAAAATAACTGCGGCTTTGAATACCTATCAAGTTGACGGTTATACTGTTGACTTTAGTTTTGAGCCATTTAAAGTAACAGATGCTAATGGCAAAGTTGTTTACGCAATGGCACAAGGCGATCAACCGTCAACTAACGAGTTACTGATTGACTTAGACAATGACGGAGTAATTGATCCAGCGGGTAATGCAACGTTTGACAAGATTTTAGAACTAAACGACAAATTATTTTTAACAGGCGGTCGAAACAATCATTTCAGCAATTTCTTTATTGACTTTTTGTATGATCACGGAATTACAGAAACTGTCGATTACAGTAACAACCTGCCAAAAATTCCATTATTACATCCTCATACCTATGCTGATGTTTTGGCAAACTATGAAAACAGACTAGGTGATGTTCATGTCATAACTGGTATTTTTTCTAAAGGTTTTATTGACAGCATTAGAAATGACATTGGCCCTGAAAATGTGACGGTATTAAACATTGTTCGCAATCCTTCTACTTGTATCTTGTTAAATCCCAAAGACGACGAATACTATGCAAATCCTGAAAAAAACAGAACACTAGCACTGGATACTAGAAAATTAAAGTACTCTCTTATTAACTCAGCAACTTTAGCTAGATACCCAGATATTAACACTATTAAATTTGAAGATATAATTACAGCTGGCAAGTTCACAGTTAACGGAGTTGAGGTAGGCGTTCCAGCAGGCTACGACAACTACAATGGAATATTGACTCAATGGGAATATGATAATTTAATTCCTTTAAATCTTGTATCTCCAGAAACTTTAGATGCAACTAATATAGAAATGCAACATGCTACATCTACTATGGTAAACTCAGCAGTGATAGGTGATGACTTAAAAAATTACATTAATTCTCTAAGATCCACTCCAGTAGAAGTTGCTGACATTAAAAGATTGATGTTACAAAACTCGCCAGAGAATATGTTTACAGACTTAGGTTATGAAGTTTTAGATTACGATGACATTGTGTCTTAACATATATGTTAATAGTACTAAGCGGGTCGGAGACCATTAAGAAAGCCGCCATTGCTTGGACTATTACACAACAGTTAAACTCGATCAAACACACTGACAATAATTATCAACAGCTATTAGATAATAATACCAATAATCAATTAAAGATGCAGTTCCGAGCCATCTGGACTGACTTTGGTGTTAAAACAGATTCAGTGTTCCCTGAAGGCGGCAACTACCAGGCCTTTCTATCTCAGTACCATGCCCGACCATATCCAATATTAGTCATTAGCGGAAGTTTTTCTAAAACGTTTGTTAACATGCTTACTAGAGATATTGACAAGATCTATGCAATTAACATCACTCGTAATCCGTCGGCAGTATACACTATTGACTCTATTACTCAAGACACGGCTCCCTATAATACAACTACTGGAGTTAAGTTGTTAAAGCAACGTAATGAGTCGTCTTTCGTGCAGTCTGTTATATTGAAACAGATGCCAAATGTTCAAACAATTAAATTTGAAAGTATCTTAGAAACAGGAACGATTCAAATTGGTAATCATGCTATTGATTTGTCATGCTATAGAAGTTATAATAATGTATTAACTCAGGATGAGTACCATAATCTAATGCCTAAGTGCAGTCTAAGTCCGCTAGATGTAGATCAATTCAACTACCTAGCAGATAATTTTAAAAAAGTACTGCCAAGCAATCGATCAGATATCCCTCAAGAAATTGCAGAACAGTTGCCTTCTAGCTTGTTTAGGGAATTAGATTACCAACCTCTGTCTCTGCAGGAGATCACATGTCCAACATTGTAAATTTAAAATCCTATGATATTGTACTAACTACATCATTTGAATTTAAATTTGGTGTATGCGGTCACATGTTTGAAATGATTGACTACTATTATGCAGTCAAAGAATACACCAGTTTGACTCCTTGCATACTATTAGCAGATGGAACTAGTAAACAAGAGCTATTGTCCGCAGTCAAACAAAAATACACTGATCTAATCATAGATAACATTGTAGAGCATCCTTGTCCTAAGGTTATAATTGCTAACAATCTATTAGTAGTTGATGGAAGTCCCCGATTAAAAAATGCAGATTTATTAGTCAACAACATATTTTTATTTCGATGCTCTGAATCAGATTTTTCATACTATACTTCCAAACATAAAAATGTAATTTTAATGCAGGATTTTGAAATATACGGTGAGCAGTTAGACTCTATAGAAACAATAGATTATAAAAAGAAAATACTATTCTCTAAGTATAAGCCAATGCTTGGCGACTCGGATGTTGCGGCAATGTTTTATCTTACAGATGTCTGCAGAGCAATACCACAATTGGAATTAGAACAACTGATAAAGAAATACAATTTCAATAAAAATATTATTTTAACTAATAATACAAATTTGTATTCTTTAGACAACGTTTATCAAGTGCCAGTTGACAATATTTGGGATAAGTTTAGCACATACATATATACCAAAGTACCACGGCAAATTGATTGCTCTAGTCGATTTATATTAGAGTGTGAGCATTACGGCAAAGAAGTAATATATGATATAGACTATTATGATCGTGCGCTCGAAGTAAGAAAAAAAGATGGGCTAACGGGTACTGAACTGTTGCCCAACGATAAATTTTTAAAGTTATTAAATGAACGAATTAAGTGTTAATCAACTTGATGTAGATTATGATCGTCCTATTAATTCTAGGGCAAAATTAGACACGGGTAAACTTTGTAACTACTCTTGTGATTTTTGCTATTATAAAAATCATCTAACTGAACGAGACACTCTTAAACAAATAACTGATAGAGTTGATTATCTTGTAGCCTACGGCATTGAAGAAATTGATCTGTCCGGCGGAGAAAGCTCAATAGAACCCAATTGGTTTAAAATACTTGAGTACTGCCAAAATAAATTCAAACGTATCAGTTGTCTAAGTCACGGCGGCAAGTTTAGTAATATAGAGTTTGCTAAAAAGTCATATGACTTGGGTCTAAGAGAAATACTATTCAGCTTGCATGCCACTACCGCAGACACACATGATAAAATTGTAGGCAAGAAGGGAGCATTTGATAACATACTGCAAGCAATTGCTAACGCACATCAATTGGGTATTGAAGTGCGATTAAACACTACCATATGTGAATTAAATTACAATAATATTGACACACAGGTGATGCTAGATCTTAAACCTACACAGCTAAATTTTATTGCATTAAATTATTGGCAAGACAATGCCAACGGAAACATAATTGACTATGCTCTGGTATGCGACTATGTCAAACGATACATAGATAAATTACAAAATTTAGTTGAAGTAAATGCTCGATACTTTCCGCTGTGTTACATGGAGGGATATGTTGATCATGTAAAAGGGCATTACCAGCACATTTATGATTTAAAAGATTGGAACAAAGCAGTCTACAGCGGTAAACTAGATACTAGTAAGATCTACAGTCAAAAAGAAAAGGTCAATCAATGTCTAGTAGAAGCAGAGAAAATTAGATTACAAAGTTATTTTAAAACTGTCAAATGTACAGGATGCAAATACTTTTTTGTCTGTGACGGAATTGAAAACGAATTAAAGGGTCATGTTGAACCTAGGCCCATTGATGGGGATAAGATAAAGTGCATTTAAGTATTTTAATCCTTACTCATAATCGACCCAAGCTGTTTACTCGTTGTTTAGAAAGTGTTCTTGCACAGATTACGCCCGGAGTTGAAGTATTAGTTAATAATGACAGTCGCGACATTGAAGAAATTGATCATCCGCAGGTAAAATACTTTTACTATACATCAGGTAGCCTGTGTGAAAAATATAAATTTCTATTAGAAATTGCTCAGGGCGAATATGTTTACTATTTGGAAGATGATGACTATCTGCATAAAGACTTTCTAGCCACTAGATTAGATGCTGATCTAATAGTGGGAAATTACTGCCCAACTTATGACACACCAAATATCTTAACTTTCATGTCACTGTATAAAGATAGCCAGATGACATCGGACGAGTTTTTAGATAAATTGAACACTGAACATCTGCAACTATCACAGCACATATATAAACGTGACTGTATACTTGATTTTGAATTTCCCATGGACAGTAACATACACAACGATATCAAACTAACAGTCCATGCCGCACTACAAGCTAAGTCAATTAAAACTCTAAACAAGGTCTTTTATTACCAAACAATAGACGGCGGTGATAACATTTCTTTTCCAGTACCGACTAACCTAGTAAATACAATACAATCTCTAGATTTTTTAAAGGAAAAAGCCGTTGATAAACCCAATTCGTAGTTGTGGAAAGCCTATAGACCGTCTTTTTATAGACTGGCCGCTAACCCACTGGTGTAATTTCAAATGCTCGTACTGCCCAGTACTGAGATCGTTATCTAACGACTTTTCTAAACCTGATCATAGTGCTGACCCACTAGTTACGTTGGCTAGGCTCAGCAATATCAAGCTACCTTTCAACATGTGCATTACTGGAGGTGAACCGTCATTGCATCCGCAAGTACATGAAATTGTTAAAAGACTAGCACTAATGGAACAATGCCAAGACATTTCGTTTTTCACCAATCTTGTCAAACCTGCAGATTTTTATGTTGATTTAAGTACTCACGGCTGCGGCAAATTGGTAATCTTTGCTTCTTATCATCCGCAGTATGCACACCCAAAGTTTTTTAATAAATGTTTAGAAATAAACAATGCACCAGAAATTCGATTTTCAGTTCATGTTAGTATGAGCGATTTGCCGGAACAGTGGCCTAGTACAATTGAGTTTCTAGATTTTTTAGAAAGCAATCAGATTGAATATAAGCCCTGCATACTATCACCGACACAGGACTATCAGCCAAATTATACAGATGAGTTTTTTAGCAAGTTTCAACCCTATCTCGACAGTGCTGAAAATACCGCAGGAGTTAGTGATGGCTGGACCTATTTTGAAGAAGTTGAATGTACATTTGACGACGGCTCTAAACAAATATTAAAAGATTATGAAATTGAACATCGAGAATTGAATAGATTTAAAGGCTACACTTGCACACCAGCAAGCCTTATAGTAAGAATGGATGGTAGTATTAATATCACATGTACTAATAGAAAATTACCACTATACTTAGGAGACGACATTGTTAAAAAAGAAACTTGTCCTAATGAAATCTGCCCGTCAAGACGAATGACCAATTACTATAAAGAAAGATCATGGACTACGTAAAACAACATCATATACAACAGGATCCTGATCATATTAATGTACATTGGGACAGCTTAACTATTTGTCAACTGCATTGTTCTTATTGCTATGCTCGAAATGAATACGGGAAAGAATGGGGTAAAATATCTAACAAGCAGACTATTGATGCAGTCATTGAAGCACTGGACAGAAGTAGTCTGCCTTTCAACTTGGGTCTACTAGGTGGCGAGCCCACTATTGGCCCGCACTATTATTACATATTAGATAAGATTTCTAAACTAGAGAAGTTTCAATTTGTCTACGTAGTAACCAATGCTGAAAAGGATTTAACGACACATCCTCATTACGATCGATTGGCTTTTCTGTTCAGTTATCATCCTGCTGATTGTACAGATCCTGTTAGATTTGTCAATAACATGAAACACATGATAGGTCGGGGATATAAATGCAAAGTCAATATCATGCTACATCATGATAAACGACTATGGCCGCAGATAAAAGAAATGTATGAAATTTGCAAGGGAATAACCGGGCTTAAGATACATCCTCATTTTATCTACGGCAATACTATACAGAAACTATTCAACTATCGCAAAGAGTTTTGGGAATACTTTAAATTCTTTGAAGATGAAATAGAAAAAGATCTAGTCTATGATAATGACTTGTTTAACGATTATCAAGTGTTTCAACAGGGGCTAACTGATTTTAAAGGTTGGTCGTGCTATAACAACAACTATGAAATTGATGTACGCGGAAATGTGGTAAAGTTTTGTCTAGCTAAAGAGGATGATGTAAATCTATTGCGTAATCCAGATTTCTTTAAAAACATTACTAAAACAATACCAATGATTTGTCCGCACAAGGCCTGCAACTGTGACGGGCTACTAAAACAACTTAAGGTGAAGAATGCAAGTTGAATGGGAAGTCACTATGAAATGTAACTACAACTGTTACTATTGTTCCAACTTGGACAAAAGTATACATCATGTTACAGATCATGACACACTACGAACATTTGTTAAGATGCTAGGAGATACATATCCGGGCGTTGAGATATTTGTATTTGGCGGTGAACCATTTGTGCATCCTGAAATTGGGCATATCATTAAGTGCTTTAATGAATTTCAAATACCATTTGTTATACAAACTAATCTTAGCAAGCATAGCATTGAAGTAATGAAAACTATTGACGACCCCTATACTCTGCAGGCCAGCATACATCCGACAGAAGTCAGCAAAGAAGATTTAATAGACATACTAAAAGAAAATGTCACGTGCAGAGTAATCGATGTAATGTTTAGCGGTAAAGAAGCTGTTTGGTATTATCTTAAGGTAAAAGAACATACTAAAACCGGCAATGTGTATCTAACTCCTATTACAGACTTTGGTGATGGTAAGAGTGATCGTGCCTTGCAAGAGTATCTTGAATTAAAAAACAATCCGGCATATAGTAAAGTTATTAAATTTGAAGAAGTAGAAAGATTAGGCAAACCTAGATCTGAAGTTTGGGCAACTGTAACCTTTAGTCCCAAGGGAAAACCCTGCTTGTATAAAGACAAGTACTTTTTATACAGTCCGCAATTGGAGATGTATAATTGTTGTTATAGAATAAAAACAGACGGTATTTGTCCAAAAGACAAATGCTTTTTAATGTGAGAAACAAATGAGATATTTGATAGCAGGAGCATTTAGTAAGTCAATTCCTTTAATTAAATTTTTAGGAAACAAAGCCACAA
>Ga0209191_1001896_pt1 | contig 13411 bp, 18 predicted proteins | sample S_130626_EF_Meta_FD_187320 | JGI IMG/M metagenome (GOLD analysis project Ga0209191, IMG submission 187320) | Freshwater microbial communities from Lake Simoncouche, Canada to study carbon cycling - S_130626_EF_MetaG (SPAdes) (version 2) | ecosystem: Environmental > Aquatic > Freshwater > Lake ... | reverse complement strand
AGCAAACGCACTAAGCCCATTCCAAAAGTTTGCCGCTCCATAGGTGTTTACAGCATAGTTAAGCACACGCCATTGATCTGTAGTTAGGTAGGGTTTTAACTGTGGAGCCGCAGTTATAGCACCAGCTGTGACAGCACCAGCCCAATTACCCTTGCTTATATAGTTAAGTAAGGTTCGAATCAATAAAGCATTTGCCGGGCCTTTTTCTGGTGCGGGTTCTGTGATTTCTTTCAGTCTCATATGGGTGTGCCCCATGCACTACTGGATTTTTCACCCACTGCCAACACACATGCTGTGGTTGAGGTAAATTCAATCATGGTCCATGCGCCAGTGACTGGGTTCACAGTCAACACCAATTGCGTGCCTTGTTCAGGACTTGCTCCCCACCATTGTGGCGTTTCTTTGAATTCATCCCGTATCACAGTGAACACACGATCCCTATCATCACATGTCACTGGCTTGTTCAAACGGCGCGGTTCAGCTGACGCAGTGATGCACACTAAGGTCAACATCATGATTATTGTCAGTTTCATGTGAGTATTTATAAGTACTTGTATGTATACGCCCATTGAACTAGACCCAGTAGCAGTAGAGATTATCATAGAGCTACTCAAAGGCCAATAGGGGCACTGCTAGCCGTAACGCTTGTTCGCGTTTTAACGCTACGCTACTTCGTAGCTGTAAAAAATCTGCGCTTCGCGTTGCTGTAAAAATTTTGGCCGCGCTCCGCGGGTGCTAAATACAGGGTGATCCTTTTGGTTTGGATTGCATAAATACATCATAACAAGGAGATCCTAGATGGTCGCGAATGTCTCATTAACTAAAAATTTAAGATTGGCAAACCGTTCAGCTGAGTTTCCAGGCCTGCTTCAAGCACTACCCAAGCACACAGCCCTATCAGAAACTCTAGCAATCACTATACTAACATATGTTCAAAGAATGGCAGTGACTCCTGCTGAGCGCCGTGCAGAGTATGTCACACGCTTAACAGCAAGACTTGCTGAGCGTCAAGAAGATGCCACATTGGCTGGCAGTATCATTGCTATTGCCGAAGATTTGGACCTGTTTGCAAACGAGCCCACACCCTAACTGTAGTGAATAAGAAACAAAGTACGATGCTTGTCGTACTTGAATGCCACAGACAAGTTATAGCAGTCTGTGGCCATGTTCCACGCCCAACGTTGATATTTGGACCCTATGTAGTCCACTAGCCAATCTTCCACGCAGGTAAAATTGTTGATCCAATCTATTTGGTCTGTGTTGATTATTTTTGGCCAAACAACCTCTGCTGTGTAGATAAAATTGTGTTTGGACGGGACAAAATCCCAAGTTGGACCATGTGACATATCAGTATTTACAACTGGTGTCCAAGTGCATTAAGTGCTAGTTTATTTCTTGTGGTAGTATCGGTAGTTAACTGACGTTTCGTTGGTCTGGTGTACGAGTGCGCCGTTTCTGGTGTGGAATTTGCGAGCCATTTCAGTTTGTGGACTCAAGGTAACAATGTCAGTGACTTCACTGTGTTCCTTCAATATCCAATCAGCTGCCTGTTTGATTAGGGCCGCGCCTGCTCCTGGCTTGTAACTCCAAATGGTATAGAACACTGCCACGTTCTTGCTGTTGCTGACTGACTTCAAATCTTCTTCGTTCTTGGGAATTTCCGTTAGCCATTGTAAGCAAGTGGCCGCAAGTATCTCTTCACCTGCCTTCAGCAACAAGATCTCAGCGGCTTCGTTGATGCGTTGCTCAAGTGGAATATGCGGACGAACTGGATCGTCTAGGATTACTCTGGCCAACGGATCAGTGATGTCTCTAATGTGATGCAATTCCATGATTGGATTCCTAAGTGTATCTTTATATGCGTATTTATTAATTACCAGGCAAAACACTATTACAAGTAGATTACGCTCGGTAAGTGGTGTTGAAACTCAAGGTAATTCTCAAATCTGTTGAGTTAGGCAATGTGTCGTGTGGTAACCAACTGGGGAATATGATCAGCCGACCCGTGTGGGGCTCAAAACTGTGATAGTTTTCATTATAGTCAGTTGTGCCATTGCTACGTTCAAACATACGCAACTGCTCAAGAGGACTGTGAAAAGTCAAGGCACAACTGCCGGGATCAGCATACACAAACAGGCTTGCACTGACAATGCTCATTTCATGACGATGTCGTTCAACACGATCACCTGGACCGTAACGATTGAGCCAACTGTGATTGATGTATATGGGCCTACATCCCACAACTTCAGCCCACTTGCTCACTGCTTTTTCTAAAAAAAATCTAAGATTTTTCAATTGCGGATGATCCAGTATGCCGCCGGCTTGGCGTTCTTGATAAGTACTTCCAGGTATCAATCGAATACGTTCAAAGTTGGCCTGTTCAGCCAACGTGGCCAGCACAGGTAAATCAGGATGATCACTTAGATCATATTCATGTATCACCGTGGGGAACAACAGCACTTCTTTCATAGATCATCAGTGGGTAAATTATTCAACAGTTCTCTAAGTTTGCTACTGGCAACTTCTGCTTTGATCTTTGGCTTGGCCAAATCAAATCCTTCTTTGGGACTGCCACGTTGCCAATCCGTTGTGCCGCCGCTATCTTCAGTGCCTTGTGCAGTTTGCCGTTGTTTAATACTGTTGAGCAAATGACTGCCAGCACTAGCCTGTCCCGAACCAGAACTGTCTTCTTGTTCGCAATCTGTGATGCGCAGTGTATCAATGTTGAACTCCAAATCAATCTTTTGCCCAACACCACTGCTGGAGCGTGTTTTCATCAGCTGTATTTGATAACGTCCACGCTCCCGCATGGCTCTGCTGGTAAAGATACCAAACACGTTGTCTGCTGTTTGAATCTTGCTTAATCCGCCTGAAATATGACTGTGATCAAATTCAATTTCTTCCACAGCACCGCGATTCAACTGTGCCGCTGTCACAAACACACAGTTCTTTTCTACCGCTAAATTTCTCAATTCTTCACTCACATACTTGTCTTTCACAAACAAATTTTCAGCACTAATCTTCTTGCTCAACGGCATCAACAAGTCCATGTAGTCCACCAGCAACACATCAACCTTACGACCCATTTTGATTTCATACTCTTTCAAATACGCACGGATGTCATTGGCTGTTTTACCCGAGGGCATGTACTTGACTTGGAACTGTCCACTCTTCTTGCCAATCATTTTGACTTTCATTTCAACGTCATCAATGTTCTTGAAAATCTCTCTGGTTGGGAATCCAGTTATCATAGCATCCACACGCAAACTAACCAATTCTTCACTGAGCTCCAATGTTAAGTAGATTACATTAAATCCTGCTAGTGCGTAGTTTACTCCAAGGTTTGCCAGGAACAAACTCTTGCCAGCACCCGAACCTCCAGCCCAAATATTAAGCTCGCCACGATTGAAGCCGCCGTACAGTTTGTCATCAACGCTTTTCCAACCAGTGCTGATCTGTCCATTCTTGTCCTTGATACGCATCAAACGTGCTCGGGGATCTTCAAAATAATCAGTACCCATGTCACGTTGCAATCCAATCTGTACTGCTTGTTTGATCTTTTCTTCTACTGGACCATATTCGCCTTTTTCCAACAAGTCAGCTGATTCCAAAATAGCACGTTCAAGTCCTTTGTGGCGGGTAAATGTTTCAAAATCATTCATCAACCATTCAAAGTGTTCCTCACGTAGGTCAGTGGCGGCTTTTAAATTTGATCCAGTTGCGGCATTCAGTATGTCGGTGGTGGGCAACACATTGTTTTCGCTCACATACTTGGTTAAGAACTCCGCTGGTTCTTGCAGTTTACGGTCAAATAATCTACTGTCAAAAATGCTTTGGCATCGTACAAATGTACCAGCATCTGCCAACATCATTTCCAAATAAACTTTTTGTATTTCGTAGCCGTAGTCTACGTTTTGTCTTGCTTTGTCTTTGTCTTTGTTGTATTCATTCATACTTTATTATACGCTCTTTAAATATTAATTGCAATGTGTTTGACTGGAGCCCAGTCCGTTTTTCGTATGCGTTGTTTGATATGATATGCCACCGCACCTATTGCACTACTGGGATCTCCGGGGTTAGGTAAACTCCACCTATACTTGAATGCAGGTTCTACAAACCGTTTATTGGCATCCGAATTCATGGCACATCCGCCCATATAAACTAGACAATCGGTATTGATTAATTTCTTAGCTTCCAGCATAACCATACGTATTTGATCTTCAAATGCATACTGTACTGCGGCCGCAATGTCGCATTGATCTTGCAGTGTGTCAATAGGGTAGGGCCAGTTTAGTACACCTCTATGTAGGTTGTATTTTAGATTAACGGTATTGCTGACGTAATTATTAACTTCTTTAAAGTACCGCCGTTTGTCACCCTGCTCCGCCATCTTTTGTAACAAGTGTTCGTCTCGAATTGGTGTAAGGCCAATTAACTTGGTAAATGCGGAATAGAATAAACCCAAACTATGTGGATAACTTCTACTCCATACTTTTTTCATTTCCCCATGCAAGCCTTGCCAGATGGTGGCACATTCAAACTCACCTATTGCATCCAACACTACAATAGCACAATGATTAAAAGGACTAGTATAATAACCAGCGGCCGCATGACTTGCATGATGCGGCGTATACGTGACGGGTGCATAGTGTACTCTTATTTTGTTTAGATATTGTTTAGGCAACACTGACATGTCCATGGCTGTTTTGTATTGTCCAGCATACACTTGTCTTGCTTTTTTGACCCAAGGCTGCTCATACCAAAAGATACGATCCGGAGCACCAATATGTAATGCTTGAGTAATAAGAGATGAGTTTAATTCATCATCTTTACAAGTAGCCAGTGATTGCAGTTCGCCTTCTTTAAACACAGCCAGGCTACTGCCGTGATTGAGTGCGTTTATTCCCCAGGCAATCATTTGTAAATAAATGGATCGCGTTTGCGTAATTCTTCAAGACGTTTTTTAAAACGCTTGCGTTCTTGATACTTGTACCAAGGACTGAGTAAAAAAGCAATTATTTTATTCATTCTATCTCCTTAAACCATTTCTTTGCTCTCAATTGTATTTTGAGACTGTTTGATTCTTTTGCTTGTATAATTAAGTATAGCGTGGCCAATCTACCTAATCTAACAACAGCATCGTTTACATCTTTAATGCCATCGGGCCAGTTGGGCATACTAACACTCCACCCAAATTCCAATGCTTGTTCTACTGTTCTAGGACCTTCGTGATCCCTATCAGGAACTAGAACAATTTCTTTACCCAACTGTTTGAGCAGCCAGTTTTGACTGTCTTTGATCTCCGCACCTAGTAACGCACAAGCATCAATACTTATCGCGTCAAAGGGACCTTCACACACAATTACGAATTCTCTATCATCTAGCTGATGATCTAAATTAAACACATAGCCGGGTTGTTGTTCACTTAGGTATTTAGGTTTAGAGTCATTGATAGCACGGGCAGTCCATCCTACAACTTCACCCTTGTACATGAATGGAATAATAATTCGATTACTAAAACCAATTTTAATGCTCCAATAAAAGGGATAACTTTTAGGATCTATATTTCTATCTATCAAGTACTGAATACATTTTTTTAAATTCTCAGGAACTGAAAAATCTGATTGAGCAATATTTTCAGCCCATTCAACCATGCTGAGCGCATCAATAGGTAATGCTCTAGCTTCAAACTTAGGAACAACACTGTGTATTACCGTGTTTGAGTTATCATTAAGGCGTAGTGCTTCTAATCTAAGTTGGCTAATAGTATCGTCGCCCATATTGAGCAAACGCATTAGCTTGTTCATTTTTTGACTTATTGTTCTACCGGGTTGCCAGCTTGCCTTAAATTGACAATTGAAACAATGATAGCTTATTGCATCGCCACCATTAACAATAAAGCCGCCGCGTTGCCGTTTATCGTCACAACATGGGGCATTAAAACTTATCCAACCGCTTGGAGTTTGTTTTCGCTTACCGGGTAAATGTTGTAGTAGTGTGTCGGCTATGAGGCTCATAGCACATTATACTTAACTTACTACTATTTTGTCAACTGTTCCGAGCGCCAATTTATAATTTCCGTTTTTCCAAGTTACTCTAAAATAATTATAATTACCAATTTCAACATCATTAAAAGTGATAGTTGTAGTGGTTGCAACGGTAGTAGTTATTGTTCGAATTTGCGGCGCATCTAAATAAGAATTTACAGAAATAGTACTGTTTTCAGTTCCTTCTAAATAAATGGTTCCTATGAAATCAGTAACTTCAATTCCAAAGTCAAGTGTTTGAACTGGCTCAGCTTCATAAAATTTACTGGCAATAGCAGGCGTATGATTGGTAACATTGCCGTCAAGATCTATTTCTTGAGTAAAGTGTTCATATACTCTTTCATCTCGGAAAGTTGGCATTGCATCCCCAACCAGTTCTATAGTACCCACTGCTCCAAATCTTGTATCAGCATATAACAATATGTCTTTGCCAAGACTGCTCACCGCAGTAACACTGTATTTCAAATACTGACTGGACAATTCAGTTAAGTCTTCTTGCGGTATAGTAACTGTGGCAATACCTTTAAGTGCGGTTGGAGTAACAGTGTACGGACTGTTTTCCAAAGCATTGCCCTGAGCATCCATAACATTTAATTCTAGCTGAGTCAGCGTGGCTAAATCGATGCGTTTTTGATCGGCGTTCTTTATATCGAACTCAATGGTGTTATCGATGCCATTATAAATTTTTATTGTTCTCTGATACACGTTGGTATACTCCACGGTAAATCCTGCCAAATTGGCTAATAGTATGACCCTATTAGAATATAAATAACTTGAAATTTTTTGCATTTGGACGGACCTTTATATACTATTTATGGCAAAACTAAGAGACAATATAGAACAAAACTTACCTTTTATCAGCGTGTTAAACTACGGTGAAAACGAATACGTGGGCATCATTATAAACCAAGATCAGTTTGTAACTAGCTTTTATGATTTAAACGCTATTCGCACACCTGAAGAAAAGTCTCAGTTTTTAATTATTGGAGAAGCATGGTGGTGGGAGAGTAACCGCCAATTTCCAATTAACATATTCTGCAGAGAACAGATACATCCATTCCAGTATGCTATTAAGACCTTTAACAGCAAGGATACTCGATTGTTGCTTGGACCGTGCGTTAACTTAATGAATTTAACAGTCAAGCGTGTTAAACGCAAAAGTGTACAGCTAGTTCGGAAGGTTCGTTAAATTTTCACAGATTAAATTCATCTGTATCACAATGGCCGCCGCATATGCCACAGCATGAGCTTTCTTAAAGTAGTACTCGTCATTCTCGGGTTTCTTCCAAATCTCCGTCATCACCGTACTCCATTCTTTCCCAATCAGATAGCGTTTGGCTGGTCGAATCATTGCTAATACTGCCGCTAACTCTTCTATAGATTTTGGCTTGCTTTGTCTCAGAATAGACCCATGCCCATTCACATGGAATAGGTTCTGGGTAAACTCGTCTGCCAGTAGTAGATCCCATAATGGTTCTGTCTCCAGTAATTTTTTCAAGTGCTCTTTGTTTTTAACACCTTCGTAGACTCCTACATTTAAGAAATCTATTTTAAAATAACCTCTGTCTTCTGCTTGCTTGTAGTCTATTGTACTTAGCCCAGTTATCGGATTATACGGAATAGATGTACAATACACGCCAGTGTTGTGCTTTTTATAAGTACCATTATCATCAATGGCCGCAACAACATGATCAAATAACTCTAGGGCTTTTGTTCTATCTGCAAAGTCGATATCAATATCTGGCATTATATATTTGATTCCTTAACCACTTGTCGAACCAGTTCAGTATCTGCTGGCAGTTTTTTAAACTTGTTTAACCAGAATGGAATATCCATGATTGCAGTTATCGCACTTAACTGATCGTCTGTAAATTTCTTTATCATGGCTTTACCACTTGCACTGTTCAAAATTAACCACGGACTTACTTTGCCATCCTTAATGTCATATGTAGCACGGCTTAAACTAACATAAAGAAAATAATGATTCCATTGTGCATTATTATCATCGGCCCATGACATCATGTGATTAATTGTGCGTTGTAGTGCAGTTTCTACGGTTTCTGTCCTGACCAAATTGATAACATACTTATCGTACAATTCGTCCCTACACCAATGGTCGAGCTTAACTCCGCTGGTAACCACGTAGTCAATAAATCGGTCCGGGTACAAAGGATTAACATTACTGACAAAACTGCCAAACTTGACAAAAGCATTGTAATAAGGACTCCTAGCAAAATCCTCATAAGTTTTATCTTGCCGACTATTTTGCGTTTTTCTGTAAAATCTGTTGTATGTGTCATAACCTAGTATCACATGTTTTTCTGTTTTAGCAATGGACCTACGCTTCTGCTCACACAAGTGTACAGCCAACGTTTTTTCTTTTGTAAATCCTGACTTACAGAATTGGCAAATATATGATTTAATTTCGGCATCAACCATCATTTAATTTTTTTAGCAATAGTTGCTTCGTCGTATCCATGGCGTCTTGCTAATTCTTTTAGATCTTTATCAGTAGATAATTTTGCAATTAATTCAATCTCATCTAATTTTTTATTAGGATAAAGTTCTTCTAAAAATCTAGACTTTTTATTACTGCCTTCTTTCTTTTTATTCCCAAGCCATTGATGAAAGAACACTGTACTTTTATCATAGCTACACATACACAGCAACAGCCATAACAATTTAGGATGTTTTTGTAGTATGTTCCAATTCTTATTAAAGTATTCGTTAACAGTTAGCACAAAATGTTCTTGAACTTCTCTTTTAGAACTTTGCACATTGCTGATATATCGATTGAGTATGAAGTATTCGCCCTTTAACGCCTTTTGTTGCTCAGCATCCATTTCGTCCCACAAGGTACGAAAGTTCATATCAACTGCCGCAAGTTTTTCTTTAAGTTCGATCTTTTCGCTCATACTTTATCTTTACTGAGTTTGTATATCATTATAACACGATCCAATGCCTTTTGTAAAGTGATATTGGTCTTTGCTTCTTGCCGAATTTCGCCCCACATCTTGCTGTCCATTATGTGGTCGTGCAGTGGTCTGCCGTCATCTGTTCGTGGATCATAATCCCACCCAATTTCTTTTCTTGTACTAGGGTCAGCACCAAATTCTCTAGCATATACAGTGCCTTTATCTCTTTCGTACACGTAAGTTACTCCCGGCTTAAGACTGCCCATCTGGCATATCCTCTCGAGGCACCAATACTGAATCAAATGCCATCACTGTTCTATGTCCTTCGCCAGTCCACGGGTACACCGTATGCGGAAGATAGCTGGGAAACAATATAAATGTGCCAGGCTCTGGAGCATATTTCCAAGTGTCATTCATTATAAATTTAGTCAAGTCCTTGTTTACAGGAAGTCTAAATAAAATTTGGCCGTCGCTTGGCCGTCTATTCTCGTTATAATCTGGAGCACTGATGTATATATTACCACTTAGATTTCCAGCAGGATGTGTGTGCATTTCTTGATAGTCTCCAGCTGTTTGTCTAATGGTCCATATACTGGTAATTTTAGGTTGGCAATATTTTAAATCGTCAACTCCAGATTGTGTTGTAATTAGATCCATGTAACCTTGACACGCTTCTTCAAGCCAATTAACCAACCATTGCACATCAATATTTAAACTGTTGGGATATACTTGTATTTGTTGGCCGCCTCTGATACTTAATCCAACATTATTGGCATCATTCAGTTCAGGGTGTGAATGTAGCAATTCAGCAAGATTAAAAATCTTACTAAATTCCACAGGACTTACTGGGCCTGCTACCACAACCGTTGGTGCAAAGTATGCTATTTTTAGTGTCATAAAATTTTATCCAATTGAATAATTTCACTTTGTCTTGAAATTTCTTTAACAAAATACGCACAATCTGGTTTGTCTCCAAAACAAGTTGGTGTTGCTAATAGTTGTCCGTTTTTCATCTTTGGAAAGTACCATTTTACATCATTGTAAAAATTTACAATTTCAATTTTCTTAAACTCAACTCTGAAACTACTAAGTGGATTGAAAATTAATGCTTCAAACCCTCTGTCGTTTAAACTGGTTAACGGTAAAATTTCAATATCAGTTGCGGCACTGCTGTCGCCCACTGCTATGCTCCAATCTAGTGGCATTGCTATTTCATCTTCACCAATTCGTAAAACCATTGCTGGGGCATTGAATGACTCGAGGAAAATTAATGGCATAAAAAAGAAATCAGGTTCTTTTGGATCGCTGTTATCTAACACAGCAAATCTTGTGTTTTCATCCACTTCATCTGGTAAGTTGTTTAGTGAAAATGTTTTATTTTCTAATGTTAATATTTGCATAATTCCTTATTTTTGCCAATCTATCTTTTCAATAGTGAACGGATACTTGGCATCCTTGTAAAATTTCTTTCTTTCTGTAAGATGTCTCTTGGCATATTTGCAAGTGGAAGTGACGTCCCAGATTTGTACAAAGTCCTTGTCTTCGGCTTTTCTAATGCCTCGCCCAATTGATTGTATAACCCGTGTAAAGCTCTTTCCGGACTCCAGAAGAACCAAATTAAATATCCTAGGAATATTAATACCCACAGCGGCCACACCGTAAGTCGCCACAATAATCTTATTAGTAGATGTTTTAATTTCGTCATATTCTTCTTTTCTATCTTTGGTTTTTACCTCGCCTGAGACAAAAACTGCGTCTTCAATTTCATTAATAATAAATTTGCCTGAGTCGATTCTATTAACTAGAACTAGTGTGTTGCCTGATTGTGATATTTTTTTAATTAGTTTGCTGACATAAATCATCCTGTCATCGTCGGTAACAAGATATTTTAATTCATCGCTGTATGCTTTGAATTCAGGTAAGTCAATTAGCTGTACTATGTTTACGTGACATGTACTTAGTACACCAATATCTTGAAGTTCGTGAGCTTTAATTCCGCCAACCACCGGGCCAAGACTGGCAAAAATTTGTTCATATTCAAACTTTTCTTTTGGGACTGTTCCGGTTAGTCCCCAGCGTATGGGTGCATTACATAAGTTTTGTGTGAGTAAATTCTTTAATACTTCGGCCTTGGCCATGTGTACTTCATCAACAATCACAGTCCTAACACCGTCGAGAAATTCTGCAAGTGTTACAATTTCATGTTCATGATTTTTGCTTTTCTTATCTAGTATATTAAGACTTTGCCAAGTGCATATAGTGTGGGTCTTGTTAAGATCTTTACGGTCACCGTAATAAACACCAACATCTAAACCAACTGCAACAAAGTCTTCTTCAGTTTGTTCCACTAGACTTTTGTTAGGAACAATAGTAATTGTACGGCCGTATTTTTCTGCCAATTGACTCAGTGTTGCAGTGGTAATAGTTTTGCCTGCGCCTGTGGCAATCTCTTGCAGTGATTGTGTATTGGTCAAAAATGTATTGACAGCATCAACTTGGTAATCACGCAACATGATAGGCTGTCCAGCTTGTTGATGACCCTTGGGCCATACTTTGCCTTGGTCTGCCCAGTATGTTTCTGTTACTGGTTCAAATGAGATTGTACTTGTTGTGCGCAAATCTTCCACATCATCTACGCTTATGCCTAGCTTGTTTAAAATTCCAAATATTGCTTCTAATTGACTGAGGTAGCCGTTGCCGCCAAGACCAAACAAACTGACCATGCCGTCCCATCTGCCCAACTTAAATGCTGGATGGTATCGTGCGTATGGAATTTCATATTTAAAAGAGTTGGCCAGTTTCTTACGAGCATCGAGGGGCAAGCCTTCTAATTTAATATTAACTTCGTCTTTGATTATTAATTTAATTGACATAGTTTGCCTTTAAATCCAACACTGGTTTTGTATTGGAATATGATATAACTAAGTCGCAACAGTTGGCATACACCATAGATTTGTTATTTCGTATGGTGTCTAACACAATTACACTCATTGGAGTCCATTTACTTTTTAAAAGAAATTTAGGAATTTTTCCAGCTTGAATACCCACAATGGTTGTGTCATTGTTTAATTGAGCATTGTATTTGTTAGTGGCTATGAGCTGATTAAAATCCTTGCCCAGTCCTTGATTATCCATTCTAAAATACATACCAACGTTTGAGTTGACATTGTTTTCCTTTAGTGCAGAATCTAGTATTACCATATTTTTATACACAGTATCAGAATCCCAGTTTGGAAACACCATTAGCACAGGAGTACGTTGTAATTCAACTAACGAAGCTATCAGTTGTTTTAAACTGTAAACTGCACTGTCAACCCATATTCTAGATGTTTCTCTGTATGCAATATCACCAGCTAGTGAAACTGGTTGTTTTTCTGTATCGTTAAAGGTGTATTGATATCTAAAACTTCTATCTTTGATAATAATATTATTTAAAGTTGTTTCAACTCCAAGGTCACTAGTGATACTTTTATGAAAATTTTGATTTTCAATATTTGTAATTAAAAATCTATCTTCAATTTCTTTTTTGTTCCAACTTTTAATTACTGTAAAATGATTAATAATATCTTCATCTATTTCAAATTGCAAAGGTGTCAGTAACTCTACTAGAAATACAATGTTGTGTTCAGTCAAGGTTGCAGTGTATCCCTTAGCAGGATGTGTTTGTACAAGTCCTTCTATCTTATTTGAATTAGTCTGTAATATTTTTCGTATGTTAGAAGAATATGAAAAATAGATACTTAAAATTGGTTCGCTGTCTTCGTTTTTAGACAACTGTAATTTTTTATACTCTTCAATCTGTCTGAAAGATTTTGACCAAATTGGGTCTACAATTAGTTCGGATATGTTATCAACTACTTTTACTAAAGAATTTTTATGTTCTTTGAACAGTTTTAAAATCAAGTTGGATTGATTTTCAGTTATGAAATAATGTGAATTAACTGACGTTGCAAGACTACGTAACACTCGGCTATCTCTGGCCGGCATCAAATCTTCTATTGTGGGATTAGTTTGATTTACAATGTTTAATAGTATTTCGTCTATAGTTATCATATGAATTATTATAACACACTTTTGTTGTTTGTCAAAGAAAATAGACAAAAAAAATAGGCCTCAATATTATTTAAGGCCTATTGGTCACCTTTTGGTGGAATTAATTAAAGACTTGCATCTTCCATACCTGCTATACGTAATTTTACAATGTTGGTAATTTGCCATTGTTTCTGATCAAGACCCTTAGTAATGCCCAACCATTTATTGCGTAACAGCGCAAATTCGTTTATAATTTTCTCAAAGTCTACAACGTCAGCTTCGCCTTCTACGAACCTTTCACAGTCCCTAGAAGACAAAGCTCGTTGATAGTTTTCAAGATATTTTCTAAAATGACTGCTTTTTAAACGGCGTAATTCAATGTTCAAGTATTCTAAGATAGCTTCAATTTCTTGCAAT
>Ga0209191_1001894_pt1 | contig 13424 bp, 11 predicted proteins | sample S_130626_EF_Meta_FD_187320 | JGI IMG/M metagenome (GOLD analysis project Ga0209191, IMG submission 187320) | Freshwater microbial communities from Lake Simoncouche, Canada to study carbon cycling - S_130626_EF_MetaG (SPAdes) (version 2) | ecosystem: Environmental > Aquatic > Freshwater > Lake ... | reverse complement strand
CTCGCGCTGGTGCATTCACCGTTGGCGAAGTCATCACCTGTGACGGTGGATCACTTCTTAAATAATTAGTTGACGCGTCGTTCGCGGCCAGCCCAATACGGTTCACGCAGGTCCTTCTTCAGGACCTTGCCGCTTGGGTTGCGGGGGAGAACGTCAATCCATGCAACTTGCGTTGGGCACTTGAACTTTGCAAGGCGCTCGTGTGAGAATGAAATGATGTCTTGTTCAGATGCGTCTGTATCTGGCGCACGAACAACAACTGCAAGAGCGGTTTCGCCCCATTTTTCGTGGGGGATTCCGATGACTGCAACATCTGCAATACCTGGGTGCGACATCAACACGTTCTCTACTTCTGCTGGGTAGACGTTCTCTCCACCTGAAACGATCATGTCTTTCACGCGGTCATGGATGTAGACGTAGCCGTCTGCATCGACGTAACCGGCATCGCCCGATTTGAACCACTTGTCTTTCGTGATTGCTTTTGCTGTCTCTTCTGGGTTCTTCCAATAACCTGCCATGACCTGCGCTGAGCGAATCCAGATTTCTCCGACTTCGCCAGTTGCGCAATCAGTATTGGTTTCGTTGTTGACGATGCGTACTTCAACGCCGGGTCCTGGTGTTCCGCAACTGCGCAAACGATGTTTGTTCGGGCTATCCAACGCATGGTCAGCAGGAGACAAGTTGATGACTCCGCCTGTTGTTTCGGTAAGACCATATGCCTGCCAGAACTTGCACTTGAATAATTCAACGCTCTTGGTAAGAACAGCTTCACTGATCGGTGATGCTCCGTATACGAGAACTTCCAAGCTTGAAAAATCTTTGTCCTCAACTCCGGGAACACTATTCATAAACGCCAACACCGCTGGTACGAGGAATGCGTGCGTGATTCTCTTTTCCACGATGAGGTCAAGAACTGCGGCCGGGTTCATCTCGCGCACAACAATGGTGGTGCAGCCTTGCATCATGCCGGCCATTGCCCATCCGCCACCACCAATGTGAAAGAGCGGCATGGCTGCCATGTTGATGGAGGATTCATCGAGATTCCAGATGCTCTTAATCATGGGCGCCAATGCACAGAGGTTGTCATTGTCTAGCAATACGCCTTTTGGCAGTCCAGTTGTTCCACTTGAGTACAACTGAAACGAAATGTCTTTACGAGTTTGAGTTTCACCTGGATCACCAGTTTTTTGCGATAGTAACCAATCATTCCAGTCGGCATATTTCGAATGACCGCCAATAACAAGAATTGTTGTGACGGTGGTGAGCTTGTCTGCAATTGCTTCCATGACTGGAACAAACTCTTGGCCAACGACCAACACCTTGGCCTCTGCATTATTGACGATGTATTCCACCTCCGGTGGAGCAAGTCGCCAGTTCACGTCAACACTGACTGCATTCAGTAATGCAGCACCGAAGGCTAATTCGAAATGCGCGATGCTGTTCTTTTCTAAGAACACGACACGATCGTGTGGGCCGACACCTGCAGCCTTGAGACCATTAGCGACGCGCTGTGCCCTTTCGTACACTTCGCCCCAGCTAAAGGAAACATTGCCTTCGATGAGACACGGATGGGATGATCGCCCCGCGCCGTGGACTCTGATGATGTCGGCCAAGGATTCAATTGTTGCGTTTGCCATGACGAGATATTAGGGCACCCAAATGGTGTACTTTTGTCAGATGGCTTCGGGGGCGGAACAAAATCTACGGATGCGATGGGCTGCCTATGCGTCAATTGGCGCCGGGGTAATCCACGGTGTCGCAGTCGGCCTCCATGCAGACCATGCGTCTCTGGCCAGAGTGTTTATGGCATTGACATTTGCTCAAGTGTCTTGGGGGATCATCGCAATCAGTCGCTCTCAATGGTCCATAGTTCTTGGTGGGTTTGCAATAAACGGCGCTGCAGCTGTTGGATGGATCCTGACGCGTACCTCCGGCATCTCTTTCGTCAGCGGGCTAGAAATTGCTGAGAAGCCTCAACCCGCAGACACGCTGTGCGCATTGCTTGCGGTCATGGCGATAGGTGCCTCTTTATGGGCATGGCGTCAACGCGATATTCCCGTCAACGCAACTACGCATCTCAATGCCGTGTACCTCAGTAGTGCTGTCACTCTGCTTGCACTGTGGTCTGTCACCGGACATGCACATGCACACATTCAAGACATTGCTTTAACTGATGCAGGCCTTTCTGTGAATGCTGATGGAGTCATTGTGTCTCCGAGCACAGTAGTGCCGCTTGAAATTACGACTTCAACCAGCACGGTTTCTGCTTCGACTGATTCGGCTAATTCAGTAGCAACAAAGAAAAAGACTGTGGTCGCAGTACCAACCTCTATCGCGGCCCAAACGACGGTCGTTAACACAACGACGACAATCAGTCATTCACACTCGTTGACCTCAGCTCAAGCGTTGGCTGCCGCTTCTGGCTGGCCGCGGCCGTATGACCCAGCTAGCCCTATTGATTTTTCAGGAATTGGAGGCGTCACCTCTGAACAAGCAGCACGGGCTACAACGCTCATTCAGTCATCACAACGTGATCTACCCAAGTATGCAAAGTTTGCCGATGCCGAGAAGAATGGTTACGTATCGATTGGCGATGGTGCTACTGGCTTTGAGCATTACATTAAGTATTCGCTCTTGAATGATGGGCGTGTTCTCGATACCACAGCGCCAGAGTCTTTGGTATACGAAGTAAAAGGCGGGACAAAGACTCTTGTCTCGGCAATGTTTATTGCGAACCCAGGAACGCCGTTAACCGACACGACATTGGTGAACTATGCAGGCGGTCTGATGCAATGGCATGTCCACTCGAACTTGTGTTGGATAACCGTCAACGGTGTTCCCAAAGTTGTTGGCGTCACTAATGCTGACGGTGCATGTGCAATTGGGACTTTGCAACCTACTGGTGCACCAATGGTGCATGTGTGGATTGCACCGCATGCGTGTGGTCCATTTGCTGCATTAGAGGGCAATGGTGCTGGCGTTGCCGATGCAAGTGATTCTGAGCGCGTTGATCGTTGCAATAAGGACCACTAGTTATTCCTTTAGGCGGCGGTCTTGCTTTTTTGCTGAGTCGCGTTTCTTGCTTTCAAGTCTTCGTTCAATAGCGCCGCGAGACGGACGTGTCTTCTTCCGTGGGGCAGGGGGAGGGGCTGATGCTTCATTGAGTTTCTCTACAAGCTGTTCAACACACAAAACCCTGTTGCGCCATTGACTTCGACTTGTCTGGCACGTGATGGTGATCTCCTCGTCGAACGAAGCTTCTAAGCGCGCCCGGATTGTTTCCGAGCACGAGATATCCACCAAGGCAATTGTTAGTGATGCTTTGGTTGAATTCTTATTGACGTTTTGTCCGCCCGCACCTGATGACCGAGAAAAAGTCCACACCATCGCATCTGCTTTTGCGCGAACGCCGCGTGCTGCACGAAGGTCCTCATCAGGTGTCATGTCTCCATTATGTGCCAGAAAGCCACTTATGCTGAGCCAATGCCACAAGATGATGTTTCAGAAGAGATGATCTCCACGTCTCGGCTTGAACTTCACCACATCTGCGTCAATGACCTCTTATCTCTTTTTGAATCCCCCGAAGACGCTTCCATATATGAGGGTCGGCCCTTCAACAATCCCCATCGCATATTGATGGATGAGAGCGGACCATTGCGGTGGCGCGTTCCGCAAGTGAAATCAGACCCGTCGGTCAACAAATGGTTTGTGCGTTGGATCGTAGAAAAGACATCACGGGAAATTGTCGGCAGCGTCTCTTTTCATGGTCCACCAGACGAAGCAGGGATGATGGAGATAGGACTCGGTGTTCATCCCGATTTTCAACGACGCGGTTATGCGACCGAAACTTTGACTGGAATGTGGTCGTGGGTTGTTGAACAACCAGGTGTTCAGTCGCTGCGGTACACCGTTTCCCCTGACAACGTGGCGTCTGTTGCCGTTGTAAAGAAATTCGGGTTTGCGTGTCTGGGGCAACAGATAGACCCAGAAGATGGCCCGGAAGACATTTACGAAATGTCAGCCAACGAATTTCGTCGGCGTTTCAGTTAACGCCCTGGTGGGCTGTGGATCACTGTCACGGAATGTGTGGTGGTACCTGCATGGCGATGAACTGCGAGTTCTCTGTACTCAGCTGAATTCCACCAAGTGTTCAAGGCTTCTTCTGAATCAAATTCGAGAACTACTGTGCGGCCCTGTTCGTATGTTCCTTCAAGAACTGTTGGCGCATCGTCATATGTTAAAAACCGGCCACCGTGTGAACGCAAGATAGGAAAGAACCCTTTTTCGTAGATGCGGTATTCATCGGGGTTGGTCACAGTGAAGTGAGCAATAAATCGAACGGTGGATTCAGCAGTCATATGGAGCGGGTGACGGGAATCGAACCCGCATAATCAGCTTGGAAGGCTGAGATTCTAGCCATTGAACTACACCCGCGTATTGGGTGCCTAGGTTACTGGAATTGAGGCGCAAAAACCTCTGCTTGGGGTAAGGCCGCAACTCAACGTGGGCGTTCGCCGTAGTCCTGCCATGGGGCATCACGCTCGCGAATGACTTCACGAAAGCCCTTTTCGCTAAAGCCTTCTACCCATTGTTGGGCTTCTTCTGTGTGGCGAGTGATGCCATCAAAGAAAGTGCCGAGCAACTGTGAGGTACGTAGGCCCATGTTCTCAAAGGCTTGGTTAATGAGAAGTTTGTTGAGCGCGAGTTGGTTGGCCGGAATATGGCGGAAACGCCGCGCTTCTTCTTCGATAAATGCACCCAGTTCATCAGGTGGGCAAACATGCGAGACAAGCCCGATGCGATACGCAGTGTCGGCATCAATTGCACGTCCAGTAAGAATGAATTGTTTGGCATGTTCAAGCCCAAGGCGGTACACCCACATCATGGTTGTCGGAGTTCCATATATACGACTCGGCGCATAACCAATGTGTGCATCCGATGCCATGTAAAGCAGGTCGCAACACATCACAAGATCTGTTGCGCCGCCGATGGCCCAACCTTTGACTTCGCCAAGAACTGGTTTCGGGCATTCCCAAATTTTCATGAAACGTTTCACGTTGTTTCCCATGAACTGCCAGTCACGCACAGGGTCCCACGCTCCTTCACGCGGTTCTGGTCCTTTCGCTCCGTACGGAGTAGACCACCTGCGTTGTTCGTCAGCGTCTGAACCAGATGGGCTAGCGGCCAAGTCGTATCCGGCAGTAAATGTGTCGCCTTCGCCGCGAAGAACGATTGCGCAAACATCAGGTGATTTGGTTGCACGGTCTATTCCGTCGGCGATTCCCTGAATAACTGCGTCGGTCAGCGTATTTTTCTTGTGTGGACGATTGATCGAGATGATCGCAATGTCATCACGTTCCACATAAAGCACAGGTTCTGTCATGAAGTGATTCTGACAGATTGATCCATATTGTTGTGCGGTCAGACCTTTTCGAGGAAGATGAGCGGAATTTCACGCTCTGTCTTGAGTTGGTAACCACCGTAGTTTGCATATTTGGCAACAATGATTGGCCACATTTCATCACGTTCGTCTGATGTTGCAATGCGTGCGCGGCGCTCGTGTTTGGCTTCTGTTTGAGTTTCTATCCACACGGTGGAATTTGCTCGTAAGTTCACGAACCATGCGGGGTTATGGTCGTCTCCACCTCGTGACGCAACAATGACGTAGGTGTCGCCATGTTGAATAGGCGAAGTCAACATGCACTCTCGTGGTTGGCCAGACGTGCGACCGGTCGTTGTGAGTTTGAGCACGGGCATGTTGCCGGCGATCCATCCCTTTTTGCCGCCTGAGACGGTGAGGATTGTTTTATGAACAAAGTTCATGGTTTTGAGGGCGAAGTCACTAGGCACTTTCACAAGGGTACTTCTCAGACAGTGTGACTTATGTGTCTGCCTTCTGTTGCTGATTAGTTGCCAAGTACAATCGGTTCCTGCATGTTGAAGCGTCTCCTCTCCACAGTTCTTGCGAAATACAAAGGCCTTTTGTGGGTAGTGGTTCTATTTCAGGCCATTCAGGCTATGGCAGGGCTGTTTTTGCCCACCTTGAACTCAGACATCGTCAACAACGGCATCGTGAAGCAGGACATCGGGTACATCTGGCGCATTGGTGGCCTCATGTTGGTGGTCACAATCCTCCAAGTCGGCTTCTCTGTTACGGCTGTGTATTTCGGATCAAAAGTTGCCATGGGATTTGGTCGTGATGTGCGACGAAGCCTGTTTCACCAAGTAAACGATTTCTCAGCCCGCGAAGTTGCCCAGTTTGGTGCTCCCTCATTGATTACGCGAATCACTAACGATGTGCAGCAAGTTCAAATGCTGGTGTTGATGACCTGCACATTGTTGTTGAGTGCGCCATTCACCTCAATCGGCGGCGTATTCCTTGCAATGCATCAAGACCTTGGGTTGTCCCGCATCTTGATGTTCTCTATTCCCATTCTTGCCGTGTTGCTGGGGCTCATCATTGGAAGCATGGTGCCATCGTTTCGCAAGATGCAAGAGCGTATCGACCGCATCAATGAAATTCTGCGCGAACAACTCACCGGTATCCGGATTGTTCGCGCGTTCGTGCGAGAGCCTGAAGAGAAGAAGCGTTTCAGTGATGCAAATGCGGCAGTCACTGAAGTGGCATTGCGCGGCGGCCGTCTACAAGCGTTGATGTTCCCGACAGCAACCTTGATTATCAATATTTCAAGCGTTGCCGTGGTGTGGTTCGGGTCAGATCGAATAAATGCGGGCCTTATGAAGCCTGGTGCGATGATTGCGTTCCTCACGTATCTCACGCAGATCTTGATGTCAGTAATGATGGCAACATGGATGGCGGCGCTGATTCCACGTGCATCGGTGAGCGCCGAACGAATTCAAGAAGTACTTGATACGCCAACTTCGGTTGTTGTCTCGGAGAACGCAATCACAGAACTACAGCAGACCGCTGTTCTGCAGTTCGACTCTGTTGGGTTTCATTATCCAGGCGCGGAACTCCCAGTTCTCGACAAGGTTTCCTTCACTGTCCGCGCCGGCCAAACATTGGCCGTCATTGGAAGTACGGGTTCTGGAAAGACAACATTGGTCAGTCTTATCCCGCGTTTGTTTGATGCAACGAGTGGCTCTGTCTTGCTTGACGGAGTTGATGTACGAGACCTTGCTCCTGAAGCATTGTGGTCTCGGGTGGGCATCGTTCCACAAAAGCCGTACTTGTTCTCGGGCACGGTTGCCAGCAACTTGGGGTACGGCAAAGAAGACGCCACCGAAGAAGAAATGTGGGCAGCATTGCGCACGGCCCAGGCAGAAGACTTCGTACGTGCAATGCCAGGTGGACTCGATGCCGTCATCGCCCAAGGTGGTTCGAACGTGTCCGGTGGACAACGTCAACGGTTGGCTATTGCGCGAGCGCTTATACGTCACCCAGAGATTTATCTGTTTGACGACTCTTTCTCGGCATTAGACCTAGCTACTGACGCGCGTTTGCGTGAGGCTTTAGCACCATCAGTGCGTGATGCAGTTGTTGTCATTGTCGCTCAGCGTGTTTCCACCATTCGCGATGCCGACCAGATTCTGGTTCTGGAAGATGGTGCGTGTGTTGGTCTTGGAACACATGACGAACTGTTGGCTTCGTGCCCTACCTTCCAGGAAATCGTCGAGTCGCAGGCCGCAGTGAATGAGGGTGCGATATGAGCACTGAGAACAAAACAAAAGACGATAAGAAACCAGCCCAGCACATGCCGGGTTCGGAATTGCGCGGTGCCCGCATGAGCACAGTGGGTATGCCTGTAGAAAAATCTGAGAACTTTTCAGCGACCGCACAGCGTTTAATCCGTTTGATGGCGGATGAAAAATACCTCGTGATGTTGATTATGTTTTTGGCAGTTGTCAGCGTTGCGCTGGTGGTACTCGGCCCACGAATCCTCGGTCATGCGACAGATATTTTGTTCAACGGACTCACGAAACGTGACGGCCAAACAGGTGTCAACTTCACGTCGTTGCACCACACATTGGAATTTGCTCTTGGCTTGTACGTTCTGTCATTCGTTTTGGCTTATAGCCAGACGTTCATGCTTGCTGGTGTTGTGCAGCGCACTATGTTCACATTGCGTGCTGATGTTGAGGCAAAAATTCACAAACTGCCACTGAGTTACATTGATCGCCACTCACGAGGCGACCTATTGAGTCGTGTCACGAATGACATCGACAACATTTCTCAGAGTTTGCAACAGTCCTTAAGTCAACTCATCACGTCCTTGCTCACTATTGCTGGCGTGTTGGTCATGATGCTTGCCTTGTCTCCAATTCTCGCCATTATCGCAATCATCACCGTGCCGTTGTCCATCAGCACCATGAATCGGCTTGCACGTCGCTCCAAGCAGAAGTTCATTGCTCAGTGGTCACACACCGGCGCATTGAACGGATTGATCGAGGAAACATTCACTGGGCATGCGATTGTAAAAACTTTTGGCCGCCAACGCAGCGTGGAAGATCGTTTCGCGACCACCAATGAGAAATTGTACGAAGCAGGTTTTGGTGCGCAGTTCATTTCGGGCTCCATTCAGCCAGCCATGATGTTTGTCGGCAACTTGAACTATCTGATGATTGCAGTCGTTGGTGGTATTCGTGTTGCATCTGGTTCCATGGGGCTCGGCGATGTGCAGGCGTTCATTCAATACTCACGCCAGTTCACCCAGCCACTGACTCAAACAGCATCAATGATGAATGTGCTGCAGTCGGGTGTTGCATCTGCAGAACGTGTTTTTGAAGTTCTTGACGCTGAGGAGGAAAGTGCTGAGGCTGAATTCGTTCCTTCTCCACCAGTGCAGGGCCGCGTTGCATTTGAAAATGTGAGCTTTTCCTACAACCCTGATCGACCATTGATCACAGATTTATCGCTGGTAGCAGAGCCTGGCACCACAGTTGCCATTGTGGGTCCAACCGGCGCGGGTAAGACCACATTGGTGAACCTCATCATGCGGTTCTATGAATTGAACAACGGACGTATCACACTTGATGGCCGAGACATCTCGCAGATGCCGCGCAGTGAACTACGTTCAAATATCGGCATGGTGTTGCAAGATACATGGCTTTTCGGCGGCACCATTCGCGAGAACATTGCATACGGAAGGCCATCTGCAACAGAGGATGAAATCCGGACTGCAGCAAAGGCTGCGTATGTGGATCGTTTTGTTCATTCATTGCCAATGGGGTACGACACCATCTTGGATAATGAAGGCGGAGCAGTCAGCGCCGGTGAAAAGCAACTTCTCACTATTGCACGTGCATTCCTGGCTGATCCAACCATTCTTATTCTTGACGAAGCAACAAGTTCGGTAGACACTCGAACCGAAGTACTGATTCAACGCGCAATGGTTGCCTTGCGTAGTCAGCGCACAAGCTTTGTCATCGCCCACAGACTTTCCACCATTCGTGACGCAAACGTCATTCTGGTGATGGAAGATGGTCGCATTGTGGAACAAGGTTCTCACGAAGAGTTGCTTGCATCACGCGGTGCATATTTCCGCTTGTATCAGTCGCAGTTCTCTGGAGCTGCAACTGACGTTGACTAATTAGTTGACTTTGCTAATGACGTCTTCGCCGTATTGAGCGAGCGTGTCTTCGGTACCGCGGTAGAACAAGAATGCAGGAACGATGACTCGTTCAACACCAAGCGCCTCAAGCGCACTGATTTCTTGAAGGGCATTCGGGCCAATCGCTCCGTTTCCTCCGGTTGTGATTTCAACGTCCTTTGGATCGCGACCATGCTTGACAGCGGATTCTCGAGTGATGCCAATCAAGCGAGCAAGCTCCTCGTGTGAGCCACCTGCAGGAAAGAAGCCATCACCAAGTCGACCAGCTCGCTTCGCTGCGATATCAGTGCTGCCACCAATGTGAATAGGAATAGAGCCCTTGACTGGTTGTGGTCGCAAGATGCAGTTATCGAAGTTGACGAACTCGCCGTGGTACGAGGCTTTATCTTCTGTCCACAATGCGCGCATTGCAGCGATGTTTTCATCGTTACGTTTTCCGCGCTCATTGAATGGCACGCCGATTGCATCGAACTCTTCTTTCATCCAGCCAACTCCGGTGCCGAGAAGCATTCGACCATTTGACATGAAGTCAAGTGTTGCCAATTCCTTTGCAAGCACCACTGGGTTGCGCTGCGGCAAAATGAGAATTCCTGTTGCAAGATTGATTGCTTGTGTTGCAGCAGCGACGTATGTGAGCCAGATCAGCGGATCTGGAATAGGGGAGTCATCCCCACCAGGCATTTTCCCTGTGTCGCTGTATGGGTATGGCGATTGGTAATCGGCAGGGACAACAACATGTTCCACGGTCCACAGTGATTCAAACCCGGCAGCTTCCGCTGCCTGGGCCATAGCAACTGCCTTGTCGGGGTTGATGAACGGGCCAGTGTTAGCGAAGGCAATTGCAAATTTCATGATGTGATTCCTTAGTGTGAATTGTTCTTACAGTACCTTGCGGAACAACTTCAGATTGCGCTCTGTGTATGGAGGTCATTTTACGGAATGATGAAAATCTCTGCTCGACGGTTCAGGTTCTGAGCCTTAGTGGTCTTGCCGTTATTGACAGGATTAGAGGCACCATAGCTCCAGATAGCGATGGTTGCAGAGACGCCTCGATCGCGAAGAAGTGATCGGACAGCGAGCGCACGCTTTTGAGATAGAGGAACCAGATTAGAGTTCTCGCTTTGGACGTTACCTGTGTGGCCGGTGACTAGAACTGCATCTGCAGCTCGGGCGGGAGTCATGATTGCATCGATGTCCTTTTTGGACTGAGCAGTAGACAATGCGGTTCCGCTCTTGAAGTAGGTAATAGTCGCAGCAGGCAATGCAACTACATTGTCAGACTCAACAACTGTGCCAGAGACCACTCGCGTAGTCACAGTCTTTTCTAGTTTTCCGTTTGTTCGTTGTTGAACTTGAGCAGTGCAGCGACCCGTGCGGAGTAAAACTAAATTGCGTCCAGCTCCGAGGCAGACACTAGGAGTCAAAGAATTGATGTAGTAGTTCTTTGACAGAGATGAAGACATAAGCCGTATCACGCTGCGATTAATGACGGTGGAATCCAAGACGGTGAGTTCCAGTGATGATGAATTAGTTGGTGTTGTTATTGGCGGTGTAGAGACGGTTGGAGTTGTTGGAGGCGTTTTAGAGCCACCTCTAAAATTGCTCCACGGCGTGGTGGTGGTAGTGGTGGTAGTCGTTGGTGCAACAGTGGTCGTGGTGTTCGCAGCCTTTGCCTTAGCCATTGCAGACTGTGCACCCGGTGGAAGCGTTCCTGGCATTCCTGCTCCTGTTAGGTATACGCCATAAAACTTTCCCGCTGACACTGTGGGGTTGTTAAAGTTCATCGGAATCATTGCAAAGTCATTTGCAGAAAAAGTTCTATTAGTCCATGACAACGCAGTGGGACACATAGACAGGTTGACAATTGTTGTTCCGAGTGGGGCAGTACCAGTGAGGGTTGTTCCCTCGGGGTTTAGCTCATACAGAAGTGCATACAACTCATACTTTGGAATATTGCGCGGCGCTAAGCAGGTCATCGACATACGAAATTGATTGAGCGGTCCATTAATCGTGGGGCGAAAGACCTGACCAAAACTGCCATTGTTGAAACAATCAAAGAGCGTCAGAGGGGCTTGACCTAGATTGCTTGATTTTGCAGCAGGCGAACTGCACCCAGATTGGGTGGGTTTACCGTCAACATACGAAGTTGGGTTCTTCCAAGTAATCCATGGCGCTGCATGGGTCGCTGATGACTGCACCGCGCCATCGACGCGATAATCGAAAACAAAGTTGCATGTTTTGGTGGAGGCAGTCATGTTTCCGCCCGAACAGTTGTTTGCAGTGATGCCATCGTTCTCAAGAAAAGAAGCGCTATGCCCAGGAGGGTTCGCTGCATCATTCCATGAAAAGTCAAAGCCGATGTTCACGCCACTAGGGCCAGCCTCTGTTGCAGAAATCTTCTGTGTACCAATTCCGAGGCTCGTGCCTAGAAGCACTAGGGCAGTGCAAGTTCTCGCTATTCGTTGTTTATTCATATTCATGTTTCGTGTCCTTAAGTCGAGATGTTTCAAATTTGATCGGGGAAAACTGTGGCGATATCTACACGGCCCGATGGAGTGTTATGCCAGACCGTCGGTGCTATCGGGGCTCCATGGAAGGTAATCCATTGGCGTGCCCCAAGCGATACAAAGTACTCGGCTACTTTCTTGGCACGTTCTCTAGCCAAGGCGTTTAGCAACCAACTGTTCTTCAGTTCGCCTGATTGTGTATATCCCGTAATGTAGATGAGACCGCCTTGGGCCTGTGCTGTTTTCAATGCATTTTTCAGACGTGCTTTAGCGGGGGCTGTTAAAACTGTTGAGCCCCTAGAGAAACTCACGCCATTGGCAATTGGGGTTCCTGCAAGTCTTGGACGTCCATCGATTGTTGTCTCAAGGAAAGTAGTCCCTTCTCGCAGGTTGGCACCCACAGTGCCACCGTCTGAGATTCCAACATTGTTTGCGAACTGCACAGAAATGTTGACTAGGCGTGATTGATAGGGGACTGTGACCGCTGTGGTCGGATTATTGGGGTCAACTAGCACCTGAATGCGGGCCAATAGCTTGCCACTTTTCAATCGCACAGTGATGATGGCGTGCGTGACAGGAATATCGGAATCTTTTGCCGCCCGAGTGGCGGTGACTTGAGTGCGCCGCCCGCCTGACACGCTTTGAGTACGTACAAGTGCAGGGCGTGGAGGTAATTGGTTAGTGACAGTTCCGACAGATTGTCTTGGGGCGGAGGACAGCACAGCATTAGTTTTTCTCTCAGTCGCCCAAACCAATGATTTCTTGGCAACAGGAGTTGCCGATTTCAAATTGGAACGTGCGCCGGCGCCAATTCGGTTTACTGCCATGATGCGGACTTTTGCCTCAATGTCATTAGGCAAATTTCCGATGACAATAGGACTAGTAGTGGTTCCATCGGGCAAGTCGGTCCAACGAACTCCATCATCTACTGAGTAACGGTATGTGGTGATAGTGGCGCCACCGCTGAGACCAGGCGTGAAGGCAACGGTCACTGTCGCATCGCTTGGTTCTACAGAGGTAATTGCGGGTGCAAATGGCACCACTGCTCGAATCGCAAATGATCGAACGATTGACGGTGCTGCATTGTGGTTACGGCTTGCTGCAACGCTGGCTGTGATTGAACAATCACCAGAATCTTTCATTTCAATTGCTAAAAGTTCAACTTTGCAAACATTGGGTGTACGTGACGCGAGAACAACTTGTGAACCCGATCCTGAAGTGGGTGCAACGGTAATGGCGGTTGTTGAGAAGTCTCGATCAGCCAATTGTGAAAAGAGAATTACTTGGTCTGCCTTCTCTATTGTGATGGTGATTGCATCCGAGGTGGACGCAAGGAACCCACCCT
>Ga0209191_1001891_pt1 | contig 13433 bp, 9 predicted proteins | sample S_130626_EF_Meta_FD_187320 | JGI IMG/M metagenome (GOLD analysis project Ga0209191, IMG submission 187320) | Freshwater microbial communities from Lake Simoncouche, Canada to study carbon cycling - S_130626_EF_MetaG (SPAdes) (version 2) | ecosystem: Environmental > Aquatic > Freshwater > Lake ... | reverse complement strand
GCAAAAGAATTCATACTATATTGGTATCAACAATGCATAGTGAAGATTTAACCCTATCTAATGTAAGGGAAATCATTATGAAAGGAATTAGGAATAATGAAATGAATTTGGATGCTGATATTTTTGCCTTGATAGATAATAATACCTCAATTGTGATTAATCCTGCTGGTTCTTGGAATATAGGCGGTCCAGTTGCCGATTGTGGGGTAACAGGAAGAAAGATTGTGGTTGACCAATACGGGCCTTATTGTCCAGTTGGTGGTGGTGCTTTTAGTGGTAAAGACCCAAGCAAAGTAGATAGAACAGGGGCATATTTGGCAAGGTATATTGCAAAGAATATTGTTGCAAGTGGTGTTGCTGATAAGTGTAGTGTTGAAATTGCATATATGATTGGTGTGGCAACCCCAGCCTCATTAAGCATAAATACATACGGTAAATTTAATGATGAGTTGTTAATTAATGTGGTTAAACTCATATTCCCAACAACCCCATCTGATGTTATAAAACATTTTAATTTAAAAACCCCAATCTATTACAATTCAGCAAAAGGTCATTTTGGTAATGATACTATGCCTTGGGAAAAACTTGATATGGCAGATAAATTAAAATATCACTTAAAACTATCTATGTAATTTTGGATAAAATCTGGGGGGTAGTTACTATGAATCATTTTCTTAACTACCTCTTGTATTTTTTCTTCATCTGACAATCTTGGATTGGTGCTTAATCCATTTTCTATTGGGTAACCAATCATATCACTTGTTGGTAATTTATATTCTTTCTTTTCCTCTTTTGATTTAAGTCCCCCAATCTTTTCCCATATAACAGCTATTAACGAACCATCGTGCCATTTATATATCATTCCTTTGTATCCCATTTTTTCTAGCATACTTGACATATAAATGACTTGCATTTGATATGGTATATTATTATTACCATAACTTTTCGCTGCAATATCATACAAATTTAGGGGGTCAGCATTGAATGGATACAAATCTTTTAAATCTATAGTTGCAGTATATAGTGTGCCTGAAACAATCCTTTCTTTTTGATTTAAATTTGTGTAAAAAAATAACCTATTTTTTCCCCACCATTTCTCTGAACTTGTATATGAATTTTTTCCAAAATGAGATGGATCTAGGTATTCCAAATCTGGCTCACCAAAATGATACAACTTTACATAATCCCCTTCTATATCCAATTGGGAAAGCCAAAAATCATTGAATAATACTTCATTTGGTTTTTCTGGTAAATCATATGAGTTTTTAGTAAAAGATTCAATAATTTCCTTTATCCTTGATATTTGTTTTTTAATAATCATTAAATTAATTATTTAGTTATAAATATTAAGGTTACCTTTTTCTAATGACTGAAGTCACACTAATATTATGTTCTATATTCTTTGACCAAATTTCTATTGATTCAATATTGTTCTCCAAGTAAGCCTTTTCTTCAGCAGTTATATGATTTGAAATAATATTGCTGGTGTTTTTAAAATTATAAAGTAAATCTAATGTCGTAATTAAATCCCTTTTTTCTATATATTCTGAATTTATACCCCACCTAGAAGTATGTAAATCTTCTATTATATAGATTCCACCTTTCTTTAAATGCTTAAATAAACACCCAAAAGATATTTGTTGTTGCTTCATAGTGTGACCCCCATCATCAATAATCAAATCTAATTCATTATCAATGACAGCAACAACATCTTCTAACTCCTCTCTATTTTCTTGGTTACCAATCAAAACTTTAAATTTATCATTATAATGAAAATCTCTTGGGGTATCCAAATCCATACCGTAAATATTAGAGTTGGGGAAATAATCTTGTAATAGTCTTAAACTATCACCATTATAAACCCCAATTTCTAATACATTATTGACAGATTCTAAACTTAAAAACAAGGGGTGATATACTTGTAAATACCCATGTGCTATTTTATCTGTCTTTATATTTCTCATTATTAACCAATATTTAATTCACCTGTTAATCTTTCGCACCAACCTTTTGATTCTGAATAAGGCCAAATAACCCAATATTTTGGTTGTTTTGTTGTTTGAAAATCTCTCCATATTTTGCAGTATCCATCTGGATCATTCATTAACATAGCAATTTCATTTTTGTCAGCATCTTTTCTAAAAATAGTTTCATCATTTTCATCGTGAAAAGCAACCACCCAAAAATTATAATCTTTCTCAGGAACTAAATGATAACCTACATCAATACAATGCTTAAAAATTATTGAAAAACTATTTAACCATTCCTCCTCCGTATCATACTTCTCTGTAACGGGGGGGTCTAATTTGTCTAATGTTTGTTGTTGTACTGATCTCTTTGAGTATAAAATTCCAGAGTATTTTTCAAAATCTCGTAATGTTCTAACTGGCCCAAAACCGAATAAACCATCATGACCTTCTTGTTGAACATCATCCACACCAAATAATCTTTTATTTAAAAAATGCGCTCTTTCATTTTTGCTCCCCCAGGTTGTGTCATCATCCCATTGTTTTTTCTTACCATTTCTGGTATATTCGTGATAAATAATTGGAAAATGAGGATGAAATAAATCATAACCCCAAGTAAACGCCCTAACACCTATTGAGATTTCTTCCCCATGGAAATAATATTCAGGATTGTGTTGAACCTCTCTACTAAACTGCCCAAGTGTGAAACAATAATGCGCAGAATAAAATCTGGCTGGTATTGGACTATCTAAATTTTTCCAATTTGGAATTGTTTCTGGATTAAAAAATACATTACCCTCTGGCGAAAATCTATCAAAAACCATTCTCCAAGGCTCTTGAACTCTACCTGCTGGGTCATTTGTTGGGTCAAACGAACAAGCGTAGGAAGTCAATAATGGTTTAGTATGTCCCTTTTTTTGCAAATCTTTTAACATTTTAATTAAGGTTTCATCCCAATTCTCATTAAACCTCATATGTGAATCAATTTGTAATGTATATTCCTCATCATTGTATAACTGTTGAACTAAATTTCTTGCCCAACAAGCACCTTGGGAATCAGTATATGGAATATCCATAATCTTGAATCTTTTGTCTTTTCTCCACTTATCAAGATTATCAAAACCATCTTCTTCCGCATATTGTCTCGCAATTGCTAAAACAAGGTTTTTTGGTCGCTTTGCTTTATCAAGCATATCAACTATGGTGTTAACAAGTTCTGGATCTCTGTAACTTGCGATTTGTACAAATATTTTCATATTTTTTTTATTATAATAATAATATATTTAATTTAAATATAAAGTTTAATTTTCTCTTCTTTCTTCAGGAGTATAGTGCATAATTCTATCGTGCCATATTGGTGCAGCCAATAATATTGCTGGATTTAAATTACCTTCTTTTGTCATTTGATACATGTGTGACATCCATGTTTGTTCATACGGGTGCCCCCATTTCGTATCAATAAACATTTTTTTATTGCCAGCCTTACTGACAATCATAGGCCAGTTTGCATAATAAACCTCCCCATCTATATAAGAAACGCCATCCATTACTCTTATATTCTTAAAATTAGTTAATGGTGCATTAGGATCTAACCCAGTAACAGGTAACTTATCATAATGTGGCCAATCCCTTGACCTAATATTTTGAGGCACGTTATACCAAGAACATTGTTTGTCGTTGTCAAAATATACTTCAGTAAAAGTCAATTTAACAAAATCAAAATTATCCTTTAACATTATTTTATGTAATATGTTATATAGATTAGGTACATATTTCATAAATCCATTCCGACAAACTTGTCCAATCATTTCTGGGGGGTTAACAGTCATATCATCTTCAAAGAAGAACATAAAATCAGCATCTGAATTATCGAAGTGTTCGGCAGCAGCTTGCCTTCCACCACATATACCAGTATTACCACCTAAATCAATATATTCAAAATTATACTTTTCTGCTATTTTTTTATTTTCAATCTTGGCTTCATCATTAGTTGAATTATCTAATAATACCAAACTTGGTCTAGTTAACCATTCTGGTGTTTTTTCCATAGAAGAAATAGTATGTAAAATTTGTTTTGGAAAATTAAATGTTAACATATATAAATTTGTTTTATATTTTAAAACATCTTTATCTGTAACTTTTAGAAAATTACCAATTTTAGGTCTAGTCACTTCCGCAAGTTTAACATTATTAGTAGCAATAGCCTCAGTAAATTTAACAATTAAACCATTATCATCTAATTCATATCTTTTATATATGTCAGGCTCATTATATGCCATTATTGTAAATAAACTCTCCTCCGTACCCATATAACCAGAGTTTAATGTTCTTTGCAATAAAGAGTAATATGTTGAATTAGCTTCTCTTATCTGGTCTTTATGCCCCCCAAATAAACCACCTCTACAAACATATTTTACAACATTACCAGCATACATATTCATTGGTATTATACCAAAACCATGTATTTCAGTATTAGCCTCGTATGGATAACTTAAAAATAAAAATGGATTACCATAATCAGTTAACTTATCTAAAACATTATTTTCAACAAGATGAGAATATGGTACAGTATTTATTATGCCAGCATCTAACCAGAAAAAATATTCAGTATTAAAAGGATTCCATAATGTAACGTCATTAAGTAAGAACATTTTAGATTGTACAATTGGATTATACCATTCTAATGATGCTTGGGGTGAAGATTCTAACCAACCAGCTTGATTTAACCAATCTTTACTATTTCTAATTTCTTGTGTTTTATCCCAGTGAGGGGCGTATATATTTTTTATATCCGATAACTCATATACTTGAACAAAAGTATTTTTTTTATTTCTTTTCTCCCAAACTAAATATTCATATTCTTTTTGAATATATATAAATAAATTTTGAGGAATATCTAAAAATAATTTAAAATTATCAATATAATGTTGGAAGTCTCTACCTTCCCTCCCTATATTCCAAAGGCCAGTAACGATTGTTAAGTTATCATTTTTTTCTAAATCACTATAATTACCTATTTCTTCCAATAACATTTTTTTCTCTTCTTTTGTTAAAGTTTCAAACTGGGTTTTTAAATCTAAAACTTTTTTAGTTGTATTAGTTTTTTTTATTTCTTCACTAAAATCCAATTCATCATATATTTTATTATGTACAGCGTCAATATCTTGACCATTTACTTCAAATACATAATTATTTTTAGTTAAGATGTCCCAAACAAGTTTTTGTTCTTCTATTGTTAAATTAATATATTCTATTCTAATAAATTTAGGTTGATATTTTTCTAAATTTATTTGTTTTAATATATTATAATCATACCCTTCAGCGTCACAAATAAAAATGTCAAAATTTGTTATATTGTGTTTATCTAATAAAGACTCAAATGATAATGATTTAACTTTAATTTTTATAGCCAAATTATCTCTAACAAATATGTCTCTGGAATAATCACTACCAAACCCATTTTTTAGGGGAAAAACAGCGCTCATACCTTTATAACCTGGATGTAAATTTTCTTTTTCTAAAACAGATTTTGGAACGGTTAACATTTCGACCCCATCATCATTTTCGGCTATAGCAGAGTTTTCAAAAGTGTAGTTATTTCTGTCCTTGAAATTTTGTTTTAATTCTTCAAAAATTTCAGGAATAGGCTCAATTAATAGTGCGTCCCATTTATACAAATCTAAAAAACCTCTTGTATCATCAAAAGATATGCCATCCATAGCGCCAATTTGTATAACTTTTGCATCTTTGTAATTATTACCTATATGATGTAATGCTTTTGTTATTAAATCCATTTTATATTAATTTTGTTTTTTTATGTAAAAATCCTCAATTACTAAACAGTCCATTTGTGTTTTTTCCAAAATAGTAAAAGCATCCTTTATCGTTGATAAAATTGGTTTCCCATCAACATTAAATGAGGTGTTTAATAAAACCCCTATTCCAGTTTTCTCTTTAAATTTAGTAATTAATTCATATAACCAAGGGTTTTGTTCATACGTTACTGTTTGTACTCTTGCAGTACCATCTACATGTGTTATAGCAGCAAGTTTCTCTCTCCATGCTTTTTTAACAAAAGGGCAAAAACTCATCCATCTAGTTTCAGTTGACCATTCAAAATATGTTTCAACATCTTCTAATCTAACAACGGGGGCGAAAGGTCTGTACCATTCTCTATTTTTTACTTTTTTATTCAAAATATCTTTCATGTTTGCAAATGTTGGGTTACAGATAATACTTCTGTTACCTAACGCTCTTGGGCCGTGTTCAGATTTACCTCTAGCACAACCAATTATTTTACCATTAATAATATCATCAACTAATTCATCAACATTTAAACTTTTACTAATAAAGTTAAATGGTTGATTTTGAACATAGTCAATTAGCAAATCAATATCTAATAATTCTGTTCCAGAATATGTTACATCTATTGCTTTTTTTGGTTTAATATAATTTAAAATCATACCAAGGGCAAGACCGCAATCATTAGGATTTGGCGCGATGAATATATCGTTATTAAATTCATTTACTAATCTTGTATTTAATAAAATATTTAATCCGCAACCACCTGTAATACAAACTGGTAAATTATTGTAATTTAAAATGTATGGTCTTGCTATTTCTAAAAAGCATTCTTCAAATACAAACTGTGAGGTTGCGGCTAAATTATATGCAGTATCACCAACAATTCTATTACTTACATCAAAAACTACATTTATTTTGTCGCCCAAAACATTTAATTTTTCTTGATAATTAAGGCCATTTGGATCACTTTTGTAAAACTCAATAAAAGGTTCTACCCATTCATTTATCACTTTACCATAAGATGAATACCCCATTATTTTACCAGGATATGTTAAATTACCATCACTTAAATCAATTTGGTTTATATCACCTAAAAAATGCCCTATTACCATATATGGAAATCCCAAATCATAATGTACATTATCTTCTACCATTGTTGGGTTCATAATTTGGTCAATTAAAATAGGACCATTATTTCTAGTGCAATGATATATGTTGAATTTACCATCATTACCGCCACCATCAAAAGAAAATGTTAATGCCTCTTCATAGGGGGATTGATAAAAAGTACTAGCAGCGTGCGATTCGTGATGATTTGTTGATATATACCTATGCGCTGGAATTAAATCAGCTAATTGATAATAATTATTATTCATACTGACATCTGTATTTAGAAAAATACAAGTATCAAATTTTTTTATGTTAAATTTTTTCATCCCATAATTAATGGTTTGCTCCGCTATAAAAAGCAAATCACTATGTTTAGGACATTTATATTGGGCAATTCCACTATTTTTATAATTCAAAAATCTTTCAAATTCTAAGACTAATAAAATTTCTCCGCCATCCTCAATTACTATGCTAGCATTATGAGAACCATAAAATGCAATGTTTGCCATATTTTTTATTTTAATTTATTAAAATTTATTAAATTGTATATAATATTTACATTAGCATCTACTGTGCCATTATCTATATACCATTTCCTACCGTTCTTTGCCACAAAATTTATAAATTCATAATCATCTTTGACTTGATTAAATCTATCATATATTCTATCACTAAGCTCTTTCCAATACCCATAGAAATCAAATCTACCACTATAATGATTTACATCAATATCATCAGTATCAACTGATATATAATGATAATTTGGTATTAATCTATTATGGAATTTTGGATTTAATTTTGTTCTAAATAATGCCGTACCCAAACCCAAAATTTCAATATCTCTATTACATATTTCTGCTGCGCCATTTATACTAAAATTTAAATTACTAGCATTTAATTCTTCAATATATCTTTTTTCATCTAAAAAACTTTGATTTTTATCAATGACATTGAATCTATTATCTCGTGACAAATATTCTCTAAATTGGTACAATAAACCTCTAAAAGATAACTTGTTTGGATATAACCTTTCATTTCTTTGATTATATAATATTTCTATTTGATTTTCTATACTAACCAATTGTGTTGTGTAAGATATTGGTGTGTAATTAAAATCTAATTGTTGGTAGAAATATTCATCCACTTGTGTTCCAGCACTTGTGAAAAGTTCAACTAGTTTATCTTTTTCCCAATTAGTCACATTGTCAAATGCTACTATATTACTTACTTTATCCCAATAAGATATTGCAAAATATTTTTTATTTTTATCATTTTCTAAAATCATAAAATGTGGTCCAAATTTGGATCCAAACCCTGTATAATTTTTATCTTGTCTATATACTGCTGAATTGTAATAAACAAAATCAATATCAATAAAAATTTGGGTTAACTTTTTAAATAACTTGTCAAAAACAACAACGTGAGGTGCATTATCATTATATAAATCGTAATACACATTTATTTTCATTTTACCTTGATGTGAAAAATTTTCTACCTCATCTATTGTTTCATTTATTAGGACATCTACATTACCGTATTGAAATAATTCTTTTTTAAATTCTGGTATTTCTAATATTTTTTCAGTTTCTATTAAATTTTCAATAAAATTAATATACTGGGGGTTATCAGGCGCACCAATATTATTTTCTTTAACGTATAATACACCAAATCTAATTATTTCGTAATATGCAATAATATGATAATCATATAAATTGTCATCTAAATAATTAAAATATGAATTAAAATCATTACAAATTGAATTTATTGAATCGTTTTCATATTTTATGTGGGGTAATGTGTTATCAAAATCATGTAAAGATATTTCTTGGTGTTTTAATAAAATATTAATTAAACTTTCTCTATTCCATATTGATGCTTGAACACTAAAAACATGTTGATAATCTGTTTCTCTATGGTAGATATGCCCATGAAATGGATTCTCGCAATTTGATATGTATTTTCTATAATCTTTAATATTATGATCGGCACCTATATCATCTAATCCATAATAATCAATATTTTCACAATCCATTAATGCGAGAACTTTATTCAATTCATCATATTTAGGTTCTTTAAAAATAAAATAATCATCACAAAAAAAGAATATATATTTTTCTTTTAGTAAAGATAAAGCGTATATCATTGTCTTAGCAAAATGGTTGCCAGACATACTAAAATCAACATTTGCATCAATATAGTTTATTCTATCTTTATGTTTTAACTCCACATTTGGTACTCTATTGCTAACTAAATTTATGCTTAAACTATCGTTATTACAAATTTTTAAAAACTGTTTAATACATTGGTCACCAATATGAAAAGATTTTTCATTAGTATAAAATAAAAAAGAAATATTATTTAACATTTTAAAGTATAAATTTTTAGTTTAGAGGTAATTCAACTCTTTCAGCCCAACCACGGGTTTCGCTTAATCCCCAAAACACAACTTTGCTTGGGTTCTTATCTGTCATAAACATTTCCTCATAATGAATAGGTGTTCCATTATTCATAAATTGAGTTAATCTATAATCATCAATATATTTGCTATCAACACTAATACCATTTTCATCATCAAATGCAACCAATATGCTTTTATAATCGTTGGCTGGCAATTGACTTCTATCAATATTTACCAAATGGTAAAATGAATACATAAATGAATTTTCCCATTCTTCTTCATTATCAATGACTGGATTTGGAGGGAATTTGTTTTCTTTTGTATGTTTTTGAAATGATTTCTTCTTGAAATGTATCCCAGCATATTTCTCATAATCTCTAAGAGTTCTTACAGTTCCTAAGTCATATCCTGTTAAATCATAACCATTATCCTCTGTTCTTAATAATTGTCTAATCTTTGACCTACCAATATTTTGTTGTTTCCACCACATATCATCACCACGTTTGCTCTGGTCGTCCCAAACAAGTTTGCCACTCCTCTCTTCCCTCATAGTTGCGTGCCATATAATCACTCGATGTGGATGAAATAAATCATATCCGTGAGTAAAACTACGAACAGTTAAATTTAATTCCTCGCCACTAAAATATATATCTGGATCGTGTTTTACATCTTTCGCCCACTTATTTGGTCCAAAAGCAAAATGCCCACTAAGAAATCTTGCTGGATATGGCTTTGTTAAATTTTGCCAATTTGGCACACCTGTCGGTCTAATGAAAATCGTACCGTGGGGATAAAAACTAGCAGCCTCAGATAACCAAGGTTCTTGAACTCTATCAGCAGGGTCATTAAATGGGTTATAATAAGGTAGGTAACCGCAAATTAGGGGGTTGTAACCTTCCTTAACCAAATCTGCATACCAGGTTAATAATGTTGTATCCCACCCTTTTGTAAACCTATGGTGAGAATCTAACTGAAGAACAAAATCCTCATTTGTTAATAATTTTTCATTTATAATTGCTCTTGCATAAGGCAAACCCTTTGCTTCTGTATAAAGCATATCATAAATTTTGAACCTTTTGTCTTTCCTAAATTCATCTAAATTGTCAAAGGTATCATCTGGATGGTATTGCCTACATATACCAAAAACTAAATTCTTTGGCTTGTCAGCATTTTCAATTGCATTTCTAATCGTGGGGATTAATTCAGGTTCTCTATATGCAGGTAAATGAATAAAAATTTTCATATATACTATAATTTATAGTATATAATAATTATTAATCGTGTTAAGTAAAATAATTATTTAAATAATAATTTCTTATATTTCATATCTTATCCATAATATTGTATCTTCACTCCAATAATAAAGATTTCCATCGTTAGGATGGGGTATTGGTGATTCCCACAAACATGTATCTTCATTTAGTATCCAACTATTGTAAATTTTTGGAGGGATAAAAGCATCTCTTTGTTCATCGTATGTGTATCCAATTCCTGCGTAGTTTTTACGGAATGCTTTTGATTGATTATTGCCTAGAGTATTATCTGATTCATAATATACACCTCCTCTTGTATTATATGATGTTTGTTTCCAAGATAAGTGATTAGATATGGAGGATAAAAATTCAATACCTTTTGCCTCATCTTCAATACCATTTATCTCAAAAACAAAATTTGATAAAGAATTAACTTCAATTACTATATTATTTTCATTAAGTTTTGCAAAATGTCCCATATTTAATCTAATTAAAAAGTTATTGATCCGTTACCATTAAAGGTATATACTTTATATCCAGAATAAGTTGTTAATACACCACCTGGATAGCTTGTTGCATCTGCAACAGAAGATAATGTTCTTATAATTACAACTCCAGAACCGCCTGCACCATTACTAATTGCGTTATTACTACTGCCGTTTCCACCTCCACCACCGCCAGTATTAGCAGTACCGTTATAGGGTCCAAAAAAGCCATTGATGCCATAACCCCCGCCACCATGTACTGCTATACCTTTGTAATTGTAACCGCCACCACCTCCACCACCGCCTCTTCCAGTAGCAGTGCCGTTTATACTTGAAACAATTCCGTTACCGCCATTCCCTCCAAAGCTATAATAACTACTGTTATAGTATGGATTACCACCTGGACTGCCAGCACCACCCCCACCGCCAGCACCATATACATCACCATATACATCATATTCGGGATAATATATTCTAGGCGCAGCACCTCCTGCATTACCTTGTCCTGCAATACCTGCGGCATAGTACTCAGCAGTTATGTCATAGATGTTATTTACTGATCCACCACCAGATCCACCAGAGTTACCAATGTTATGAAAGGAAAAACTTCCAGCACCACCGCCACCACCTGTTGTAGTAACTAATGATGAAATTGAACTTGGTGAACCGTTAGTTATAATCCCATTATTTTGACCAGCAGTTGCTCCAGCACCTACTGTTATTGTATAGGAAGTATTTCTATTTAAATTTATTGTACCTTCTTTATAGCCACCAGCACCTCCACCACCACCATATTCAATAGCAGTACTACCATAACCTCCTCCTCCTCCTCCAGCAATAACAATATAATCAACTGAAACTGCTGCGCTAAATCCATAAAATTCACTCATAGCATCAGGTGCAGCTTTACTTGCGGCAGCACTAAGAGTTCTTAAACTATACGATGTCGTTGACCCTATTAATTCAGTTCTAATTTGACTAATACTTATAGGCCCACTTCCTTGTAATGCCATGTTATTTTTCTTTTAGTATTTTTATCTCATTATTTAATTCATTAATCTGTTGTTGTTGTTCTTTTATTGCTTCTATTAATAAGGGGATTAGTTTATCGTATTGTACTGTTAAATAATCTTTACCCGATATACTATCTGTTCCTTTTATTGGGTCTCTATCAAATGGAGCGAATTTTACTGCTTCGGGTAATACTTCTTGTACTTCTTGAGCTATAACCCCAACATCTGATTCATTTGGATTAAAACCCCATTTATTACATTCAACTAAATCCCAATTATAATTTACACCATTTATACTTAATACTTTACTTAAAGCATTTGGAATATTTTTTATATTATTTTTTAATCTTTTGTCAGAAGCATAAGCAATTACGTCGCCATAATTTTGTAAGGTAGCATTTGCATCCCAATATGCTCTCCATGTATTATTATTAACATAAAATCCAGTTGCACCCACATTTACCATTAATGTTATGTAAGGGTCACTAAAATTAATACCCGCATAACTATTTGTAACTCCTGCTATAGAAATAGAACCATAAGATCCTTGTGTAATAGCACTTGGTGAAATTCTACCACTTGGTCCTGTTGCACCAGTAGAACCCGTTGCACCGTTAACTCCACTACTACCACTAACCCCAGAACTGCCACTAACTCCACTACTACCACTAACACCACTCGTCCCTCTACTTCCACTAGAGCCACTCGTTCCAGACGAACCACTAACCCCAGAACTGCCACTAACACCAGAACTGCCTGTACCTCCACTTGTTCCAGATGAACCACTAACACCACTACTACCACTAACTCCAGAACTGCCACTACTACCACTAACCCCAGAACTACCACTAACACCACTTGTTCCAGATGAACCACTACTACCACTAACCCCAGAACTACCACTAACACCACTTGTTCCAGATGAACCACTTGTTGCACTTGTACCTGATGAACCACTTGTGCTTGACGTTCCACTTGTGCCATCTGACCCACTTGTTCCAGACGAACCTGACGTTGCACTTGTTCCTGACGTCCCACTTGTTCCAGTTGTACCACTTGTTCCTGACGTGCTTGACGTTCCACTTGTGCCATCTGTACCGCTTGTCCCACTACTTCCAGATGTTGCACTTGTTCCAGCCGTTCCACTTGTACCAGAACTACCACTTGTACCTGATGTTCCATCCGTACCGCTTGTTCCATCCGTACCGCTTGTTCCAGATGTACCACTTGTACCAGCCGTTCCACTTGTTCCGCTACTTCCTGATGTCGCACTTGTTCCAGCAGTACCACTTGTACCACTTGTTCCTGACGAACCACTTGTTGATGAAGTACCCGATGAGCCACTTGTACCACTACTACCTGCCTCACTAAATGCAACATTATCAAATAATCTAATAATGTCT
>Ga0209191_1001890_pt1 | contig 13433 bp, 13 predicted proteins | sample S_130626_EF_Meta_FD_187320 | JGI IMG/M metagenome (GOLD analysis project Ga0209191, IMG submission 187320) | Freshwater microbial communities from Lake Simoncouche, Canada to study carbon cycling - S_130626_EF_MetaG (SPAdes) (version 2) | ecosystem: Environmental > Aquatic > Freshwater > Lake ... | reverse complement strand
CCGCATGAACAAATGCCTTTGAACAAATACATAGCACATGCGGGCACCTGCGGAAGACGTGAAGCAGCCGAGCTCGTAAAAAGTGGACATGTAACCGTAAATGGAGATACTGTTTTAGAACCTGGATATAAAGTACAATACAAGGATGTAATTAGATTAAAAGGGAAAGTATTAAAACTACAAGTTACCCCTGTTTATATTTTATTAAATAAACCTAAGGATTATATATGTACAGCAAATGATCCTGAAGGACGAAAAACAGTTTTAGATATTATTAAAAACGCGACAACGCAAAGAATGTTTCCTGTAGGTCGCTTGGACCGAAATACAACAGGCGTTTTAATATTAACGAATGATGGCGACTTGGCACAAAAATTAACGCACCCTTCCTACGAGATTAAAAAAATATATGAGGTAACCCTGGATAAGCCTGTCACAAAAGCTGACATGGAAGCGATTGCAGCTGGGGTCACTTTGGAGGATGGTTTTATTGCAGCGGATGCGGTAAGTTATGTTGGAAAAGAAAGAGACGTAATTGGTATTGAGATTCATAGTGGACGTAACAGAATTGTAAGAAGAATTTTCGAACATTTAGGATACGACGTTAGACATTTGGATAGGGTCATGTTTGCAAATCTTACAAAGAAAAATGTAGATCGCGGTAAGTGGCGTTTTTTAAGTGAAAAAGAAGTTCGCTTATTAAAATTTTTAAATAAATCATTTACCCGTAGCGCTTTAAAATAAACCAAACAAAAGTTACACCCTCCATTATTCCATTAATTAATTATTAGGATGTTAGATATAATTTTTGAAGACAATGATATGATTGCGCTTAATAAGCCAGCAGGTTTATTAAGCATACCAGATCGATTTGGAAAAGAAGCATCCTTAAAATCATTATTACAAGAAAAGTTTGGGAATATATTTACGGTACACCGTTTAGACCAACAAACGAGTGGCTTAATTATTTTTGCGAAAAATGCGGAATCACACAAGCAGCTAAGTGAACTTTTTGAAGGGCGAACCATTATCAAAAAATACTTTGGATTAGTGAATGGACGTCCACCACAAGACGGTGTAATTGAAGAATGTATCATGGAGCACCCTATTCGAAAGGGTTATATGATGATTCATGCAAAAGGAAAAGAATCAAAAACCTCCTACGAAGTGGTGAAATATTTCAAGCAATATGCATGGGTGAGTTTTCAAATTCACACAGGACGTACGCATCAAATTAGAGTGCATGCAAAGCATATTGGACATCCCATTGTATCTGATGATATATATGGAGATGGTGAAAAACTAAAATTGTCAAGCATTAAAAGAAAGAATTTTAAATTGGCAAAAGTGGAAGAAGAAGAAAGACCATTAATGTCCAGACAAGCCTTGCATGCTGCAAGTGTTCAATTTGAATATAAAGGAAAGGAGCTCCTTTTGGAAGCCCCTTTACCTAAAGATTTAACTGCTACTTTAAAGCAATTAGAAAAATGGAATGCAGTGTCATAAATCAAATCTGCTTACCAATGGTTTATAATTTAGACTTATAAACTACTCCGTCTTTCATTACAAAATTTACTTTTCCCATCACTTCCACATTTAAAATGGGGTCGCCATCCACTGCGATGATATCAGCTAATTTATTTTTCTCAATGCTTCCTAAAATCGCTTGTGTTCCCATCAAGTCAGCAGCATTCCATGTCGCTGCTTGAATCGCTTCAATCATTGGCATTCCCGCCTCTGTCATATATACAAATTCCTTCCAATTTTTTCCATGCTTAAATACACCAGCATCAGTACCAAATGCAATCTTAACACCCGCCTTATATGCTTTTGCAAAAGTGTTTTGAATTTTTGGTCCAATTTCTAATGCTTTTTTAGCAACTATAGGAGGATAATAACCTTCCATTTTTGCGGAATCAGAAGCAGATTTTCCAGCAATAATAGTGGGTACTAAATAAGTGCCATATTGTTTCATTAAAGGAAATACTGATTCGTCCATTAAGGTTCCATGTTCGATTGAATTTACCCCACCTACAATAGCACGACGCATCGCTTCAACGCCGTGACAATGTGCAGCTACTTTAAATCCATAATCCTTTGCAGCTGCCACAATTGCTTTTACTTCTTCAATGGTGAATTGAGGATTTTCTCCACTAGCCGCCATACTTAACACGCCCCCACTTGCAGTAATTTTGATAACATCACTTCCTTCCTTATATCTCTGTCTTACTGCTTTATATGCATCTTCTACTCCATTTACTACACCTTCCTTTGGACCTGGATCTCCCATTAAATCCTCTCTATAACCATTGGTTGGATCTGCGTGTCCACCTGTTGTTCCTATAGCTGTTCCAGCTGTATAAACTCTTGGTCCAATCACATATCCTTTTTGGATCGCTTTTCTTAAGGCAATGTTAGCACCTGAACCACCCAAGTCTCTAACCGATGTGAATCCTGACATTAAAGTAATTTGTGCAATGGGTATAGATGAAAATGCATAATCTGCTGTCTTAAGCGTGAACTCGTCCAAATAATGACTCGGGCTAGGATCCCCTTCAATATGCACATGCATATCCATCAAACCAGGCATCACCGTGCTTGATTTTAAATCAATTGTTTTATCAGTTGCTCCAGCTTTTGCATACCCATCAAGGATATCTACAATTTTGTTTCCTTCAATGACAACTGTTTTTTGTTTCAACACCTGCAATTGTTTTACATCAATTAGTTGACCACAATGCAAATAGGTTTTTTGGGCAAATAAGCAAACTGAACTTAGTCCCAATACCATGGTAAATAATAAACGACGCATATTTAATTTTTTAAAAATGATTTGTTTGATAATTAAATATACAAAAAATCCCCTCCGTTTTAATGGAGAGGATTTAATTTGTCAGGTCCTGACTCGAATCTGCAGTGACACACTGTAATTAGAATCGTCCAAGACCTATATTTTGCAATTGGTCACACTAAAAATTTTGGAGGAAAGTTTATTTATTAGGTTGCGGTGTAAAACGTAAATAAGGTTTTACAATATTTAAACCTTTAGGAAACTTTACCAATGCGTCTTCCGTTTTAACAGCAGGTACTACAATAACATCTTCCCCTTCCACCCAATTAGCTGGTGTAGCCACACTGTAATTAGCTGTCAATTGTAAAGAATCAATGACCCTTAATACCTCAACAAAATTTCTTCCTGTTGAAGCTGGATAAGTAATCGTCAATTTAATTTTTTTATCCGGTCCAATGATAAATAAAGAACGAACGGTGAAAGTTTCAGATGCATTTGGATGAATCATATCGTAAGCATTTGCCACAGCTCGATCTTCGTCGGCAATAATGGGGAACCCAACATGAACATGCTGTGTTTCATTAATATCGTTTATCCATTTATTATGACTTTCAACACCATCCACACTTAACGCTAATACTTTTACATTGCGTTTTGCAAATTCTTCTTGTAATGCAGCAGTACGCCCTAACTCAGTAGTACATACCGGTGTAAAGTCAGCAGGGTGTGAAAATAAAATACCCCAGCTGTCTCCTAAATATTCATGAAAACTAATATCACCAATGCTTGTCTTTGCTTTAAAGTCTGGAGCAATATCCCCTAATCTTAAACTCATAATTAACTATTTATATTTTGATTAATCGCTCATTTATTGAATGAGAATACAAAGATATATAATTCCTACTAAATTAGTAGACTTTAAGTAACTTTTTTTAAAATTCTTTTTGAATGCTTTTAATAACACAAATAAGTTGTTGAAAATGAACGTTAAATACTAAGGTGTTTCCTCGGAATAAAGGTCTAATAAACCATCGGGAAGTTCCACTTGAACAATTTTTTTTGCATGGTTAACTCCTTTTAAACTTTCCTCATGTAAAGGAATATAGGCTTCGTTTCCATTATATAAAATGGTCACCATTAATTGGTGAGGTTGTTCAATCACTTCCTGAATCACACCAATATTTTTTCCTGCTTCTTGCACCATATAACCGAGTAATGCAAGTGGGGAATTTTTTTCAACTAGTTTTTGAAAGTCCGCTTGTGGCAACCAAACTTTTTTACTTGTTAAAAAATTTGCAGCCTCTCTCGTTTTTACACCTTCAATTTGTATGTGGGTTATGGTGTCGGTTTTTGCACTTGCCGACTCAATAAAGTAAGGAATAAAACTTCCCGCTTTTTGTTCTACAAATAATGCTTCCACTCCTTTAAAGTGAATAGGCTGACCCAATGCATGTTCTAATATCACTGCACCAGCAACACCATGTGGTGCAACTAATTTTCCAATGTGGATATACTCACTCATGCGCAAATTTAAATCTTTTAAAAGGAAATAAGTTCCATAAAAAACCCCAGCTTCCAAAAGGAAACCGGGGCTTTTAAAGCTATGTTGATAGTGTAAACTTATTCAGCAGCTGGAGTTTCTTCAGCAGCAGCTTCAGCAGCTGGTGCTTCAGGAGCAGATACTGCTTCGCTTTCATCAGTTGCTGTCGCAACTTCTTCCGCTACTGGCTCAGCAACTTTCTTTACAACAGGTACGTACATTTTTTTAGCAGCTTGTGCTTTTTTGTGCGCATCGTTTTTAGAAGCTACTTGTGATTCATGCTCAGCATACCAAGTTTGGAACTTAGCCATTGCAGTTGCATCATCAAATAAGCCTAATTTAACACCACGTAATAAGTGTTTCAAATAAAGTACACCTTTGAATGATAAAATTCTGTGAACGGTGTCTGTAGGTTGAGCACCTTTGTTTAACCACTCTAACGCTTTTTGACGATCTAATTCGATTGTCGCAGGAACTGTTAAAGGATTGTAAGTACCAATTTTTTGGATGAATTTACCATCTCTTGGTGCGCGTCCGTCGGCCACTACTATAAAGTAGAACGGTCTTTTTTTACTACCATGACGCTGTAGTCTGATCTTTACTGCCATTTTAAATAGAAATTTATAGGCGTTAACAAATAAGGTTGAGCTGCGAAGATAATAGAAAGGGATGAATTCACCCAAAAAATACAAGCATAAGTATAATAATTATACCTAAAAAACCATAAAAAACAATGAAAATCAATGAATTAGGTTAATACTACCCTACTTCCTCATGCCAGGCATTTTGCTCATCATGGCTGAACCCATTGGACCATTCATCATTTTCATCATTTGCTTCATTTGATCAAACTGCTTCATGAAAGCATTGATCTCTGCAATATTTTTACCAGACCCATTTGCGATTCTTTGTTTGCGACTTGGGGTTAACATATCTGGATTTCTTCTTTCAATAATAGTCATTGATTGTATGATAGCTTCTACTCCTTTAAAAGCATCATCTTTAATATCTACATCTTTCAAACTCTTCCCCATACCAGGAATCATACCCATCAAATCCTTCAAATTACCCATTTTTTTTATCTGCTGAATTTGGGCTAAAAAATCTTCAAAATCAAATTGATTCTTGCGAATTTTTTTCTCTAATTTTTTAGCTGCTTCTTCATCATATTGTGCTTGCGCTTTTTCAACCAATGAAGTAATATCACCCATACCCAAAATTCTTTGGGCCATACGTTCAGGATAAAAAACATCTAAGGTGTCCATTTTCTCACCACTGCTCATAAACTTAATCGGCTTATTCACAGTATACTTAATACTCAACGCTGCTCCACCTCTTGTATCACCATCCAACTTTGTTAAAACAACTCCAGTAAAATCCAATCGATCGTTGAAAGCCTTTGCTGTATTGACTGCATCTTGTCCTGTCATGGAATCCACCACAAATAAAATTTCCTGTGGATTGATGGCAGATTTAATATTTGCGACCTCCGTCATCATTACTTCATCCACTGCTAAACGACCTGCAGTATCTATAATGATAACATTTTTATTATTTTGTTTAGCATAGGCAATTGCATTTTGTGCAATGGATACTGCATCTTTATTTTCTCTTTCAACAAAAACATCTACCCCAATTTGCGCTGCTAAAACAGTTAATTGATCCATCGCAGCGGGACGATAAATATCTGCGGCAACTAATAAAGGTGACTTTTTTTGAGCCTTTAAATAGTTGGCTAATTTGCCCGAAAAAGTAGTCTTACCTGATCCTTGTAAACCTGCAACTAAAATGATTGTTGGATTTCCATTTAAGGTTAATGGTGTCGCTTCAGATCCCATTAATGCAGTTAATTCATCCTGCACAATTTTTACCATCAATTGGCCTGGGCTAATTGCATTAATTACCTTTTCACCAATTGCTTTTTCCTTAATACTATCTGTAAACTCTTTTGCTATTTTAAAATTAACATCGGCATCTAATAAAGCTTTTCTAATGTCTTTTAATGTATTTGCAACATTCAACTCATTAATACGCGCCTGACCTTTCAGGTGCTTAAAAGCCGATTCTAATTTTTCACTAAGACTGTTAAACATAATTCGATGTTAAGGGTAGCAAAGATAAGTCAGGGTATTGATAAAATATTTTCAAGTTCATAACTTAATTAATAAATTGATTATCAATTAATTAACTATAATTTTCCTATTTCATTCATACGTATTACCAGTTTGTTAACTAATAAACATTGAAAAATACTTGGAAGCTAGTCTTTAATTATTATTATTGCACCTAACGAATTAATTAAACAGAGGATATCGCGTTATTTATGAGTAAGAAACAATTATTTACATTAGAGTTTCCAGTGAGATGTTCACCAGGTATATTATTTGAATTCCTTTCAACTGCATCGGGATTACAAGAGTGGTTTGCTGATAAAGTAGACGAATGGGAAAATGTATTCAGCTTTTCATGGAATGGAGGGGTACCAGATAAGGCAGAAATTATTGATCAAGAAGAAGATAAATTTATTCGCTTCAGATGGTTGCACAGTGAGAAAAATGAATATTTTGAATTCAGGGTTGAAAAGACAGAGATTTCAAATCAAACAGTCCTAATTATTAAGGATTTTGCAGAGAAAAATGAAATCAAAGACCAAAGTCAATTATGGGAGTATCAAATAAAAGACCTTTTTCATCGTATAGGAAGTTAGTTCCAACAATTTGTTCAAAAAATTAGACATACTAATATTAAAGGCTTTCATTGGGCCTTTCTTGGCAGCACTCACTATATCCACCTTTGTGCTGACGATGCAATTTTTTTGGCTATACATTGATGACCTTGTAGGTAAAGGATTAGACTTATTTACCATTTTAGAGCTCATTGGATTAGTTTCAGCTACTACTTTCACAACAGCATTGCCATTGGCATTATTGTTTTCATCCATCATGACTTTTGGAAATTTAGGAGAGAGTTTTGAATTAATCGCGATTAAGGCAGCGGGTATTCCTTTGATTAGATTCATGCGCCCATTATTTATATTCACCATTTTTTTATCGGGTGTTGCTTTTTTATTTGCAAACAATATTATTCCTGTAACGCAAATGAAATTGACTTCATTGAAGTATGAAATCATTGTTTCAAAGCCTGCATTAGATATTAAAGAAGGTGTTTTTTACGATAAAATTGAAGGATATGTAATCAAGTTAGGGAAAAAAGAATCTAATGATAGTGTAATTAGAAATATTGTAATTTTTGAAAAAAAGTTTAACCTTCAAGATAATATGCTTGTTGCAGAATCAGGCGTGATGAGGGTTTCCAAAGACAAGAAGTTTTTAGAATTTATAATGTATAACGGATGGAGATACCAAGAAAGAGGTACAAAAAATACAACTAACACCGAATTCACCAGACTTTATTTTAAAGAATATAAAAAAGTTTTTAACCTTAGTAGTTTTCAAATGAATAAGGGCAGTGATAATATTTACGACCCTAAAATGTTAAGTATTCGTCAATTGGGTTTCGCGATTGATTCTTTAAAAAACTATGACAGTTTTTATACCAAAAAAATGATTCGAGAAGTAGTGCCTTATTTAAGGTTTATGACTTATAAGGACAGTGCTAAAGTTTTTGCAGCATTTAAAAACACAAAAAAAATTAAACAATTCAATGAAATTGTTGCAGACTCTTTGTCCAACAATATTATTGAAGCATTAGGATATCAATTTTCGTCGGTATTAAATAATATAGGAGCCATTAGGGACAACTATAAAGCCAATGAACGCGCTGGTGCTACACATGCCATTGAATGGCACCGAAAATTCACTTTATCATTTGCCTGTATTGTACTTTTTTTAATTGGCGCGCCTTTAGGTTCTATCATTAGAAAAGGTGGGCTTGGAACACCTTTAGTGCTTGCCATTGTATTTTTTGTTATATTTTTTCTACTTAACAATTTTGGAGAAAAATTTGCCAAATCGGGTGAGTGGAGTGTTTATAAAGGCATGTGGTTGTCCTCAGCAATATTAATACCAGTAGGAGCCTTTCTAACTTTTAAGGCCATGCGTGATTCCCAGTTATTTAATCAGGAATTTTACTATCGACTATTACAGCCAATTAAAGTAACTTTACGGAAGTACTTTAAAAAATAATACCATGAATAGTGCACATCAAAACAGACGCCAATTTTTAAGTAAAACTGGTAAAGCAGGTATTGCAATTGCGGCAATGCCACTAATGAGCTCTTTTGCTCCAAGTTTAGCCTTAGATGCAATAGCTTATCAACAAAAACCATTGCCATATAGCTATAACGCATTAGAACCTTACATTGATGCGATGACAATGGAAATTCACTATACAAAGCACGCCGCAACCTATGCAAAAAATTTAGCAGATGCATGTGCAGCTGAAAAAGTGGATACTTCGAATACTTCACTCATAACCTTATTAAACTCGATTTCAAAATACAGTCCAAAAATGCGCAATAACGCTGGTGGACATTATAATCATGAATTATTTTGGCAATTAATGAAACCTGCGCCTTCAACTGCTCCTTCTGGTACTTTAGGGGAGGCAATTAATAAAACATTTGGTTCATTTGCTGATTTCCAAAAAGCCTTTGGAGAAGCGGCAAAAACCAGATTTGGAAGTGGATGGGCATGGTTACTAATTAAAAAAGACGGTACACTTGCTATCAGCTCAACGCCCAATCAGGATAATCCTTTAATGGATATTGCGGAGGTCCAAGGAACTCCACTATTAGGGTTAGACGTATGGGAACATGCCTATTATTTAAAGTATCAAAACAAGCGACCAGATTATATTAACGCTTGGTGGAATTTAGTTAACTGGGAATTTGTTCAGCAAAGATTTACGGAAGCAAAATAATTTTATACTTGAATAGCTTTTGACATTGCTAATGATTTAATTCCCAATTTTGCCAAATTTAAAACAAAATTTAAAGATTCAATACACTTTGACGGGATTAACCGTCATTGTATTTGTATTAAAGATCACAACCTTCTTTATTACACATTCTTTATCTGTTTTATCTGACACACTTGAAAGTGTAGTCAATATTATTGCAACGATTGTGGGCACTTATAGCATGTATATTGCAGGAAAACCTAAGGATAAAGACCATCCGTATGGTCATGGTAAAGCAGAATTTATTTCAGCTGCTTTTCAAGGTACCTTGATTATTGTTGTTGGCTGTTTAATTATCTATGAATCCATTGATAGCTTTATACATCCCGGCACATTGCATAATTTAGGAAATGGTTTTTGGCTTTTAGTAATCATTGCACTCATTAATATAATTACTGCATGGTATGTAATGCGTACGGGTAAAAAAAACAACTCAGTGTCGTTGGTTACAAGTGGTAAACTTTTTTTGATTGATTTTTTCACCACATTATCTGTTGCCATTGGGATTTTGATTTTAATTGTTACGAATATTCAAAAGGTTGACTCGATTATTGCCATACTATTAGGTGCATGGGTTGTTTATGATGGTTATAAAATTTTACGCGCATCTTTAGCCGGCATCATGGATGAAGCCGACCTGGCATTGCTTGAAAATGTAATAGGCGAGCTGAATTCAAATCGAAATGAGAATTGGATTGACCTACACAATTTAAGGGTAATAAAGTATGGGGACCTTTTGCATATTGACTGTCACTTAACAATGCCTTGGTATTTAAATGTAAACGAAGCACATGTTGTAATGGATCATTTTACTGATTTAATCAAAAGCAAATTTGGAGATAGTGTTGAATTTTTCATACATATTGATGGTTGTATGCATTTTAGCTGTGCCATTTGTAGCATATCAGATTGTGAAAAAAGACAGCATTATTTTCAGAAAAAATTAGATTGGACGATGGAAAATGTCTTATCCAATCATAAACACCAATTAATTTAAATTAAAAGAATATGACCAACTGGAAACAATTTCAAGATGAAAACAAAGACCGTTTTTTGAATGAATTATTGGACTTATTACGCATACCTAGCGTAAGTGCAAAAACGGAAAACAAGGACGATATGCTTACTTGCGCTAAAGCTGTTGAGAAATCATTGCTGGAGGCAGGTGCAAAAACAACAAAAATATATGAAACCGACGGGCACCCAATTGTATATGGCGAATTAATAGTGGATCCTAGTTTCCCAACCGTATTAGTTTATGGTCACTATGATGTTCAACCTGCCGAGCCCTTAGAACTTTGGAATAGTGGTCCTTTTGAACCTACTATTATTGATGGGAAAATATTTGCACGTGGGTCATGCGATGACAAAGGACAATTTTATATGCATGTGAAGGCATTGGAAATCATGTCAAAAACAAATACACTTTGTACCAACATGAAATTTATAATCGAAGGTGAGGAGGAAATTGGAAGTCCTAACCTGGCCACTTTTGTAAAAGCAAACCATGCATTATTAAAAGCAGATGTTATTTTGATTAGTGATACTGCCATGATTAGCATGGACAGCCCCTCTATTGATATTGGTGTAAGAGGATTAAGTTATATTGAAGTAGAAGTTACAGGACCAAATCGTGATTTACATAGTGGGGTTTATGGTGGAGCAGTTGCTAACCCAATTACCATTTTATCTAAAATGATTGCATCATGTCATGATGAAAATAACCATATTACCATTCCTGGATTTTATGATGATGTTGTGGAATCAACTGACGCTGAAAGAAAAAAAATGGCGGAAGCACCATTCGATTTAAAAGAGTGGTCTGATGATTTGGGTATCAAAGAAGTGTGGGGTGAAAAAGGATATAGCACCAATGAAAGAACAGGTATTCGACCTACATTAGAAGTAAATGGAATTTGGGGTGGCTATACTGGTGAAGGCGCAAAAACCGTTTTGCCTTCAAAAGCATTTGCAAAAATTTCATGTAGATTAGTGCCTAATCAATCATCAGAAAAAATTACTGCGATGGTGTTAGCGCATTTCAAAAAAATTGCACCACCCAATGTAACAGTTGATGCATTTGAACACCATGGTGGAGAACCTTATATGACACCTATTGATTCACATGAATATAAGAGTGCAGCAAAAGCAATTGCTACAACATTTGGCAAAGACCCTATTCCTGTAAGAGGTGGTGGTAGTATTCCAATTTGTTCTTTATTTGAAAAAGAATTAGGATTGAAAATTGTATTTATGGGCTTTGGTTTGGACAGTGACAACTTACATAGTCCAAATGAAAAATATGATATTTATAATTTCTACAAAGGGATTGAAACCATCCCTTATTTCCATAAATATTTTGCCGACAAAAATGCCTAAAGCATGCCAACTGAAAAAGAAAAGAAAGAAAAAGTAAGATTGGATAAATACCTATGGTCGATTCGTGTTTTTAAAACGCGTAGTCAAGCAACTGAGGCAATTGACAAAGGGCGTGTTAAATTAAAAGGCGAAAATGTCAAAGCCTCACGTGCGGTGGTGATTGGTGATATTTATGAAGCAAGAACTGAACATAAAAATTGGACCCTACGCGTAACACAAATTTTAGAAAGTCGTAAAGCATATGCTGAAGCGATATTGTATTATGAGGATCTAACACCTGTTGAAGAACTTGAAAGAGTAAGACAGGTTGCTGCCACTTTCCAAACAGGGAAAAGACTAAGTAAAATTGGCAGGCCCACTAAAAAGAATCGACGTGATTTGGGGGAATTTTTGGATTAACTTTGCACTATGACCATTGAAATATTAACTGTACTGCCTGAATTATTAACTAGCCCATTTGAGCATAGCATCATGAAGCGTGCTCAAGAAAGAGGGCACTTAACAATTAAGCTACATCAATTAAGAAAGTGGGCCATTAATAAGCATGGGCAGGTAGATGATTATCAATATGGAGGAGGTGCAGGTATGGTCATCATGTGTGAGCCATTGGCAAACGCGATAGACGAACTTCAGCAAGAAGGCAAGTTTGATGAAATTATATTTGTCACACCCGATGGTAAAAGATTTGAACAAAAAGATGCGAATAGTCTTTCATTAAAAAATAGGATTCTTATTATTTGCGGTCATTACAAAGGAATTGATCAAAGAATAAGAGAATTATATGTTACGCAAGAAATTTCAATAGGCGATTACGTATTAAGTGGTGGCGAATTAGCGGCAGCTGTTATTATTGATGCGGTTGGTAGACTTATACCAGGGGTTTTAAATGATGAAACCTCGGCTTTAACCGATTCGTTTCAGGATAATTTATTGGCACCACCCGTATATTCTAGACCAGCTAATTTTAGAGATTTAGAAGTGCCGCCTGTTTTGCTTACCGGTGACCCCAAAAAAGTTGAAATATGGCGCCAAGAACAAGCGTTAGAGCGCACAAAACAACGCCGCCCTGATATTTTAACAAAGGATTAAGCCGTTTATACTTTTTTTTGAGATTTATTTATAACTATTTACACATTAAATCGTTACATAAAGGATATTTGCACCCTAATGAAATATTCAAATCTGAGTCATCCCTTTTTACTTAAATTTTATAGAAAATTAAGCTTTCTTTTAGCATTATTTTTTATTGGATTTTACACTCAAGCTCAAAATATTTCTGAATTTCAAAAAGGTTTTCAATTAAATATTCAACCCACCTCAAATACAATCGTATTAGACGGAATTTTAGACGAGTCTGTTTGGAAGACAGCAACACGCGCAAAGGATTTTACAAAAAAATATCCTAACAATATAGGAGCTCCAATTCAACAAACCGAAGTGCTAATGACTTTTGATGACAAAAATATTTACTTCGCTTTTAAAGTATATGCTAAAGAGAAAGAAATTATTAAAAGTTTGAAAAGAGATGTGGGTTATGAAGGATCTGACGGTGTTGCAGTTATTTTAGACCCATTGGGTCAAAAAACAAATGGATTTATTTTTGTATTAACGTCTAAAAATGTTCAATCTGAGGATCAACTCACCACTAATACCGAAGATAAACTTTCGTATAGCTGGGATACCAAGTGGAATTCTGCAACTAAAATTTACGCAGGATATTGGATTGGAGAAATTGCCATACCCTTGAAATCTTTGAGGTATAATGACAAACAAAATTTTTGGGGAATTAACTTTTTAAGGGCT
>Ga0209191_1001889_pt1 | contig 13439 bp, 13 predicted proteins | sample S_130626_EF_Meta_FD_187320 | JGI IMG/M metagenome (GOLD analysis project Ga0209191, IMG submission 187320) | Freshwater microbial communities from Lake Simoncouche, Canada to study carbon cycling - S_130626_EF_MetaG (SPAdes) (version 2) | ecosystem: Environmental > Aquatic > Freshwater > Lake ... | reverse complement strand
TACAAGGAGCTGGAGCTGAATTTACGTATCAAGCCGCGCAAACGGCTTGTGCGCGAGAAGCCAGAAGTCTTGACGGTGCCGCAGGCGATCAACCAAGTGTGGTCCATGGATTTCATGCATGACCAGCTGGCAGATGGCAGAACATTTAGATTGTTCAATGTCATTGACGATTTCAACCGTGAGGCCGTTGGCATGGAGGTTGACTTCTCCTTACCCTCAGAACGTGTAATTCGGGAGCTCAAACAGATCATTTCGTGGCGGGGCAAGCCTGAAGTCATTCGTTGTGACAACGGGCCTGAATACATCAGTGCCGCGATACAAGCATGGGCACAAGAGTGGGGAATCAGGCTTGATTACATTCAACCTGGTAACCCTCAACAAAACGCTTATGTTGAACGATTCAATAGGACTGTGCGCTATGAATGGCTGTCACAGTACTATTGGTCTGACTTAGCAGAGGTGCAAGACTTTGCGACGAAGTGGATGTGGTCTTACAACCATGACCGTCCAAATATGGCCTTGGGCGGATTCACACCAAAGCAGCGACTGGCCATGGCTGCGTAACGTTTCTACTTCTGCGACCCTTGCAAAAGGGGAGGATTACCAATAAGGCGACTTATTTTTTCATCTTCTTTGCAGCAAGATTGATTTTTCTCATTATTTGAAAAAATACAAACGTTTTATTTTACTAATGGTTCTCCTAAAAGTAATAATTCTAGATTACACTGCTATCTATTTCAAGCTTACCTGTGTTGGAAATGACAAAAAGTATCGTACTCATTATTAAATTTATATGTAATATAAAATAAATAAAAAAGATCTAAATCACGATAAACAGTGGAACAACGAAAGCAAAATATACTGTTTAGCAACAATAATCACCAAGGTGTTTAAATCTTTAATATTTTCCCTAAGAACATAATTAATAATTAAATTACTTTCCTCATCTTTTATCTAGGGTAAGAAAGGATCCTCTTTACAATATTTATTACTTATAATTGTGATTGAACTACTTCTATCCTTATAACCTAAGTATCTTCCACCATAAGTTGGAAGTGCAATCTTTGTACAACCTTTGTGAGTAAAAACGGTTGGCGGTGCAGAGCCTGCAGCTTCTAGCTTTATTGACTGAATTATATTGCCTGATTTTTTTTCATAAATATGTAAACCTGAATCAGTTGAACCAGATAGAATAATGTATCTATCATCTAAATTTGACAGACCACCAAATATTTTAGATCCAGGTAATAAAAAAATGTTTTTTTCTATTTTCTGAAATCCAGCAGGTTTTCTCCATTCAATTTTATTATCGACTAAGTTTATCTTTATTATTTCACCAGCCTTATCATTATTTAGTGGTATACCATCAGTTTTTAATAATGGCCGCCACTCCCTTACATAGTCAATGTATTTTGATTTATTCTCATTATTAAAATTTGAAAAAATATTATAAATATTAAGTAGATCTTCGTTGGTTAAGTAAGATAGCCAATTGGAATCTGGAAAAATAAAAATTTTATTTAAAAACAGAAAAAATTTGTGAATATATTGATTATCAAAATAAGTATCTATAAAACGATAAATACGATTTAAGTTGAGTCTAGTTCTTCTGTATGAAAGCTCATTAAATTGTTCATAAATAGCTGAAGAGCTATCATCGTTCTGTAAACTAGAATGAATTTTTTTTAGTAGATTAAAGTCAAACTTCTCCTTCTTAATTTCATCAGTTATATTAAATAAATGAGGTGCAGAAACACTACCATAAAGTTCGTTAAATTTAAGCCCTTCACCAAATTGGCCGTGACAATGAGAGCAATATTTTCTAAATGTTGTTAATTCATTTGATTCAAATTTAGATTTTCCAATTTCATTAAGAACAGGTGAAGCATAAAAAAGAAAAGGAACTCTGTTTAAAGGAAGATAAATATTTTTCTTATCTAATATTCCGCCCATCCATTCAACTCCTCCACTTACACCAATTGTCCAATATACCTCTTCATAATTGTTAATTAAATCTGCAAAATTATTTTTCTTCAATTTATTATTAGCATATTTTATTTCTAAAGAATCACCATTTTTATTCATAAATACTTTTGAAGTATTTTCACCAATTAGATCAATTACATTAGTAATTTCATATTTATTTATATTTTTAATATTAACTATCTTAACAAAGTAAGATTTTCCAGATTTACTAAAAAAAGACACCAAATTATTATTATTACCATAAACTAAAGGATTTGATACTAGGTCTTCATCCCAACTATCTTCAAATTTTTCTTGAAATTTATATTTAATATGACCACTCTTCATATCTAATACAATAAATGAATTTGAAAATGTTTTATTAGTATTATATATTTTTGAATTCTTTGCAAGTGAATTGTTGGAGGCGTCACCAGTAACAACATACAAGTCATTCCATTTTTGATTTATTGTAAATCCTGACCAAACTCTAGCAATTGAATTGTCATTCCATAATCTATTTGACCAATTTAATTTGCCTGTCTTTATGTCAAATGAATTAACTCCTCCGATAAAATTAGCTACAAATAAATTTGTACCATCCGTTTGAGGTGATAAATAACTTGTTTGAGGATCAGAACTCTCATAGCTTTTGTAAATTCTTAAAACTTCTCCATTTGATTTTGATATTAAATAAACTCCATCAGCAGCCGGTATAAAAAGTCCCTCCCTTGCTAACAAGAATCCACGACGAGCCACAGGAGAAGGTAAATCTATTTTCCAAACAATATTTCTTTTAGAAATATCGTAACAATAAAATTTCCCATTTAAAGAAGTTGAATATAACATTCCATTTTCATATTTCACCGATGATTGAACTGTATCCCTTTCCCATACTGAGTAAGCTTTTTTGTCACTTAGATTAATTTGATCGGAAATTGCATAATTGATTTGATTTGCTTGACATGCCGAAAAAAATATGTAATATAATAGGTTAAACTTTATCAAGTAAAAAATAAAATTGTATTTTTTTAAGTTCAACATAATGTTAATTATTGTGATTGGTAAATTTTTTTTATTATATAATAAAAAAATTAAAAAAATCATTAATCATATAGGGTTATTTTAAAAATGAAAGTAGTAATATTGGCAGGTGGATTGGGTACTCGTATCAGTGAAGAGTCTCAAACGAGGCCTAAACCGATGATTGAAATTGGAGGAAAGCCGATACTTTGGCATTTAATGAAGTTCTATGCTGCACAGGGATTGCATGAGTTTATAATTTGTTGCGGATATAAAGGTTATGTGATTAAGGAATATTTCGCAAACTATTTTTTGCACATGTCTGATGTTACTTTTCATATGGATAAGAACGAAATGGAAGTCCATGAGAAATTCGCAGAGCCTTGGAAGATAACTTTAATTGATACGGGTGAAACGACTCAAACAGGAGGTCGAATAAATAGAATTAAATCTTATGTTAATGATACTTTCTGTTTAACTTACGGGGATGGTTTGTCAAATATTGATATTCGCAAACTCATTGATTTCCATTTTAAACAAAAAAAATTAGTTACTGTCTCTGCGGTTCAGCCTCCAGCGAGATTTGGATCAATTGAACTAATTAGTGACACCGTTAATTCATTTAAAGAAAAAAATAATGGAGACGCAAATTGGATAAACGGAGGTTTTTTTGTTTGTGAAATGGGTATTTTTGATAGGTTAGGAGGGGATGAGCTTGTCTGGGAGCGAGAGCCAATGGAAAGTCTTGTTAAAGATGGGCAGTTATCTGCATGGCGACATGAGGGTTATTGGGCCGCAATGGATACTTTAAGGGATAAAGTACAACTTGAAGAATTGTGGAATTCAAATAAAGCCCCCTGGAAAATATGGTAAACAATAAATTCTGGAAAAATAAAAAGGTATTGGTTACAGGAGATACTGGTTTTAAAGGGTCCTGGTTATCACTTTGGTTAACTAATCTTGGATCTGATGTGTTTGGTTATTCTTTAAAACCTGAATTGGAAACGTGCCTTTTTAATAAATTATTATTGATTAATGAAATCGATAGTAAATTTGGAGATATTTGTGATCAGATTTCTTTTGAAAAGAGGATTCTTGAGATTCAACCGGACATTATCTTTCACCTTGCTGCTCAATCACTTGTGCAAACATCTTACAATGATCCTTTTAATACTTGGCGAACAAATGTTGTTGGATCTGTTAATTTATTAGAAGCTATTCGTAAGTTAAATAATAAATGTGCTGTTGTAATAATTACGACAGACAAAGTATATGAAAATTTGGACTACAAAAATGCTTTTCACGAGTCTGATAAATTAGGTGGTAATGATCCCTACAGTTCGAGTAAGGCTGCTTGTGAAATTGCTTTATTTTCTTGGAGAAAATCTTTTTTTCAAAATTCTTCAAAATCAGATATTAGATTAGCAAGTGCTAGAGCCGGAAATGTAATTGGTGGTGGAGATTTTGCAAAAAACAGAATAATTCCAGACTTAATTTCAGGAGCAAAGTCAAATAATATTGTTAAAATAAGAAATATTAATGCAATAAGGCCTTGGCAGCACGTATTAGAACCACTTAATGGCTATCTAAGATTGGCGGAATTATTGTTTAGTTCGACAAATAATATATATCAAGAAGCATTTAATTTTGGTCCTCTAATTAGTTCATGTAAGTCCGTGAGTGAACTGATCGATGAAATAAATTTATATTGGAAAGTTAATACAATTTTAAGTTTAAATGAAGGATTTTATCCTGAAAATCAATACCTTTCACTTAATATTGAGAAGTCTAAAAAAATACTCGATTGGACTCCAATTTGGTCATTTAGTGAATCTATAAGTAGAACTGTTGAATGGTATAAATTAGAATCTGAAGGCCTTAATGCTAAGATGCTATGTTTAAACGATATTAATCAATTCGAAAAAAATGCGGATATAAATAATATATGAATAAAGAAAATCAATTAAAGAATCAAATTATAGAACTTACGAAGGAGTATTCTAAATTAGTTCATAAAAATAATAATGGATGGATTAACAAAAGTAATCTTTCATTTATTCCTGGGGTGACAGATATTCCATATGCGGGTAAGGTTTTTTCAGAAGAGGAGGTGGTTGCTGCAGTTTCATCATCTTTAGATTTTTGGCTTACACTGGGGTCTGAGGGCGAAAGTATGGAGCGTGAATTAGCATATTTTTTGGGTGTTCGCAAATCAATATTGGTTAATTCTGGTTCATCTGCTAACTTACTTGCTCTCTCTTCATTAACATCCCCGCTAATTGAAGAAGACCGTCGATTAAAGTGGGGTGATGAGGTGATAACCTGTTCTGCTGGTTTTCCTACTACTGTTGCACCTATATTTCAAAATGGTTGTGTCCCAGTCTTTGTTGATAATGATCCAATCACTGGAAACATCAATACTTCATATTTAGAAGAATCTTTTGTTCAAGGTAAAACAAAAGCAGTAATGATTGCACATACTTTAGGAAATCCCTTTAATATATTAAAAGTTCTTGAATTTTGTAAAAAAAATAATCTTTGGTTAATAGAAGATAATTGCGATGCATTGGGAAGTACTTATAGTATTCCAAAAAATCATCTTAATATTACATTTAATAAAAATATAAGTGATATAAATAATACTGATTCAGTTACGCGTTATACGGGGACGTGGGGTGATTTATCTACACAATCATTTTATCCTCCTCATCATTTAACAATGGGTGAAGGTGGTGCTGTTAACTTTGCGGGGTCAATGAAGTTACTAAGGCCGCTTGAAAGTATGAGGGATTGGGGTCGAGATTGCTGGTGTCCAAGTGGAGTTGATGCAACTTGTGGGAAAAGATTTTCATGGGATTTAGGCGAATTACCTATTGGATATGATCATAAATATATATATTCACATTTAGGATATAACTTAAAACCATTAGATATACAGGCCGCAATAGGCCGAATCCAATTAAAGAGGTTGCCTTTATTTATAAAACAAAGAAAAGATAATTGGTTATATCTAAGAAGTTCGCTAGAGGATTTGGATGAATTCTTTGATTTTTCTCTTCCTACACACGCCACTAAATGGACATCAAATGGATTCGAATGGGACGATAGTGGTTGTAAATCAGATTGTAGCTGGTTTGGATTTATGTTACGTGTTAAAAAAAATGCACCTTTTAACTCATCAGATTTGGCAAGATATTTGGATTCAAAAAAAATAGGTTCAAGAATGCTATTTGGTGGAAATCTTTTAAGACAACCTGCTTTATTACAAATTAAAAAAGATAGACCAAATAGTTTCAGGGTAATTGGTGATCACAAAGGTTCAGATGAATTAATGAATCAGGCTATCTTTTTAGGTACTTATCCAGGACTAACAAATGATATTTTAAATTACGAAGTTGATATGATCAGAAAATATTGTAAAAAAGAAATATGAACATGAAAAATGCTAATTTACTATCGTTAAAAGGAATGTTTTTAATTGATTTATTTAGTCATATAGATAAAAGAGGAAAATTTCAAAAATTATATAATCAAATTTTCATTGATGAATTAGGACTAGACATAAATATACGAGAGTCTTTTATAAGTGAATCAAATAAAGGTGATATTCGTGGAATGCATTATCAAAATATCCCATTTGAAAATTATAAAATTGTTTCATGTATTTCAGGGGAAATAATTGATGTTGTTCTGGATCTTCGTTTGGAATCGCCTAGTTATGGAATTTCACAAAGTATTGAATTGTCATGTGATTCTAATAAGTCAGTAATTATACCGCCTGGAATAGCACATGGTTTTCAAGTACTTTCTAATACAGCTGTAGTCCATTATTTATCGACAAGAGAATATTCATCTGAAAACGATATGGGCATACTTTGGAATTCATTTGGTTTCGAATGGCCACTCTCAATTGGCAATATATCAGAACGAGATTTACACCACCCAAAATTTGATATTAATAAAAAGTATTATAATTAAATGAAAATATTCTTAACTGGTTCTACTGGATTTATCGGTTCGCATTTCATAAATGCCGCTCATAATGAGGGTCATGATTTGGTATGTTTGAAAAGAAATAATTCATCTGCAAAAATAAATCTTAATAAAGAGCCAAAATGGGTATTTGGTGATTTGGATAGTCAATTGACTAATGAATTTGTAGGATGTGAAGCATTTGTACATTTGGCCTCGCACAGTACTAATCCCCCTTATGATAATGTTATTAATTGTGTATATTGGAATGTTATCAAATCAATCGAATTTGCTGAGCAAGCTAGAAATGCAGGAGTAAAAAAATTTTTAATAATTGGAAGTGGTTTTGAATATGGAAATTCTAGTAAAAAATTTGATTTTATTCCAGTTGATGCGCCACTTGAACCATTGGATGCTTACTCGGTTTCTAAAGCAATGAGTTTTTTGGGATTTAAGCAATGGGCTATTGAAAATAATATTTATCTGAATTATTTGAGATTATTTCACGTATATGGAGACGGGGAATCACCTGATCGCTTGTGGCCAACAATACAAAAATCAGCTGAGAAAGGTCTAGATATTGATTTAACTTTAGGTGAGCAAATCAGAGATTTCACGCCAGTCGATATAGTTATCAGAAAATTATTAAAATGTTTAGAATTTACTAATGTCAAGAAAGGTATGCCAAATGTCGAAAATGTTGGATCAGGAAAACCTGAAAAGCTTAAGACTTTTGTAGAAAGATCGTGGTCTGATTTAAATGCTACAGGAGCTATTAACTTTGGGGCAAGAGCATACAGGGCAAACGAAATAATGAGATTTGTACCTGAAATAAAAAAATAACATATATTTGAAAGAAATTAATGAATAAAGAAGTATATTTTAGAAAAAACTGTAGGGCTTGTTCTTGCGAGGATTTTGAGTTAATTTTTAGCCTGAATGATACGCCAATAGGAGATGCTTATGTAAATAAAGAAAAAAGTAGCATTGTTCAAAAATTATACCCAATTGAACTCTATTTATGTAAAAACTGTGGATTAGCTCAAATTTTGCATGTAATTAATCCAGAAATTCTTTATAGTGAGTACATATATGAAACATTAAGTTCACCTGGTTTAAATAACCATTTCAAAAATTATTCTGAGTCTGTTATTAAAAGGTTTAAGTTGCCTTTAGGATCTAAGATTCTAGATGTTGGTTGTAACGATGCAACATTGCTTTCACATTTTAAAAGTTCTGGTATGCAAGTATTGGGAATCGAGCCTGCAAAACTTATATCTAGTAAGAATAATGAAAATGGAATAAACTGTATAAGTGATTTTTTTAATCAACAAGTTGCTAACGAAATTTTAAAAAAATACGGAAAGTTTAATATTATAACCGCAAATAATGTTTTTGCAAATATAGATGACTTAAATGAATGGATAAAGTGCATTTCGATTTTATTGGATTTTAATGGAGTATTTATATTTGAAAGTTTCTATCTTGCAGATTTAGTTAAAAATATGGTATTTGATTTTATATATCATGAACATTTATCTGCTTTTTCAGTAAGACCTATTGAGGTTTTATTCTTAAGTAACGGAATGCAATTATTTGCTGTAGAGCAAATAAATACAAAGGGAGGATCATTGCGTTATTATGTTCAATTTAAAAATGGTGGTTTTAATAAAGACGGTTCAGTAGATAAATATCTACAACTTGAAAAAGATGTCGATTTATATAGTATAAAGACATATAAGGAGTTTTCAAATAAAATTAATGATTTAAAATATAGAACAAAATCATATTTAAATCAAAGTATTGAACTCGGAAAAAAAATAGTTGGTTATGGTGCATCAATAACGTGTACAACTCTTATTTATCACTTTGAAATAGGGAATTATATTTCGTATATAGTGGATGATAGTAAAGCAAAGCAGGGGCTTTATAGCCCTGGATTACATATTCCTGTATTTGAACGTTTTCAACTTTCGATAGATAAACCAGATATAGTAGTAATTTTAGCCTGGAGGTTCACAGATCAGATAATTTCTCAAAACAAGGATTTCCTAAACTCTGGTGGTTGTTTTATTATCCCTGTACCTGAATTTAAAATTATTAGTTTGTAAATCATGATAAATTGGTGGAATGTAAATTTTTCAGAAAATCAGGCTATTACCTTGGCCGATACTTTAAGAAAAAAGCATGTTAGTCAAGGTGCCGTTACAAGGCTTTTAGAAAATAAAATAGCAGAAAAATTTTCTTGTCTTGATTGTATATGCGTATCAAGTGGAACATCAGCTCTATTGGTTTCAATGATTGCAGCAGGTGTTGGACCCGGTAAAGAAGTAATTGTTCCCAATAGAACTTGGATAGCTACAGCGCATGCTGCAAAAATGCTTGGGGCTGATGTGGTTGTATGTGAAACACTAAATGAATATCCCATAATGGATGTAACTCGCATCGAAAAATTAATTACAGACAAAACCGTCGCGATAGTTCCAGTTTATTTAAACGGAAGAAATATATTAGGATTTGAGAAACTTATAGAATTGGCTAATAATAATTCAATTGCAATTATTGAAGATGCTGCTCAAGCAATTGGTTCATTAGATAATAATGGGCAACAACTAGGTTCAAAAGGAAATTTTGGGTGTTTTAGTCTTTCTGTTGCTAAACTTGTTGGTTCAGGTCAAGGCGGCTTTATTTTAACAAATGATGCTAAATACTCAAAAATTATGCGAAACATAAGAACTCATGGATTGGAAAGTACAAATGAACCTACAATATGGTCATCACTTGGGGGAAACTTTAGATTCAATGACTTGGCAGCTTCTTTAGTATTCGATCAATTAGATGAATTAAATGATAGAATTCAAAGAGTAACAAATATTTATGACCAATATAAGAATAAATTAAAAAATATTACTGAATTAATACCTATACCGGTAAAGATAGAATTAGGTGAGGTGCCAGTATATAGCGAATATTTGATTAAAAATAGAGATGATTTTCAATTATATTTATTAAAAAATAATATAGAAACAAGAAAATCATATCCTGATATTTCTTCAGCAAATTATATTACTAAATCAATAATAAAAAATACAAAATTCGAGTCTGAAGGAATTTGTCTTCCGTGCGGACCTGATTTAAATGACAATGATTTAGAATATGTAATAAATAAAATTAAACAATATTTTAATAAAAATGATTAAATTAATTCTCAATTTTAAAAATTCGTTGACTTTAATTAGGAAATTTATAAAATACACTTTCGTTAATTTGAAAGTATTTATTTCATTTTTGTTATCCCCTTTTCTTTTTTTGAAATTTATTATAGATATTTATCATTTTAAAAATTTAGGTGGTTCGATTAGCAAATATTACCCAATTATTACTGATAAATCTTTAAGTGCTAGTAATTATAAAGGACATTATTTTCACAAAGACTTGCTTGTTGCGTCTTTAATTCACAAAAAAAAAATCCTATTTCTCATATTGACATAGGTTCACGTATTGATGGATTTGTGGCTCATGTGGCATCTTTTCGAAATATTAGCGTTATTGATATAAGATCAATTAAAAATTTAGTTCATACAATCATAAAATTTTTGAGAATGGATATATTGAACGATAATGAAGATTTTACAAATATCACTGATTCAATTTCATGTTTACATGCATTGGAGCATTTCGGACTTGGTAGATATGGTGAACCAATAATGCCTAATGGGAACATAGTTGGTTTTAACAACATTCAAAAAATTCTTAAAATTAATGAAATATTTTATTTATTTTTTCCTATTGGAAATAATGAAGTATATTTCAATGCCCATAGGATATTTTCTTACAATGAAATATTATCCTGGTGTTTCGAACCTAATTCTATAGCTATTGAAAGATTTTATTACGAAAATGATGTCCGTGATTTAATTTTGGATGTTGAAATTAATAGTTTTGATACTAAACTTAAATATGGTTGTGGTATTAACGTAATCAGAAAGGTCAGTTAATTAATATTATTATGAAATCACCGGCATATCTTTTTTTCAAAAATCTACGTTCAATACTCCCTTTAAGGTATAAATTAAGTTTCATTAAATTAATTATTCTTACTTTACTAACAACATTCACTGAAATCGGATTATTGGCAGTAATTTATAAAGTAATAAGTTCAGTTATAAGTGGTGATGGAAAAATTTCATTTATTCATAATAGACTAGATCATTTAGCATTTGATTTGTTTGTAATTGGAATAGTATGCTTAATTCTTAGAATTTACCTTACATATTCATTAGGAAATACTACCAATAAAATAGGAATTTATTTAAATAACCTTGCGCTTCACGGTTTCCTTTTGAGATCATTTGACGATAAATTAAATACTCATTCTTCCGATATTATTTCTGCATTATTATTAAAATCGGAGAAATTAACTGGCGGCATTATTTATCCATTTTGTCAAATAATTGTTAATATTATTATTGTATTAGGTTCGTTAATATATTCATTAACTAATATAAATTTCCAGATTCAAGTTGGGATAATTTTAATATTATTATCATATATTACCGCTTATTTTATTGTAAAAAATAAATATATAAAATATGGTTTAATTATTTCACAATGCCTTAATGATTCCCATAAGACATTAAATAATACTATATCATCAATTAGAGAGATATTTATTTTAAAAAATACTGACTCTTTCATCAAAGCAAATAGAATCATTGAGGAAAAACATCGTTCAACTATGTTAATTTCTCATGTAATCAGTACTATCCCTAGGTATGTTCTTGAATCTTTTCTTATTTTTACAATAGCCTTTTTAATTTATAATAATAGCGAAGATGGCAATAATGGTTTAGAACTTAAAAATAATTTTAGTAATTATGGTTTTTTTATACTAGTAATTTTTCGTATTCTACCTTATATTAATCAAATATATGTTGGTTTCACTACTATTCAAGTATCATTAAAATCTGGAGATGATTTAATTGAATTTATGAGAGAAGAAATAGAGATTGAATTTCCATTGAAAAGTGATGAGGAGAAGAGTGTAATCGATAGCGCTAATTTGTTAACAATTGAATTCTCCTGCGTTGATTATGTATTTCCAAATAGTAAGAATATTATAATTAATAATTTTTCTTATTACTTTAAATCAGGTCAATCATATTTAATTGAGGGAAAAAGTGGCTCTGGTAAAAGCACATTAATAGATATATTGTTGGGATTAAGATTACCAACTAATGGAAAGGTAATATGTAAATATAATAATCAACTAACTTTTAGCATTGAAAATTTTGTTTGGCATGTTCCACAAAAATTATTTTTGCGTAACGATAATATTTTAGACGTAATTACTGTAGATTCAAAGTTACCTATTAACTTTGAAAAACTTAAGCACGTATGTGATATTATGGAACTCGAAGATTGTTTTAATTCTATTGATTACCTTGATGTTAAATTAGGTGAAGATGGTAATCTTATTTCCGGAGGACAAAGACAACGTTTAGCAACGGCCAGAGCTTTGTACATGGACAGACCTATATTAATCATGGATGAATCTCTAAACGCATTAGATATAGAATTACAGATTAGAATTATGAATAAAATTATTAATTTATACCAGAATAGAATGCTCATTGTTATTTCTCATCAATATGAAATCAAAGAGCTTTTTAATAATAAAATATTAATTAATTCTAGTCATAAAATTACCTAAATATTTATTCTGGCTTAAAATGTAAAAAATATAATTTCTATTATTTGATATGGTAATCGTCCCCTAGAACCAAAGGCGTGAGAAGTAGAATTTTTTCCAATTGAAGAGGTTCTATATGAAGAGATCGAAATTTAGCGACAGTCAGATCATTGACTCAGTCAAACGGGTTGAATCTGGTATCGGCGTTCCCGATATTTGCCGCGAATTAGGGGTGAGCACGGCGACGTTTTACAAATGGCGGGCCAAGTTCGGCGGCATGGATGTTTCCATGATGTCGCGCATGAAAGAACTCGAAGAAGAGAACCGCCGATTGAAGAAGATGTACCTCGAGGAAAAGCTCAAGGCTGAAATTGTCTCGGAGGCGCTCGACAAAAAGTGGTGAGGCCATCTCACAGAAGAGAGATGGCCAAGAAGGCGGTAACAGATCGAGGTGTTTGTATCAGGGCAGCCTGCGATGCATTTCGAATCAGCGAGTCCTGCTATCGCTACGAGCGTAAGCTCGATGCTGAGAACGATGAAGTGGCCAACTGGTTGATCCGATTAACCGATAACCATCGAAACTGGGGCTTCGGTCTTTGTTATCTGTATCTGCGTAACGTCAAGGGCTTCAAATGGAATCACAAGCGTGTGTATCGGATTTACAAGGAGCTGGAGCTGAATTTACGTATCAAGCCGCGCAAACGGCTTGTGCGCGAGAAGCCAGAAGTCTTGACGGTGCCGCAGGCGATCAACCAAGTGTGGTCCATGGATTTCATGCATGACCAGC
>Ga0209191_1001886_pt1 | contig 13448 bp, 11 predicted proteins | sample S_130626_EF_Meta_FD_187320 | JGI IMG/M metagenome (GOLD analysis project Ga0209191, IMG submission 187320) | Freshwater microbial communities from Lake Simoncouche, Canada to study carbon cycling - S_130626_EF_MetaG (SPAdes) (version 2) | ecosystem: Environmental > Aquatic > Freshwater > Lake ... | reverse complement strand
AGCAGGGGTGCGAAGGAGGGCGAAGAAGGTACATATCCAGGACATGATCAAGACGAACCGGCACCGATGTTGGAGCAGTTAAGTGAGCCAATTGTAGCCACCGGGAAATGGTTTTGATCCAAAACTGCCCATTTCCGCCCTTTTCTGCCCTTTTATATTTTTTTAACGGAATCCAACCGGAATTTATGGGCACAAAAGGGTAAAAAGAGGCCCTTTTGGATCAGCGTGTCAAAATAGGCACTTTTGGATCAGCAGGTATGATCCAAAAGTGCCTCTTTTTACCCTTTTTTACCCTCAGCTATTGCATATTAATATATAGCTATATAGCTATATATATCCTGGTGCTGTCCTGTCCTGTCCTGTACGGCGGCACAGTACGGCGCTGCCAAGAGCTACATCGCCATGTTCTCCCGCGCCTTGCACGCCGAGCTGGCTGCTCACCGCGTGCACGTGCTGTGCCATCGTCGCTACTAAGCTGGTAAAAATCAAGTACACGTCACTGTTCGTGCCATCGCCTGCGAGCTATGCGCGCGCGGCTGTGGCGGCCATCGACTACGAGGCTCTGTGCTCGCCCTTCTGGACGCATGCCCTATCTACAGCTCTATCTATCTCATGGCGCTACTGCCCGAGGCTCTCGTAACCAGAATCACCTTGAACATGCATCTGAATATCCGCAGCATATATACACACTAGGAGCGCGACTCCATGCAAGCCTGCGTGCATCACCACAGCCATAGCCAACTAGCGACCAAGCTTCCAAACCCTTCTGCACTGGCGAAGGGTCTCTCGACTTGCGTCGACCTCTCCACAAAGTTCAGAGCAGCAGAGCAGAGTCGCGACCGGCGAGGAGAATGCTGGATTGTGAAGCCTATCCAGGGCACGCGCGGCCTGGACCACCGCCTCTTTCTCTCTGTAGGTGCCTCTAAGGGTCTATCTGCGCTGTGTGCACCCATTCTGCCCGAGTCTACAACGAGGCGGACCTGGTAGCCATCAGTCAAGATGCAGCAGTGGCTGCGAGACAAGAGCGCGTTTTACACAGCAAAATTTCTGCTGAGTTTGAACAAACAACCTCATCAGAATTAATTTATTTAAGTTTTAAATAATAAATTAATTTAGAATTAAATAATTAATTATTTAAATATTTAATAATTAGTCAATTAATCTTGAAGTAAAACAAATCGATGAAGGGTACAGACAAGTACAATTTGCACAAACAACCTCGAGATATTGATACATCACCTTGTTATTAGCTGCTAATTTAAGTGGCGTATTGTTTTGCTATATATATGTGATAATATTAATTAAACTTGTAATTATCGAATTGTTTTTTTAATTACTTACTATATCATGTGCAAATATATAAGCACCATCCTCAATTAGTTCTCGCACATCTAGAAAAGATTTGTTTTCAATTGCTTTCATTAGCATAGTGCGACCAGTTTCATCAGCACGGTTAACAATTCTTATTTTCTTAATACATTCCGTAACTATTGCTTCATTTAACTGAAAACAAAAGAGTTAGTTATTTTGAAATAAACGTTTATAGATGTAATAAGTACATACATGATTAAGAGCTTTTTCCGCCAAATACAGTACAATATCGAATCTGCCACAGCGCGCAGCGATTTTTAAATAGCGTAGTCTAACAGGAGTTTTTAGCTTCTCTATAAAATATTTAAGCATTATCCCAGCATCATAAAAGCTACGATAGAAATGTAGTCCTAATAATCTATTAAATGCAAGAGTTATCATATAGTCCAGATTTTTAACAGTGGCACCAGCTCTGTAAAGATAATTTGCGATAGAATATTGACCATTTATTATTGCATAATCTAACACAGATAATGAACTCTAAAAAATATTATAATAATAATTATGCACAAGTAATAATTAATTATAAACTCACATAATCTGTGTCATCAATGTTTGCGCCTTTGCCAATTAAACACTTAACGACATTCCATTGATCTTTTTCTGCTGCTTTCAGTAATGCCGACTGCTTCTGCCATTCCTAAACAAATTTATCAACTTATTAAAATCTATAATAAATAATAATTAAAAAATGTAAAACCTGAGAACGTAAATTTAAATTGGCACCCATATCGGCTAGATAACAAACAATCTTTTCATGTCCATAGAATGAAGCAGTCATCAAAGCTGTTTGACCCAAAAGCAACTAAAACATTTATGTCAACAATAATTATTTAATAATACATAATTAATACAAAAATTGTTAAATACATTAATAATTTCTAAATCAGCGCCATTTTCGACTAGAACAGACACTATATCCAAATATCCGTATTTACTGGCTTTAATCAAGGCTGTATCTCCAACCTGCAAAAGCATTATTAATTAATGAAAAAGATTTACTGAAAGGCGCTAAATTATTTTACCTGATCTGTAGCATTAATATTTGTTACAATTTTAATAAAACATTTTACTGCATCCATATCGCCCCTTGTAGCAGCAGAAATTAAAGGATAATCAATGTTTAAATTCATTGTGTTATTCTTACATTCCGGTAAGAAATCCTAAAAAAGAGGATTTCTTACCGGTATGTTTTATTTAATCCTCTAAAAGAGACTGTTTTTAGTATAAGCAAATGAATCCTTTGATGACAGAATTACTATAAAGGTAAATCATAGTATAAATTACTTTGTTTTTATTTCTGTGAGCTACAAAAATTTAACCAATATATTTTTATAAGTAGATAGTAATAACTTAAAACAAATGCATTATTTTAGCTGCTTATGTTTAACTTAACGTTTTTTAAATATAACAATTAAACTGCATCATTTTCTTTTTTCCTTACTAATATTTTTGTAAAAAAATCTTCCTTGGGATTAAAATCAGTTGGTCTGTAGTAAATATCTTCTTCTACATCAAATACGTAATCTTTTTTACTTCTATTTAAATCCAAAGGTACCAAATATTGTAGACATGATTTTTCAAGTGTAGAGTACAAATGGACTTCACTTTTTAAGGGTTGCTTTAATAAGAAAGGCAAGCTATGATTATACTGGCAATCAATTTCCTTTTTAGAATGTATAGTTCCAGATGTATCAAAGCCAACTATTCCTATAGGAATTGGAACAATGTCAGTTGCAAGAATATATAATCTATCGGCCAAATAAGAATTGTCGGGATATATGTAAGATAATTGGAAATTTTTATCATCTTGAGATTTTCTAGCAACAATAGAAACAAGAACTAATCCATTTACCAATTCATCTAGTGGGAGATAAATTTGAATGAAAGAGTTTATCTGACCATAAGTTATACCCTTAGAATGTGCAACGCCATTATTATTTGTTTCAAGAATTCGGAACTTACACCAAGACGAGTAGTTGTCTGCATTGCTCCAATACTTTTTTAAATTGTTTGATTCGTTTTGGGTAGTGCATTTTTTATAATTTCGAGCTTCATCTGTTTCACGACACTCGTATCCCCTTCCATTAAACCGTTGTCCAAAAATGAATGCATCCCTAAAAATACGAACTATCAAACCGGCTTTTAAATATTCAACAAGTGGAATATCCTCTTTTAAAAAGCATCCTGCTTCTAAAAGTTGTCTTTTACTATTATTTGGATATTTATTTTTGCTTAAACAGAAATATCCATCTGATTTTAATTTATATTTTGTTAAATTTTCTATATATGAACTCCATTTTTTGGAAGGAGCTTTTGCATCTTTTGGCCTATTACTTTTGTTGCTGTGATAATCTTGAAAGTAAAATATTCTATAAAAAGAGCTTCTTTCTATAGCTTCGTCCACAGAAACTCTCTGAATTAAAGAATTAATAATGTTTTCTATGAAGTATTCATTTTCAAACTCTTGAAAGTTAACAGAGGTTAATTTTAGTTGTGTTTTATCACACAATATAACTCTTTTATCGGTAAAAATTAATTGAGATTTGCCATCTGGACTAGGTTTTAACGATGCCCATATTTTTCCAACCAATCCATCATTAGTCTGATTGCTTATAAAATCCTCAATAGATTTAGCATTATCCAATGAAAAATTAAACACCTCTTCTGTTTTAGCTAACTCATATTCCATGTATTTGAATATTACAGTTTTATCTATGCTATTACCTCCATTTGGAGCAAAAGATTTGACTTTTCCAACACCTCTTTCACCTGGTAATGTCCAACATCCCCGCAAAGGCCCAACATTATTTATATGTAGTGGCAAATCAAGCAGCTGATGGAATATAATTTTGCACTCCGATATAGGCCACAACCCTTCATGTAAGCATAAAATTTCTAAAACTCTGCAGTAAAGATCATCAATATCATTTTTTGCAACATTATTAGATAATAAATCTGCAATATCTCTAGAGATTAGTGTATAGAAGTATTTGTACGCTGATGGAAGATCTGTAGCTGATATAATGAAATCCAAGAGACATGAAGCAATAATTAAGCAAGAAGTTCCTTTTAAATATCCAGATTGTTTAAAAACATTACTAACTTGAAAATCACCAGATATTCCCTTTGGAAGATTGATTGCATTTATCCAAGAATCAGCTCGTTCTTGTGTTTTTTCACTTAAAACCCAGACAGCTTTTGGCGTACTTTTCTCTAACTGTGCACTAGGATGGACATTGTCGTCAACACAGAGTTTATTAACGCCTGCATTGATTCGCTTGCCTTTCAAATTTAGTAAAAAACTTTTCACAATATTTACTATTGTGTGAAATAGATCATAATTAACTTGGGATACTATGTCAAAGTAAGGTAACTTTACGAAAGGAGTAATGCCTTTAACTCCATTTGAAGCTTGTTTAGTAAGTAAAGCTTTTTTGCCATCAGCTATATATTGCTCGGTACTTCTCCTTCTATATTTACGCAATTTACGATAGTCACAATGCTTGTAATACAAATAATTTCTGAAATTTACTGCCACTGCATGTGTATGAAACCAATTATATGGCTTTGTATTTGACTTTAAAAATGTTTTTAATTTATTAGTAGTCATTTGTTTACAACAGAATTCGGTACTATTTGGATCAATAACTTTTGGACTATTATCAGGTTCTATTGAATTGTCATGTTCTTCTGAATCGTCTTTTAATTGATCGTCAGCATTAACCATAATCTCTGCTGTGTGCTTTATTGAAACTTTACGATTAGCGTTTGCGTCACTAAATTTTTCTTCTTCTTCATTAGTACTTTCTTCTGATTCATTCTCTTCATAATCATTTGGATTTTGATACCAGGTTGGAACACAACACTTTTCTGTTTGACCTCTTGATCTACAATAGTGTGAATATGGGGTAAGACATCTGTGTCCTTCAAAAACCGTTCTTTTTATGCTTGGAATAAATTTTCCTCGTATACATCCACATAAGGAACAACCTGCCTTTGAACCTGTTAATTGAATATGTAAATGCTTCTCAAGTGCTTTGGTGTCCAGACAATGCATTACTAGTCGTGCTTGAATGAAATATGTGACACTTTGATCTGTGTACTCTATTCCTTTATATAATCTCTGTAACTCTGGTACTAAGCAGTCTGCGAAAATAAAATTTTCGCTAGGTGAATCCTTACTTGCTGTAAATAGTGCTAATAAAAAAAAGCCAGCACCAATAATAGCTCTAAACGTAGGTGGTAAATTTAATATTGATATCATCATAGGCCAAAAATCTGTTACTTTGCTTTTGTAAAGTTGAACTCCATCATAATTTAAGGATAGTAACAAATTTACTTTTTTTACTGTTGCTTCACTTTCTTTTTGAACTTTATATCGCTTTAAAAATTTTTGTGTCATTTGCGATAAATGGTATTTTGCGACATTGCCGTCTAAAAAATCTGTTAGTTTATTTTTAGTAACATGTCTCTCATATTGTAATGCATGCAAAAATCCAGGTTTACGAAGTAAAAATGTAATTAATGGAAAAATTGGTCGATAGTGTACCACTTTTTGAGGCAGTCTGGTATGTAACTGATGTGTACATTGTGCATATTCTTTTTTCTTACATCTTCGGCTTGTACACTTTCGTAATCGAGGTGCAAAACAAACAGGACATACAATATTTGCTTTATAATCTCCCTCAAATACAACACAACCGCCAGTACAAATATGGAAAGTCATCATAACATGCTTTTTCTCAATATATTTGTCGATTCTACTGAAATATTTATCGGTAATTGGATAATACTTTACTGGAAAATTAACTGATGATTTATCATCAAATGCTTTAAGAAAAATATTTATTATCTCGTGTTCCATGTCTTTACATTTAATTCCTCCAGTATGTTTCATTATACTTTTTCTTATTTCATTTGTAAATTCGCCTTTAGTAAGACAATTTCCTTGGATTAATGGAGTATTGAAGTCGTCTGGTAAATTACGCGAATCAGCTATCTTCATTTCTTTATCAATTTCATGATTAATATCAAAGTTTGGGCAAATGGGAATGAGAATATCTTCCAAAATTGCATCTTTTTCTTCTTTATCTTCTTCGTCATCTTCTTCTAAACTCTTTTTAGTGTTTTCATAGTCAATAATATTGTAATCTTCAATACTCGAAGCTTCATCTTCACTTTGTCTAACTTCTTCTTTGTCTATCGCTAAAATTTCTCCTGAAATGTCAATGTCATTTTCATCGTAAAAAAATTGATGATCATGAATTGGTACTGGTTGAACTTTTACCACTTTACGCCGTGAGCGAAATTTGTTCACACCTTTGCCTTGAACCATTATAAATTAAACATGTCGTTAATAAGAAATCCTGATCGTCAATTTGTTAATGATGATTATTTTTATGATGAAAGAAAAACCGTAATGAGAAATTCCGGTAAGAAATCCTAAAAAATAGGATTTCTTACCGGTATGTTTTACATTAATTATCATGACAAAATCATTTGAAGAGCTAAAACCAATTGTATCATTTGGTATTGACTTTCTTTCATCGCGGTGTGTTAAACTTGAACATAATTACAATTATTTCATTTCAGAAGCAGTTGATCTTCCTGATAAAGTAAAAAATGCTTTTATAAATAATAAATCAAAAAACGAAATACATTCAATGCTAAACAATTGGTATACAAGACTCAAATTATTATTTAACGAGGAAAGATATTTGACCAATCCTAAAAATGTTAGTCGCCTTGATGCTGGAAAAGAATCATATATTAAAAAATTGAAATTAAATTCTGATCAAGTTAATGATTATAAAAATGCATGTTGCTTTGATGTCCTTCAAAAGTTAATGGAGCGATTAGAAAAGTTGTCCAAAAAAAGAGAACAAAAGGTATGTTATCATAACGCTTTCATATAACACTTTTTGTCTGAACACATTTTCACATAACCCCTTCTTCATTTGACTCGACACTTTTATTTTATTTGACATGAAATCTTTCTTTGATTTAACTTATTCATTATATTATTATTTTATAATATAATTTAGCAAACTACTGACGTATTGTCCCTCAATTTAGAAAATCTTCTTACTCAAGCCTCTAACCTGACATTAAATCTCAATGCGCATCAAAAGGATCTAAATAATAAATTTAAAAAGATTAGTTCAAAAGATTGTTTATTTAAAACAAGCTTCACTACACGCAATTCAGATAATCTGTTTTTCAAAGAACTTCAGATTAATTCGGATCAATACACCTTTACAGGTTTTTCTTTATTATTATTTTAATATAATATTATTAAATAATTTAATATCTTTATAGATTTGTACGAACCTTTGTATACTACATTTGATAATATAGTATCAAAATTTTTCCCACTAAAAAAAAGTGTCAATAAAGTAAAAGAATTGGATAAAATGACTAACAAAAAGAGAAAAGCCAATAAAGTAAATGATGATGATGATGATGAAGATAATGATATTCCTTCAGCTAAAAAACCCAAGCATGAAGAATTAACTCCAGCTCCCACAGCAAGGCAATCTGTTATTGTTACTGCAGATCAAAATTCAAGCCTAGCAGAAAATAAAATTTCAATAGATAATAATGCGGATAATAATTATAACAACAATTTACTGGATTTTGTATATCCTCCAGAAGCATCCCCAACACAAACCTTAGAAGATAAAAAAGATGATATTCCTTCAGCCAAAAAACTCAAGCATGAAGAATTAACTCCAGCTCCCACAGCAAGACAATCTGTTATTGTTACTGCAGATCAAAATTCAAGCCTAGCAGAAAATATAATTCCAATAGATAATAATGCGGATAATAATAACAACAATTTACTGGATTTTTTATATCCTCCAGAAGCATCCCCAAAACACACTTTAGAAGATACAGTTATGGAGACACAACAAACTGGAAAACATAACATTGAACTAGTAGATGAAATAGGCATCGATGCCACAACGGAAAAAAATGTTGTTGATGACATGATAGAAAAAACTAAACAGTCAAAAAGAAAACAAATAAAGAATGTTTCCTTTGAAAATGTAGAAACAAGAAGTAAAACTAAAGCTTCTGAAACCGTGGAAAACCTACCTTACTCATTGTCGTCATTCACTTCTATTCCTGATAACGTAGAAAACCCAATACATTCATCTTCTTCCAGTAAAAAGAATTTATCTACATCAAAAACTATGGTGTTAAGAGAAAGGTTAGTTATAAAAATGAAATTAAGTTATTATATTTAATATGCTTGATAATCTATTTTTTAGGCAAAAAAAAGTCGCAATAAATAAAACTAAATCTTCTGAAACCGTAGAAAACCAACCTTCGTCATTCACTTCTATTCCTAATAACGTAGAAAACCCAAAACATTCATCATCATCCAGTAATAAGGATGTTGAGGATGTACCTACAATGGTGCTAAGAGAAAGGTTATCAGTAGTTATATAAATGAAATAATATTATTTTTATGTTAAATATTCTTGATAATCAATTTTAATAGGGAACAAAGACCAATGTTCGATAGCGTCTTTTTCAGTGGGCAAACAGTAGTTGAACCTTCTATTATTTTTAATACCGAAACGTCTCACCAATCTAACATGGAGATATTCCAATTTTCAGTATACAAAATGGCTGTAGATTTATTAATGACTCAAACACGCATAAAATTTCTTGCAAATGAATTCATGAAATATTTAGTGCAAAGTAAACATTCGATCATGGAAAAAGATTTTTTTGATTTTTTAGAAGGAGTTGGTAAGAGTATAATAATATTGTCTTGAATTATATAGTTTATTTATGTATTTGCTTTATATAATGACAGGATATTTTATATACTACCAATTAGCTTCATTCAAAGAAGCAGTATTAGCAGGTAAAATAAAATTGAACGCCAAAAACATAGATTTTTATGAAGAAGCTCTAAAAAGTCGAGAATGGCAGAGACGTATACCTGAAATTACTGGTAGCAAAAAATACAGTGAACTATCTTTTTCTGACTTTATTTTAAGTATTAAACGATACCATTCTTGGGAGTATCTCAAAGTGGAAGACTATAAAAAACTTCATAGTCAAGTACAAAATGTTATGCACCAAGTTTGCAACCTGATGAGCCACGAGTTCACCAAAAATGCTATTAATACAGTTAGAAAAGATGTGGATATTACTTCTTTAAGCGAAATATATTTTGCTGAATTAGTTATAAAAGAATTGAAACAATCTACAGAAAGAATTGCATTTGCAAACATGGAAAAAATAGGAGCTGTAGTATATGCAGACAATAATAAATCATATATCAAAAAGACAGCCTTTGATTCTATTGATTCTAGGTAAGAATTATATTTCAATAATACTTTCTTATTCAATCGCTTTTCGAACTAAATTAACTAATACTATTAGATATGGACATCAGGCTCTAATTGCAAAAGAATTAGAGAAAGAGAAAAGTAATATTACTAAAAGACAAAAAAAACGTCAATTAAAAACGACAATGCCGAGTACAGCGCCAACGTCATCTGGCGTAGTAATCGGTTTTAAACCGCTACCGCTGTCTCAAAATGTTTCTGATGAAAATATATTAACTGGTCAAAATTTTGCAGACAATATAATTCGTGAAAAAGTAGAGGATTTATTTAATACAGTTTCAAACAATTATACAATTCATTCAAGTGGTTATTCAATTATTCATGATTTTCAGATCCGTATATACGATCACATCCATATAGAAAGGAAATATGGAAAAGGAACTCAAAATGCAAAGAATATTGTTAAAATTATGTATAACTTTTTCAAATACAGTATTAATATAAAAAAAAGGAAGCAAAAACAAAGTATATCAGAGTTTATAAAAGATGTGTTAACTGCTGATGATATTTCTTATGAAATAAACATTGAGGAATCCAATGATCTATTGGAAAATGTAGGATTCAAAATAGATCAATTACAAAATGATGATCTCAACTGGTTTAGCCAGTTGTATGAAATATATTCTTTTGAAATGGAAAAGTTAAAACAATCCGCTATGGAATACAAAACCTTCGTAGAAGCTTTTGATACACATTTAAATGATGTTATTCCTGCTGAGTATGAACTACTTAATAATATTGAAGCAAAGAATTATTTTAAAAAAATCATTGGAATAGCTTTAGAAAAGCTGAATAATGACAGTATATCAATTGACAGTTCTGTTTTAAGAAATCAATGTCAATTAATCACATCTGATTATGATTGCGAACACGATTTAAAATTATGGATAGAATTATCTTCTCTAGTTATGTATAAACTTTGCCCCGCGATACAAATTTGTTATGTTACTCCTAGACAGACAATGTCTAAGTATCTAACAGTTCAAAGGCTACAAAACTGTCATCATTTGTTAGTAAACCATGAAAAACGAAAAAGACATTACAGATTTTGTATTCATAAAATCGAAAAGTGTGTCTTAAAGCTTTCTCCAATTCGAATAAGTGAAAGGTAAGCATATATTTTCTTATAATCCTTTATATCTTAATTTAACAATTAATCTTTTATAAATTTATATCATGATAGTATTAATAAGGCAAAAGAATCCGATGAAAGCTTTGCTTTTACAGTGTTTTACTTTTTAAATAATACAGTATCATCTGATAACTTAATTTCCATAGAACAGGCTTGTGAACATTATTTATGTATAAATTCTGTAGTAGAGCCTCGTGTAGAAACGGTTCAGTATAATAAATTTACAAAGATTGTTTTTAACAATTTTTCTGAGTTATTAAACTGTACAACTTCTGTAGTGGAAGACTATGGAATTATTGCTAATAATTCAGAACAAGACCACAATAAAAAAATAAATTATTTTTTACATGAAATACAAAAAAATATAGAATTTATTGAATCTTCCTATCGAATTCAAGAGGGAATCAAATGTTTTAAATCTTTTATGGATAATACAGAATATTATTTTTGTTCTTCATTATTTGAAGTTAATTTAAACTCAATGAAGTTTCAAAAAAATATACTCGTTTTAAGTGAATATAGTGAAGATAAATGTTTATCATTAAAAGAACATTATATAATGGAGTTATTGGAAATAATTGATTATACAACTTTAATAGTTAAAGAAGTTATGAGTTCGTATAAAGTATTAAGTAGACTTTGCATGCAATCTTCATTCAAATTTAAAGAAGATTGGAATACATCATTTACTGAAAGTAAAAGCAACAAAAAGGATGTTAATTGGTATGGCTTGCTGGCATTGGAAGAATGCGAGGTCAGAGATATATCAAAAACAAATGTGGGATGTGACAGCATCAATTTAATGAACGAGAATTTTAATATTAGAAAAGGAAATTTTGCATTAATCGATTCATCATTTTCTTTTACAATCAGCACAAATTGTGTAGTATTTTTAATAAAGAAACTGCATCAGCAAGAGCAACTGTCAACTGCATCTGCAAGCTGTGAAATTTCTGAAAGAGGATTTAGTAGTATGTTTTTAAACATGAATGACTCAGAATCGCCTAGCAATTCTGAAAGTAATCATTCTGAAATAGATATATCTGTCAGTAATAAATACGAAGTTAATACAACCTTATCATCTACACAACAAGATGTTATGCTCAAGAAAGTTGCAACCCTGAACCAGGCGGATAATGAGGCAGTCGATTACGCTTTTAATAATATGGACTCTGATATACAAATGCCGGAATCTTCAGGAAAAATACAGATGACTGTTGAGAAATTCCGTTGTCTGATGCCCAAAAAATGGTTAAATAGTGAGGTGATAAATTTTTATATGGACTTACTTCAAGATAAAGACACTAAAATTTTTTGCATGAATTTCAAAAAAAAAACTTCTCACTTTTTTAACACTTTTTTTATGAGCAAATTGTTACCTGAAAAAAACAAATATAATTTTGAAGATGTAAAGAGATGGACTAAATATTTTAAAGTCTTTGAACAAGATAAGATATTTATTCCTATTAATATTAATAATAATCATTGGTTTCTAGTAGTAATTTACATAGAGCAAAAACAAATTATTTATTATGACTCTGTTGCAAATAATGTTAGAGCCACGCTGTATTTATTCACAATAGCTAAATGGCTAAAGGATGAAGCCAAAAGCAAAAATGAAGATATTAATATTAATGATTGGACATTAATTGATACTGGCAAAAATATTCCACAACAGAGTAATGGATATGACTGTGGAGTATATCTTATTTTAAATGCAGATTATATTGCAGATGATTTACCTTTATCATATGGAGAAGAACAAATCAAAGAGAGTCGAAATAAAATAGCTTATTATATTATTAATAATAAACTTTCATCATAGTAAAGCATTCGTTTTTAAAATAACTCATAATAATATAATATTAATAATAATAATAATAATAATAATAATAATAATAATAATACTATAATAATAATAATAATAATAATAATAGTAATAGTAATATAATTAAATGGTAATCTTCTTATATTCCGCAACAGAGAAATGGATATGACTGTGGAGTATATCTTATATTGAATGCTGATTATATTGCAGATGATTTACCTTTATCATTTGGGGAAAAACAAATCGAATAAAGTCGAAATAAAATAGCCTATTATATTATTAATAATAAAATTTCATCATAAAGCATTCATTTTTTAATAACTTATAATAATAATAATAATAATAATAATTAAGTAAATGAAGTAATGCATTAATTATGTCAGTTAAATATAGTTTGAATAAGATAGTTAAATAAATAAAGTTTAAAAATGCAAAATTAAGTGTTGTAAATGTTTTTCTCTTTTGCTGGTTAGTAATGTAATGTAATATAATAATATATATAAATCGCAGTCTACTTATACTGTATCCTCTCTGTATTGTTTGAATATTGAATCCTTGTTGTATTAAAATTCTTTTTCTTTTTCTTTTTCTGTATCTTCTTCCTCGCTGTTAGGACTGTGCTCTAATAACCAATAAACTGATTTTCAGGATTTCTTACCGTAATTTTCAAATAATTTGAATAGTTTTCAAATATAAATTGATTGATTCAATAGATAAAATAATATAAAAAGCTCAACTATTGCAT
>Ga0209191_1001879_pt1 | contig 13475 bp, 11 predicted proteins | sample S_130626_EF_Meta_FD_187320 | JGI IMG/M metagenome (GOLD analysis project Ga0209191, IMG submission 187320) | Freshwater microbial communities from Lake Simoncouche, Canada to study carbon cycling - S_130626_EF_MetaG (SPAdes) (version 2) | ecosystem: Environmental > Aquatic > Freshwater > Lake ... | reverse complement strand
CCATCTGACTTCCCGGCTTCCGTAGTAGATCAGTATAAAATATCTGGGCTAGCTCTTCATGAAGAGAGGCTGCATTAAGGAAGGCCTGATACTCATAGGAAGTGATGACCTCTTTTTGAGAGGGATCCCCTTGTGAGGCTTGGGATGCTTGTGAGAGGAGGTGCGGGCTACTGATCCAAAGAAGAGCAGTAGCACATAGGGGAAACGATATTTTCATGAGGGAGAATGAATGATAAGAAATATGCTTCTCAATGGAAGCACAATTTAAACAAAATATTTCCTACCCATCGTGATGAGGAGGCTGGGAAGCTAACCCGGATATTTCAATTGAAGTAGCGCCCCGTATTGCACGCAAGATTAAAACTGATAGCCTACGGTAAAATTAAACTGACCATTACTCTTGTTGTATGATTGATATTTTACGGGATAACCCCAATCGATATTCACTGGACCAATGGGCAGTTCTAAACGAACACCAATACCTATGTCACCACAGGCATCCACGGTGGAGTAATCATAGGAACCAGCATTAACTAGTCCCCAGTCACTAAAGATAGCAGCACGTACTCGTGTAATAATAGGGATAGTTAATTCTCCAGTCATATAGGCAGAGGAGTTACCACCAATAGGATTATTATTTCCATCGACAGGACTCACTTGTCGGAAAAAGAAACCACGAAGGTTATTAGCACCACCAAGGTAGAGCTCATCAAAAATCGGAGGTGTTCCAACACCTTTGGAACCACCGCTCCAGGAGTTTACAGCAGCTATTGAACCTTTGGTTAGAAAAATCATATCCCATGGAAGTGAGAAATATTTTTTTCCCTCCAAGGTGATTCCGTAATCTTGAACATTACCTCCCAGACCTCCCCCAGCCCCAAAGAATGTGAAGTCGACTTGATGTCCTTTGCGTGGAAGGAAGAGATTATCGCGCGTATCCCAGTTTAAGGAAGCCAGGATAGCACTCTTAAAATAGGGACTATTGTTGGCATCACTTTGAATCGGGCTATTAGCTGGAACCGAGTTGCTTTGAACATTAAAAATAGATATTTGTTCTGGGCGGTATTCCAAACTTCCTGCTAAGCACGGTACAATTTCTTTACGTACTTGAAGCGCTCCTCCCCAATTTGATTGATTGTAGACAGGACTTAAAAAGGAAGCCTCATGATAATATACTTCCCCACCAACGGAAACTTTATAACCCAAAAACCAGGGCTCCGTTAGTGATGCTGTAAAATCTTTACGCTGGATACCATATTGAACACGTGTCCTAAAACGCTCTCCTCCGCCAGTAAAATTCGGCCAATTCAAAAGATCAAAGTTGGATTGTTCTAATTCAGCAAACCCAATCAAGCTATCGATCGTATTAAAGCCAGCACCAAAATGGAGTGCTCCGGTTTTCTTTTCTTCAACAATCACTTTGAGATCTTTACGGCCTGGGATCAAGGTGTCTTCGGGGACACAATCGACCTTGGAAAAATAATTCAGATTCATCAATCGAGTTTTACTCAAATCAACAGCAGTGGTGTTGTAGATCCCTCCTGGTTGTATGACCATTTCACGACGAATGACCTTGTCTTTAGTACGTGTGTTTCCTTGAATCGTTACTAAATTGAGATAGGACTGCATTCCTTCCTCCAAATGATAAATGAGGTCAATTTGAGTTTCAGTAACCGGAGTGATTTGGGGTTGAATCACCATATCCACGTATCCTCGTGAACCATAAAATTCACGTATTTTTTTTAAATCGGCTCCCATCCCCTCGGGGGTATAGAGAGAACCAGATTTCATCTTCATCTCGTTCTCTAATATCGATGCAGGAGCGATATTCATTCCCTCTATCTTAAGCCGACGAACCCGATATTGAGGTCCCTCCTTAACAGTGATGGTTAAGGTGAGTCCGTTTTTTTCATTAGGGGTGCTTTGAACATCAGTAACTTTGGCATCAGCAAAACCACGATTTTGATAGAGTGTTCGAATCAATTCTTGATCCTCCTCGATGTCATTTGGAAGAAGCCGGCCGTTCTTTGTTAAAAAGGAAAGAATATTGGCCGTTTTCGTTTTCATGACCTTCATGAGATCTTTGGGCTGTATTGAATAATTGCCCACGAATCGAATTTCCTTAACGATGAGTTTTGGCCCTTCGTTGATTCGAAAGATAACGCGCATGCGCTTACTTCCCATTTCAGAGGATGTGGCCTCCACCTGAACATCGGTATAATTACGGTCTTCGTAGAGTTTTAAAATCTTTTGACGATCATCTGCGAGATGCTCTTCGCTAAAGGCATCTCCTGGTTTTGTAGAGATTTCTTTTCGAATTTTGGATGCAGGAATTGCCGAGGCTCCTTCAATGAGAACCTCTTCAATTTTGGGCCGACCTTGAAGAAGAACCGTTACCTTTAATCCTCCCTCGATAGGTTCTGCAAAAATTCTTGCATTAGAAACCTCTCCCGTAGCGTAGAGTGCTTTGACATCTTCCTCTACCAAATGATCATTAAATGGCTGATCCACTTTTGTGGCCAAGTTATCTAAAACGCGTTCACGACTCATACTACTAAAGCCGACAAACTGAACATCAATCTCCTTAATAAGGGGAGCTGCAGGCGCTCCTGAAGGGACTTGGGAGCTTAGGGAGGTGGAGAATAGAAAAACAATACCCCAGGCAACGAGAGCGATTTTTTTAAATGAATTTGGGGAAATAAGGGTCATGCGGATTGTTTTATCAAAACGTTCATTGAAGAGTGAAACAGCTCTCAGGGTCAAGCTGGAATGAGCTTTTGAGAAAGAAATTCACAAGAATGGAAAAAGATCAAAGAATTTTATTCATAAGAATGAAAGGAATGAAGAATTTTTGAACATCAAAGGTATGTGGTTATAGCGTTTGGGAGCAGCCTTCTTTTCAAAATAAATTTTTTTTGTTTTTATCCTTTGTCATCCCTTTCATCCTTGTTAGTTAATTTCGTTCTTCTCTCAAGATCGGCAGTAATTCCGACAACTCCGTAATTCTAAAATCAGGTTGAACGTCGCTCTTTTCTTTGGCGTCCCCAAGGTCGATCCAGACAGAACGAATTCCGGCCGCACGTGCTCCAGCAATATCGCGCTCAAGGCTGTTGCCAATCATGATGACCTCAGAAGCCGTGACTCCAAGTTGCTCTAGCATTTTTTCAAAAATGACTGGCTTCGGCTTTCCAATGCCATGCTCTCCAGAAATAATTACCACTGAAAAAAACTTCTCGAGACCAGAAGGCGCTAGTTTTTCCCGCTGTAAATCAGGTGCCCCATTCGTCAAGAGACCGAGATGATACTGTTGCGAAAGCTCTTGCAGTAAGGGTGCCACATCAGGAAAGAGCCGCTGGCGAGCACGCCGCTCTTGCACAAAAAGAGCAGCGCATTCTTTTGATTTCTTTTCTAGTTCTTGAGAAGAAACTTTTTGATCTTCGAGTACTTCTTGAAAAACTTGCTCTCGATATTGAAGAGCCCATGCACGCAAGGCGTGTAACTTTTCGCTTTCTCCTAAAAAATTTCCCCAAAGGCATTCCATCGCACTGATCCCAATGGCATGACAAAAAGGATGACACGGTCCCTCTTGCCAATGTCGCTTGGCCACAACTCGCACGGTGGTAGCGAATGCCTCCTGCTTAAGCTGAGATGACGCGCCAACATGCGCTGCGACAGCTTTCAACGTCTCTTGAGAAACTTCCTCATCAACGAGGAGCGTATCATCAAGATCAAAAATGAGAGCGCGAAGAGGAGTTTTCATTAAAATATTCAGATTAGGACAGAAGAGTCAGCACTCATATCATTATCGTAAAATAAAATCTAAGAATATTTATTTTGGAGAGGCCATTGATGAACGTGTAGAATAAGCGGCATGATTTTTTCTGCATTAAAAAAATTGTTTCCACTCGTTGCTGCTCTCTTTTTTCTGAGGAGCCTTTGCATACCTGCAATAGCTCAACAAAATCCATCGACGTCACTGCCACAAAAATTAGCAACCTTAGAAACCGCTGCTCATGGGCGCATTGGCGTGTGTGCCATCGACACATCCAATAATAAATGCCTCCAATACCGAGCTCAAGAGCGCTTTCCATTTTGCAGCACCTTCAAAGTCATGGATGTGGCAGCCATTCTAAAGCAGAGCATGACTGACAATAATTTATTGCAGCAAAAAATTATTTATACGGAAAAAGAAGTAGAGGTATCGGGCTATGCACCCATTACTAAAAATTATCTCTCTACCGGAATGACTATCAGCGACCTCTGTGCAGCAGCTATTGCTTACAGCGATAACAATGCAGCAAATCTTCTCATGAAAAAACTGGGTGGACCTCAAGCAGTCACTGCTTTTACGCGTTCCATTGGTGATTTAACTTTCAGACTTGAGCGCTGGGAACCTGAGCTCAATTCAGGAATCCCAGACGATTTGCGTGATACTTCGACTCCGGCTGCTATGGAAAATAGTTTGCAAAAACTAACGCTTGGCACTGCCTTAGGATTGCCACAACAAAATCAACTCATCACGTGGATGAAGAAAAATACCACTGGCGATACTCGAATTCGAGCTGGTGTCCCCACAGGATGGATTGTTGCTGATAAAACAGGGTCGGGTGATTATGGAATTACCAATGACATTGGCATTATTTGGCCGCCAAATGCTGCACCTATTGTTGTTGTCATTTATTTTATCCAAGATCAAAAAGAAGCGCCTCGACGAGACGATGTTATTGCATCAGCTACAAAGATTCTTCTGGATGAGTTTGACGCGATGAGAAAATAGCATCTCTTCGATATTGTCTCTTTGAATTTATCTCGAAGCCAAATATTGCAATCGTTTCACGATAAAATTATTTAAGCTCTCTCCAGCTTGCTGCGCAGAAATAGCCAAGAAACGGTGCAGTTCTTCGCCTGTTCGCAGCATGAATTTGCCACTGTATTTTTCTTTTCTTGGATGAGGAAGCGGTTTCCCATCTTTGTTGTAAATATCAATCCATTCTTGGACGATCATAATAAGTTGCTTCATCACTTCAGCCTCTGTCTTTCCATCACAGCAACGACCGATAAGTGGTGGCGCACTGCCGATAAAGCAGCGATCTTCATCACTCCATTCGATGACTTTCAAATAATCTTTAGCAGTAATTTTTTTCATTGTTTTGCCTCCATAATAGCCTCCCTGACATTTTTTTCTTTGTAATGCAGTGCATCGTCTCCTTCTTTACCTGAAATGGTGACAGTCGCACCGCAACGATGAATGAAGTTTCGATGACTTCCTTTTCCTCCTCGATCAACAAAACCAGCTCTTTTTAGATCAGCAATCAGTTGACGAATCTTTCTTGGCATGCAGTTTATGGTACCACTATGATACCATTTGTCAAATTTTAAGAAATTTTTTCTCTTACAGCAATTTCTCCCAAAAAGTGATTTCAGGAGCACTCACACAAAATTCATCCACACGTTTTAAAAGCTCTCGCACATGAGCAGAAGCCAGATGCCTTTGGAGGTCTTCTTTACTAACCCGCATATTTCATACTGAAGTGTCATGAGCCGCCGTGCAAAGCTTATTAGTAGAAGGCGGGCGAAGGATTGGGATGTCGGGCTGTATGTCTCATACTGCCCAAATCACAATTCGAGACCAACGCAGTAATGAGGAGCTTTCCACAAGCCTAATAGATTTAGTGTGAAATATCCGGGTTAACGCTATTCGAGTCAGTCACCTTGGCAGTTACCTATAATTCCATTTGCCTCTGGCGCTGAGATGCGCGATACTCCTTCGCTTTCTTGAGAATCATATTCCTAAGAAAATTGATGTACTCATGACAACCACTACTCCAGATTCCAAAGAGGTGGCACAAGCCCCGATCAACCTTGCGTTCACAAGCGAGCTAAAAATTGCTGCGTTACGTGAGATGCTCCGTATTCGTCGTTTTGAGCAGCAAGCACTTAAGTTCTATAATCAGGGAAAGATGGGGGGATTTCTCCATCTCTATATTGGTCAGGAATCAGTTGCCGTCGGTGCTGCTTCGTTCATGAATGGCCATGATGAAATGATTACGGCTTATCGCGACCATGGCCATGCGTTGGCTGTTGGAATGAGCATGGAGGAATGCATGGCAGAACTCTTTGGCAAAGCCACGGGGTGCTCTAAAGGTAAGGGAGGGTCGATGCATTTTTTTGCTCCAGACAAACACTACTGGGGCGGTCACGGAATCGTTGCTGGCCAGGTCCCACTCGGTCTTGGATTAGCCTTTGCCTTGAAATACAAAAATATTCCTGGGTGTGCCCTCTGTTTCCTTGGTGATGGAGCTGTTAATCAAGGTGTCGTTGCCGAATCACTCAATCTTGCCTCGCTTTGGGATCTTCCCATTGTTTTTATTATTGAGAATAATGGCTATTCGATGGGAACGAGCTTGGAACGCTCCTCTGCCATCGCCGACTGCCTTGCAGAAAGAGCTGCTGGCTTCAACATGAAATGGAGTGTGGTTAATGGCTCTCATTTTTATGAACTAAGAGCGACCCTTCATGCCTCCATGGAAGAGGCTCGAACGACCTTACATCCTGTTCTTTTAGAAATTAAAACCTATCGCTATTACGGTCATTCTATTGCGGATGCCAATCACAAAAAATATCGAACTGCTGAAGAAATTGAACAGTATAAAAAAAATCATGACCCTATTTCCTGTTGGCAACATCAGCTTATCGAGGAGGGAATCCTTACTGAATCGATGCTAGAGTCGATCGATAGGGCTGCAAAAGAGGAGGCTGCTGCCTCGGTTGCCTTTGCCGAAGCTAGTCCTTGGCCAGAACCATCAAGCATCTTCACCGATATCTATTCAGAAGTCGATTCTGCAAGTGACGCAGGACGAACAGGTGTCCATTTTTTTAGTGATCTCTCCTAAGAAAATTTACAGTATCGTGACTTGTTCCTTATTTGAATTTTTACGTCTTTTTTAATAGCCATGCCCCTGATCACCTACCGCAAAGCCCTCAACGAAGCCTTCGCCGAAGAGCTTTCCCGTGATGAGTCTGTTTTCTTAATGGGAGAGGAAGTTGCTGAATACAACGGCGCCTACAAGGTTACAGAGGGACTTTGGGAACGATTTGGTTCTAAGCGGGTCATTGACACTCCTATTAGTGAAGCTGCTTTTTTAGGACTGGGTGTTGGAGCGGCCATGATGGGGCTTCGGCCAGTAGTGGAATTGATGTTCTGGAGTTTTGCCTATGTTGGATTTGATCAAATCATCAACAATGCAGGGTGTGTTCGTTATATGTCAGGGGGTCTTATTAATGTTCCGATGGTCATTCGTGGACCTGCCAATGGAGGGACTAGTGTCGGTGCTACACATTCCCATACCCCCGAAAACCTGATTGCTAATACTCCTGGCCTCAAGGTTGTCTGTCCGGCTACCCCTTATGATGCCAAAGGCCTGATGATTGCCTCGATTCGAGATAATGACACGGTTTGTTTTATGGAAAACACACTTCTTTATGGCACTACAGGAGAAGTTCCAGAAGGCTCCTATACCATTCCTCTTGGTGTTGCTGATTGTAAACGTGAGGGAACTGATATCTCCTTTATCACCTATGGACGTGCTGTCTTAACCGCCCTAGAGGCAGCTGTCATTCTCCAAGCGGAGCATGGAATCTCTGCTGAAGTCATCGACCTGCGTTCGATCCGTCCTCTGGATGAAGAGGCCATATTGAATTCTGTAGCTAAAACACACCGTGTTGTTCTTATCGATGAAAACAAACCTTTCTGTGGTATTAGCTCGCAAATTGCCGCTACTATTGCCGAGAAAGCTTTTGATGAACTCGATGCCCCCATTCTTCGAGTTACGGCCCTAGATGCTCCTGCTATTTATAGTATGCCCCTTGAAAAATTGCAGTTACCGACTCCTGAGCGTATTGTTAACAAAGCATTAACCCTTTTTTAGAACACTTACCCTCTTTATAGTATGCCTGAAATCACGATGCCCAAGTTAAGCGATACGATGACTGAAGGAACCCTCCTTCGCTGGTGCAAACAAAAGGGAGATCCCATTGACATTGGTGATCTTCTTGCAGAAGTAGAAACCGATAAAGCCACCATGGAAATGGAGGCCTTTGAAGAAGGAATCCTCTCTGAACTTTTTGTTGAGGAAGGAGCAAAAGTGGCCGTAGGAGCTCCGATTGCTTTTATTTTAGGGAAAAATGAAACCCTCACAGAGAGAAGTCCATCAACGTCGCCTCCAACAGCCCCCACTTCTTCTACTTCAACCTCCCTTACCCCTCCAGCCATCACTCCAGGATCTTCTCGGCAAGCGGTTCCCAGCAACACCACAATCTCTTCGATTCGGATCAAAGTCTCTCCTCTTGCTCGCAAAATTGCGGCAGAGCGTGGTCTTCGTTTGGAAACAGTTGCAGGAAAAGGAACCGGTCCTGGTGGAAGAATTATTGCTGCTGATGTGATTCATGCTCCCCTTACTCCAATACCGACCTCTACTGGTTCGGCTTCGAGTTCTTCGATCCTCCCCACACCGATTAGCGGAAATCCACATAGTGAAATTCCGCTAACCAACATGCGGCAGATTATTGCTCAACGTCTCTTAGCAAGCAAAACACAAATCCCCCATTTTTATCTCTCCATCGAAATCGATGCTGCCCCAATGGTTGCCTTTCGAAAAGAATTCAATACATTAGGAAATAAAATTACTTTCAATGACCTTGTCCTCCTAGCTGTCGCTCGTGCCGCTATGGAGAAGCCGAAGATCAATGCTGCTTTTGGCCTCACCTCTATTTTTCAATATGAAAGTGTGAACCTCTGCGTTGCTATTGCTGTGGAGGAGGGACTTGTCACTCCCGTGATTCGCGATGCTCACCTCAAATCCCTTCCAGAAATCAGTGCTGCTGTTAAAGACCTTGCCATACGGGCACGCGAAAAAAAATTAAGACCCGAGGAATTTTCAGGTGGCACGATCACCGTTTCTAATCTTGGGGCCTATGGTATCAATGAGTTTTGTGCCATTATTAACCCTCCTCAAGCAGCTATTTTAGCAGTGGGGGCCATTGTCAAAAAACCGGTTGTCGATGCTCAAGATCAGATTGTCGTGGGACAACGTCTCTCCATAACGCTCAGTGGTGATCATCGTGTGGTAGATGGAGCTGTGGCTGCTGAGTACTTATCAGCGCTTAGGTTGCTACTAGAATCACCGAACAAATTACTCCCTGTTTAGCCCGCATGAAATATGCGGGCTCTCCCCCTCTCACAAGAGCAATTCCAGTTGATTGACTCCTCCCAAAGCAAGAGCATCGATCCCTAAATATCTGAGATCCCTTGCGAATTCTTCTGTGTAGCCATGTACAGTATAAACTTTTTGAGCTTCGACTTCTTCAACATGCTCAATGAGCTCCCCATGATCTGCATGGTCTGATAGAGGAAAAGCCTCATCACATTGGTAGCGATAGATCGCTCCCTCATTCACTGCCCACCCACTGATGATAGCAGAGCGAATTTTTTTAAGTGAGGATAATGAAGAGCGGATATTGGGAGGAAGAATCAATACTCTCTGCTCATGATTAACCTTATCCCACACGCTATAAGAACCGAGATCAATACCATACTCTTCGTAGACGGCACTGATCCTAGCCACAGATTCATGAACCACAGGATGAATGCTAGCTCGATCCAAAATTGCCATGAGTTCTTGAGCTTTACCCAGAGAATAGGCGAGCAGAACGGGATTTTCTTGAGACTCGAGGGTCCTATGACAGAAATCAATAATTCTCTGATGCGTCTGCTCAACTGGAGGAAAGGAATAGCGAGGTAGTCCAAAGGTCGACTCGATGATAAGTGTTTCTGCCTTCCGTGTTGTGGAATCCTCGCAAGTGAGACTCTCCCTTCTCTTAAAATCTCCTGTATAAAGAAGACTCCCCTCCTCCGTTTCCACAAGGACCTGAGCAGATCCTAAAACATGACCTGCTGGAATAAGGGTAATTCGAGTATGAGATCTCTCCCAAGGAGTAAAGTAGGGCAATTCATGAATGATGGTGCGAGTGGGAGCAGCTTTCCTAGCCTTCATGAGTGCTATTGTTGTAGGGGTTGCAATGGTCTCCCGATGCCAGCCTGCATGATCACTGTGAGCATGGGTCACCACTCCTAAGGGAACAGTTTTCTTGGGATCAAGCCAGAGAGCAGCACTTGGAAGATAAATTCCTTTTTTGAGTTGAACATCGATCATTTGGCCGGGCTAGCCCGGATATTTCATACTGAATCGTTATGAGGCGCCGTGCAAAGCTTATTAGTACAAGGCGGACGAAGGATTGGGATGCCGGGCTGTATGTTTCATACTGCCCAAATCACAATTCGAGACCAACGCAGTGATGATAAGCTTTCCACAAGCCGTAATAGATTTAGTGTGAAATATGCGGGCTAGATTCTTGCTATGGGAAGTTCTCTCCAATCGGTTGTGTAGCGAGGGGAACGCCTTTGAGATCTCATTTTCCATCCTTTACTGGATTGTTTAGTTCCCTGGGAAGCACGTGTAATCATTGGGTTCTTGGGATCTCCTAGCTTCTTGTTGATCGCATCACAAATTTTATCAATATCACCCCTTGGATTTGTGACTGGAATATCAAAAAGGCTCGGTTGAAAGGAATCCTCAGAAACTAATCCTCCAAGAAAAATTCCCGTTTTCTTGTAGCGGTATCCTGAGCGGTAGATCGAGCTAAGCATCCTCCGTGCAACATTCATTAATTGGGAAGTGGAAGCCGTAGGAGTAAGGAGAGCATGTTCTATTGTAGGAGCATACTGTGGTTCTTCTTTTTTAAAACGATTGGTCTGAAGAGAGACTTGAAGGTGCGATGCCAGTAGTCCGAAGCGCCGAATTTTTTCAGAAGCACGAGCCACATGGTTGGCAAGAGCCTCTTCAAGCTCCTCGAGAGACTCTACAGAACTCCCAAAAGATCTAGAAGCCATGACTCCCTTGCGAGCTGGAGGTATCTCTTCTAAACTCATACAGGAGATTCCATTTAACTCTCGAAGAAGTCTTTCTCCTACGACCCCCAACTCCTTTCTAATAGAAGCAGGATTGGCATTTTTGAACTCTAAGACTGTTGTAATCCCAAGATGTTGGAGCCTTCGTTCAAGATTTTTTCCTACTCCCCATAGATCACCTGTGCGAGTAGAAGCCATGATATCATTGAAAAAGGGATGATTTTCTAATTCAACAATACCACCAAAACAGGGATTTTTCTTTGCATAGTGATTAGAGAATTTCGCAAGGAGCTTTGTAGTTCCCATGCCTATGCAGACAGGGATGCCAGTCCATCGTAACACCTTTGCTCGAAGATTGCTGGCAGCCTTTTCATCAAATTTTTCAGGAAGCTCCAGGAATGCTTCATCAATCGAGTAGACTTCAACTGCTGAGACCTCCTCTCGTAAAATCGACATCACCCGAGCAGACATATCACCATAGAGGGTGTAGTTAGAACTCAAGACATGCACTCTATTTTTTTGAATCACTTCCTGCTGCTCATGAAGAGGGGCCCCCATTGGAATCCCTAGATTTTTCGCTTCTTGGCTACGCGAGATAATACATCCATCGTTATTACTCAAAACAACGATAGGAGCCTTATGAAGTCGTGGGTTAAAGACTCTCTCGCAGGAGCAGAAAAAGTTATTGCAATCCACAAGAGCAAAACGATGTGTACTCATGGTTACTTAGCCCGATGAATCACAAAGGTAACAGCTCCCCAAATAGTGAGCTCCTGATTTTCTCCTACCTCGATAGGATGGAAAGCTGGGTTTTCTGCTTCAAGGAAGATACGGTCTTTTGTTCTCCGAAACCGTTTCACCGTAAACTCCCCATCAATCATCGCCACAACAATCTGACGATCCTTAGGGGTGAGAGAGCGATCAATCACCAGAATATCTCCAGAATGGATATTGGCATCCCTCATAGAATCTCCACTGACCCGCACAAAGAAAGTTGCTGCAGGATTGCCAATCAACTCTTCGTTAAGATCGATCGACCGCTCCATATGGTCATCTGCTGGTGAGGGAAATCCGGCTTCAACCTTGGCTGTGACCATGGGAATCCGGAGCGATGTACGTACTTGAAAAGGGATGGGGGAGGAGATTTCCATGCTTGATAATAGGGCTTGGGATTTCTCACAGTCAAGGTCCCTCACTTTAGAAATAACGATTATTCTGGTGGAGCCATGGGGATTCGAACCCCAGACCTCCTCAATGCCATTGAGGCGCTCTACCAACTGAGCTATGACCCCTAACCTGAATATTTCATACTTATCACCAGTAAAAGCTGGTGTGGATGCTGTGTTGATCTCGAGGCCTTCCTCAGGCAGTCTGTACTTCTACAGCTAGTGTCGTTATCCATCAGGTGTTCGCAAGCCGCAGCAGAATCAGTATGAAATGTGCGGGTTAAAGTAATCGTAAAAAACTCTCTGAGCAACTGGAAAAATTTCTAAGGATGATTTTACAAGGAGAGCTGCTTTATTTCTTGAGTAAATCGGGATATCTCCTCCGTAGTATGGGTTGCTGTCATTGTAATACGAAGTCGTGCCTTATTCTTAGCAACCGTTGGATAACGAATAGCAGGGACAAAATAACCTGCCTCCCGAAGCATATGGGCTGCCACGAGAGCCTTTTCTTCATCTCCTAAAATAAGAGGTAAAATGGCGCTCTCGGGCTGTTGTTGAGACAAAGAAGAGGCAAGTTGCTCTATATTGTTCCATAATCGAACTACTAGAGCCTCTCCTTCCGAAGAGTTGATAATACCAATACTTGCCCGTGCTGCAGCTATGAGAGAGGGAGGAGCAGCAGTCGTATAAATAAAAGGACGAGCACGATGAAGGAGGTAGTCGACTATCGTACGTGAGGCACAAAGATATCCTCCCGAAGTCCCAACGGCCTTGCTAAGTGTTCCCATTTGAATATCAATACGACTCGCAAGTCCTAATTCTCCAATCATTCCTCCCATACGATTTTCGGAAGATCCACGTACCCCAATAGCATGAGCTTCATCCACGAAAAGAAGTGCTCCATATTTTTCTTTGAGCAGAACCATCTCCTCAAGCGGAGCCACATCTCCATCCATACTAAAAACCGATTCAGTAATGATTAAAATCTCTCCTGAAGGAAAAGTACGCCGTGCCCAACGTAAATGGTCTTCTAACTGAGTTACATCATGATGTTTGAACACACGCACTAGAGCCTGACTTGCACGAGCTCCATCAATCAAACTTGCATGCACAAGCTTGTCTAAAATAATCACATCACCCCGCTGCATGAGGCTAGAAATAGCACCCATAGCCGCTGCAAAGCCTGAGGAAAAAAGAAGAGCTGCCTCTGTTTGTTTCAGTGAAGCTAATTCTTCCTCCAAGAGTTGATGTTCTTTTGTATTTCCACAAATAAGCCGTGAGGCGGTGGCCCCATATCCAAAAGAAGACCACGCAGTATGAGCGGCTTCTTGCAACGCCGGATG